>OLPC01000948.1_pt1 | contig 26721 bp, 10 predicted proteins | sample 1672341 | NCBI WGS metagenome assembly OLPC01 (sample SAMEA3136673, study PRJEB25190) | human gut metagenome | reverse complement strand
GCATATTGTGCCGGCGCCGAAGAATCTCCATGGACTCGGGCGAGTTCTTGAGAACAAGATCGATGAGGCTCTGGAGTTCGACGAGATCCCAATTGCGACGATGGGCCTTCTTTTTGAGGTCGCGCGAGAACGCGGCGGAGAATTCCGCCGTTAGCCTCCCCATCAGCGCATCGCCGCTGCGATAAGATCCGCGCCGTTATCGTAGCGACCCTCTTTGCCGGAAGAGAGGAAGGCATCGCCCTCGCGAATCGCCTCAAGGCTCTCGGCATTTGGCTCTTCGGGGGCGAAGGTGAGGGGGATGCGGCGGGTGTTCACCATCTGCTTGTAAAATGCGCGCGTTACCGAAGACAGGTCGAGACCGTAGTAATCGGCCACCTCGGAGGCATCTCGTTTCAAATCCTCGTCGATGCGAATGGTCAAAGTCGAGCTTGCCATAAACACTCCAATCACCTTTTGTATGTGCAATTATATTGTAATGCACCGATACTTTAAGTATCAAGAACAAACCAGTCACGTGTTAAGAACGAGTTTTCCAGAGCACTTTGCCCCTTCAAACCCCGATTGCTGCTCTCTTCTCTTGCGATACATTATCTCTAACCTGATACGATGCTCGTCACTACTAGGTCAATTACCCACGAGGGGGATCATGATGAAGCTAATCACTTGCGAGAGATGCGGCGGAAACGACTTCGACTACATTACGCTCGAGCCCGAAACCGTCAATGCCGGCGGAGGAACGCTTTATCTCTCCTATGTCTTCTGCGTAACCGCCAACGGAAACGCTGTAATCATCGAAAAAGAGTAATACGGGCCTCAAGACTGAACTGACCCCTCGCCCCATCCCACTCCCCTTCAAAAAATCGAATAACGGCCCTTCAATTCCAGAATACGCTTCTTGAAAAAGAGCGATTTTTCTTATGTCCCCTTATCGGAATAGACTAGCTTCCATGAGGCGGCGAGCAAAAGGGAGAAGGGAGAAGCTCGTCGCTCCACGGCGGACAAAGCACTTGCAATCTTTTTCGCCAACATATGACTTCACCTTGATGTTCTTGAGGGGGAGGAGGAACAATGAACGAAAAGCAGTTCACGATTTCGGAAGTCATCGACTCCTTCGGAATCACGAAGCATTCCTGGGTTCTCTTTATCATCCTATCGCTCGCCCAGGTACTCGACGGCTATGATTTCATGATCATCAACTCAACCAACCTGTTCGTCGCCCACACGTTTTGGCCGAACGACCCGAACCCCGGCGCGCTCATGGGGTCGCTCACCACATGGGGGCTGCTCGGCATGGTCGTCGGCGGCGCCTTCGGCGGCATCCTCTCCGATAAAATCGGACGGAAAAAGGTCCTCATCGGTGCCGTCGCCTTCTACGGAGTCTTCACGCTCCCCCAGGCATTCGCAAGCGACCTCACCATGTTTGCAGCGTTTCGCCTGATAGCGGGCTTGGGCGTCGGCTCCTGCATCCCCGTCGTGTACACAGTCTTCTCCGAGGTCATGCCCTCGAACCGCCGCGGCTTCTTCATCACCTGCGGCGGCGCCTGCATGGTCGGCGGCTGGGTTATCGCGGGCCTCGTGGCTAACCCCATCTGCAACGCCGCGACTCCGCTTCTTGGCGGCTTCACCGAGATGGTCACCTACACGAACGCCGACGGCACAACCGCCACAATGTTCTCCAACTGGCGCCTCTGTTACCTGATCGGCGGCATCCCCATCCTGTATGCGATTTTCCTCGCGTTTGCCATGCGCGAGACCGCGCATTGGTACGCCAACACCGGACAAACCGAGAAGGCCATCGAGGTCCTCGCGGAGTTTGAGATGAAATCCGTCGGCACCTCGACCAAGAGGGACCCCAACGCGATCATCATTCCGCCTCGCCCCGAGAAAACGACCCCGAACGTACTGTTCTCGAAGAAGTTCATCGTCGGGACGAGCGCCATCTGGACCGTCTGCTTCGTTGGCCAGTTCTGCGTCTACGGCATGAACGCCTGGCTTCCGACCTGGTTCAAGAGCATCGGCTACTCCGCCTCCGACGCCGTCGCACTGCAGACATGGAACAACGTCGCGGCGATTATCTCGAACTGCCTCGTCGGATACGTTTCCGACACGATGGGCAGGAAGAAATGCCTTATCTTCGCCTGGATCCTCTGCATCGTTGTCATCATCGCCTACTCGCTGTTCGTGACGCCCGATAGCTTCATCATCTGCGCCGTGCTCATGCTCGCCTTCGGGTTCGCGCTCAACTTCGCCATCTCGGCAATCTACCCGCTCATGCCCGAGCAGTATCCGACTGCCATCCGCAACACGGGCACCGCGTGGTGCCAGGCGTTCGCTCGCTTCGGCGGGTCGGCCTCCTCCATCGTCCTCGGCGGCATCGCCACGATGGCGATCTTCCAGGCAGGCGGGACGACCAACTGGTCAAGCGTCGTACTTACCCTGATCATCCCCTTTGCTTTGGGCTTGATCTGCACGCTCGTTTTCGTGCGCGACACCTATGGGAAGTCACTCGACATGCTCACCAGCGAGAACAGCGGAAGCAACAATTCGGGCACCATCCCATTCGCCATCATGATGTGCATCGTCGTCATTCTGTTCGCACTTTGCATCATCTGCCCGCTCGCCATCCCGAACTGGTCGAAGCTTCCCATCGCGCTTCCGCTCATGGCATGCGGCATGCTCCTGCCATTCCTATTCTTCTTCATCCTCGGCGGCAAGCAGCTTATCGCCGAGAAGGCGAAGAAGCAGTAGGCAACACGAGCGCACGGGTTTGGGTCCTATGCTCCAACCTAGGAAGCCACATTATCTGGTAAACCATACCACCTGGGAATTCTCGCGATACATGGATAGTAACGCCCGACAAAAGGGGAGCCTAACGCAGGCTCCCCTTTTGCAGCTTCGAGCCTTCGCGCAGCCGATACCTACTCGAACCTCAACGGGGGATTCGGCATCGCCTCGATACGTGCGACAAGCTCCGTCAGAACCGGATTGCCGTTATCTTTCCGGTACATAAGCTGCAAAGGCATGCAGAAATCGCCATCCGTTACATCGAGCACGCGGCAGAAGGGTTTGATGCCTTCGGGAATTCGCGCACCGAAGTTCGACCCCACGACAAGCACCATGTCTCCGAGGCCAGCGCACAGGGCGAACAGCTCGGGGATGCCTGAGCAGAGGCACGAACGGGTCTTAGGCGTGAAACCGTGGCGCTCGCACGCCTCCTCGATATAGCACCATGACCTGCTCAAATAGATTCCCTCATATCTGACGAAGGTCGATTTCTTAAGATCACTAACCCCGATTCGGTCTTTCAATGCTAGCGGATTCCCCGCATCGACGATTGCAGTCAGCTTTAAGTCGGCGACTCGCAGCACCTCAACGTTGCTGCCCTCGGGCATCTCTTCTACCGGAGCGGGATCGAACACGATGTCAACATCCCCCGACTCGAGCATTTCGGCAGGGTTTTTGTTATATCGGCGCTTCACCTCGAGGCAATTCGCACCATATTCGCTGTTGATCAGCGAAATGAGAAATCCGAGAACCTCCGTTGAAGGGCCCTCATCCGTCAGGCCGCTAATCGATAGGTGAGCGGGCGGGTGCCGCCGCAGATAGTGCGCCTTGCTATCGAGCTCCTCCATCGCCTCGATCGCGCGGTACGCCAAAGGAAGCAATTCGGCGCCGCATTTCGTCAAGCGCAGCGAGTTTCCGTCACGTTTGAACAGCTCGAGTTTGAGCTCCTTCTCGAATTGGCTGATGTGCTTGCTCAGGGACGGCTGGCTCATGTTAAGCGCCCGCGCCGTCTCCGTGTAGTTGAGCCGCTTCGCAAGTTCCGTAAACTCGATAACATAGTTGGCGTTCAGCATATGCGCCCTCCCCCTGTTGCGCGATTGTGCATGCTTATAGCATAGCGCATTCGAATGCGGCACTGCCTTCAGCTCCTCTATTCTGGAAGTCCTATTCCCAAATCGAATACGCTTCATTCAGATTGCGAAGACGGCGAATGAGATTCCGAATTGGCAATCGACGTAAATCGAATTTCACGCATACCGTCTGCGGGGGTTATGATGCATTCAGCAAGTGCATCATGTCCGCCTCTTTCTGAGCCACTACAGCCACCCCTCACGGTGCCTGCCGCGGCAGCGTCGTGTTAAGCGACGATTATCAGCCGTTTCAGATGGAGGACATAATGAAGGATCAACCCATCATCGATTTTCACGCGCATCTCGGAGACATATTCAAGGATGCACACAACGTCATCTACAAGTTGGGCCTCAAGCCTGCTGACATGCCCGACCCGTTTACCGTCAGGGAGGAGCGGGGGTTCAAAGGGCCGTTCATCACGGAGGACACCGACGAGGCGCTACGCGAGTTCATCGATGTGAACCACGAGCGCTGCCGGACGAACACGCTCGAGAACATGCAACGCGAAATGGACGAGTGCGGCATTGACTACATCTGCGTGCTGCCAATCATGCCAGCCTTGTCATTCGAGGACTACGAAGTCGCCCATATGGTCGAGCCGCGGTGCATCCCGTTCACCTGCATCGACTACCGACTCGGCAAGGACGCTGGGAAAAAGCTGCTCGAAGATTCCGAAAGGGGTGCCTATGCCCTCAAGCTCCACCCGATTTTGAGCAAGCGCGCCCTCGACGATCCCCTAACCGAAGAAGCGCTGCGTTATTGGGCAGAAACGGGGAAGCCCGTGACATCACATTGCGGAGCCGGGATGTACTACTACCCCGAGATCAACGACCAGTACGCCACACCCGAGTTCGGCGACCTCGCCCATCTGGTCGAATGCGCAAGGAGACATCCCGAAATCAATTTCGTCGCAGCTCATTGCGGCGGAACCGCAGCGGGCAACATCGAGCGGCTCGCAAAATTGTCCCAGGGGCTCGACAACGTATACGCCGACACCTCCTTCAGGTCGCACGAGGACATCGAGCTTATGATCGAGCTGCTCGGGCGCGAGAGAATCATGTTCGGAACCGACTATCCGTTCGGAAGCTACAAGCGTCAGGTCGAGCAAGTGATGATAGCCACGGAAGGAGACCCAAAGCTGCGAAACCTCGTCTTCTTCGAAAACGCCAACCGCCTTCTCCATATTGTGTAAGGGGACTTGAGAGGGGGAAGCTCATTCGGAATTTCTCTCTTTAGTCATTCGGATTTTCATACGAGTTCGATTCGGATTTTGCCATCATCACCATTCGGAATTTCTCAACGAAGCTGAGCGAGCATGGAACAGAGCGAAGGGGCTGCAGAAGGATTCCCACGACAGCTCCGAGCCCCTTCGCTCCCGAATAGCGAAAACGCCCTCCGACGAGGGCGTTTTCACGTGAATGCAAGCCTATCGAACTCTCAAGCAAGCTTGCCTTCTATCCCAACATACGAATGGCATGCACTCGGAGACGACCAACGACGCCTTCCCTTACATCATCTCGCTTGCCGAGAAGCTCGGCGGCGCGAGCGAGCGATGACGATGCCCGCCCCCGAAGCAACGAGCACGGCGAGGGCAGCCTGCGGCAGGGGCGTATCCCCCGTCTTCGCCAAGCCCGCCGACCCCGGCTCTCCTTCAGCGGAAGGAACGGGGTCGTCGGTTACCGTCACCCACGCGGTGCCCTCCTTCTCTGAAATCGCCACATGGGCCGCAAGATCAGAAGAGACGTCAGCGCCCAAAGCCAGCCTGTCGTCGGAGTAGACCAAAAGCGTTACGGGGTCGAGCACTTGGTAGCCATCGGGCGCCGAAACTTCCCTCAAGACATAACGCGTCCCCTCGTCCGAGCCGATAAGCTGCACGTCGGAGAAGAGGGCACCGGCGCCATCGGAGATGAACGACTTGCTTGAAGAGCCGTCGGGGAAGCGCCCCTCAAGGCTGAACTGCGCTCCGGCAAGCGCACCGCCCTCCTCATCGAGCTTCACGGCGCTCACTTTAAGCGGATCGTCGACAGCGATGACGCACGCCTCGCCCGCACCTTCCGAAAGGAACCATCCTGCCTGAGATGCAGCTGGTGCGGACGCATCCGCCCATCCGCCAACGGAAGGCCCCGCAGATATCGTGCCATCGGGGTTCACCGTGAAGGTAAGCGACTCCTCGATGAGCTCGTAGCCCATTGGAGCCCGGGTCTCCGCAAGGTCGTAGAAATTCCCTGCAACCAATTGGGCAATGCAGGAGACGGAACCCTGCTCATCGGTCTCGAACTCCTTCGCCGCCGTTGTGCCGTCGGCAAAAGCCGATCCCTCTTTCGGCGTTATAGAGAAACGAGCTCCCTTCATAGCGCTCGCAGCGGAACCATCGGAGGCTTTCTTTTGGAGCACAAGCTCAATCGGGCGGTCCTTGGCCGAGACCACGATACCGCCCTCGCCTATCACCGAGTATCCCGCGTCGGCGGATTGGCCCGCCACGGGAACAAGAGAGCCGTCCGTCGCCACGGTGAACGCAAACGCCGCCTCATTGACCTTGTACCCTTCGGGCGCCTGGGTCTCGGTAAGCGTGTATACAGTCTTGCCGTCGGCGATCAAGAGCCCCTTGTCAAGATCGGCCATTCCGTTGGAATCGGTCGTCATACGGCGCTCAGCCGTTCCGTCCGCGAACGTTCCCGAAAGGATGAAGCTTGCGTTCTCCAGCTTTTCCAGCGCGTTGAGGGACGATACCTTCTGCACGTGCATCTTGGTGGGGTCGTCCCACACCTCGCCCGTGAAGACCGTGATAACGGTCCCGCCCGCCGCGGAAGTCGCCTTGAACTCAACGGGCACGTCGCCTTGCGCCCTCATGGTCCCGTCGGCAGCCACCTCGACGGTAAGCGACTTGCCGGGAATCGTGTAACCTGCGGGCGCTGTAACCTCGGTTATCTTATAGCGGTCGCCTGCAATGAGCTGCCCTTCCAAGGAGGTCTTCCCATCCGCGTCGGTCGCGTCCAGCAGTTTCGGCATGGTCGTTCCGTCGGCAAACGTGGACCCTTCGACGGGCGCTACCTCAAACACGGCGCCAGCCAGCGGCTTGTCGCCAGCCTCGTCTTTCTTGACCAGGGAAAGCTCGATGGGGTCGTCGACTGCCTGCACCGAGACAGCGTCTTCAGCGATGCTTATCGAGCCGTTGGCGAACGACGTTTCCTCCGCATCGACCTGCTCGATGGTTCCATCGGTGTTGACCCTGAAGGCAATCTCGCCCTCGATTTGCTTATAGCCCGCAGGGGCGGCCACTTCCCAAAGCCGGTAGACGTTGCCCGCCACAAGATGCCGAAGCGTGACCGAGCCCTCTTCCATGGAAAAGACCTTCTCGTCCACCTCGCCCGTTTCGCTGTCAGCGAAGACTCCCCTTATGCGGAAGGTGGCGCCGGAAAGCGCCTTGTCCGGGGTATCCGTCCCCTTGTCCGAGCCGTACTTAGCGAGCGCGATCTCGATCGGCTGGTCCACGGCAACGATGCCGAGATGGTCGTCGAGCAGGCGGTATTCACCGTTGCTTACCGACGAGGCGTCAATGTTGTCCTCATAGACCCGCCCATCATCGGCGACCGTGAATGTCAGGCTACCCTCGATCAGCTCATAGCCGGCAGGCGCCCTGGTCTCCGTGAGGGTATACGTCTGTCCCACGGCGAAGTGCAGAGCGCTCACCTCTTCGACGCTCAAGCCCTCGAACGTGCGCTGCTCCAAAACGCCGCTCGTCGTGTCCTTGGCGAAAGTGCCCTCGATTGTGAATTCCGCGCCCTTCAAGCGAGCATCCCCGCTGTCGGCTCCCAGCTTTGCCAGCTGGAGGCTCACCGCATCATCGGTCTTGGTTATCGTCACCGTTTGCCCGTTGGAAACGCTGAACCCCTTGCCCGCCTGAGGCGAGAGCGCCTCGACCGTACCGTCTTCTCCCACCGTGAATTCGAACGGCGAGTCATCGAGGATATAGCCTGCGGGCGCTTGCACTTCCTTGAGCAGGTAGCGCTCGCCAGAGAGCAAGCCGTCAACGAGGATCGTTCCGTCCGCCCCTGTGGTATAGGGCCTCGCTGCCTGCTCGACCTCGCCGGCTTCGTTTCGGAACTTGCCCTCGATGGAGAAGGTCGCGTTTCCGAGGTTCAGGGCGGTCGAGCTCTTCTTCGCAACCACAACCTCTATCGGCTCGTCAACCGCAGTGACGACGGCTCCGTCATCGGCAAGCCGCCAACCAGCGGGCACGTCCCCGACCGGCTCCACTCCCCCGCTCTCCGTTGCCCTGAACGTCGCCTTAGGGAGCTTCTCGTACCCGAGAGGTGCCTTCGTCTCCTCGATGGTGTACACGTTGCCTGCGATCAGGAGCCCCTCGGCGACGAAGGAGGCGTCATCGCCTTCGGGAGTTATAGTCACTTCCGTGGCGCCGCCCTTGAAGACGCCCTTTATCTTGAACTCCGAGCCGGAAAGCGGATTGCCGTTCTGGTCGCGCTTGTACACGACGATGCTCGTGGGCTCGTCCTTGACCGTGAGGGTACTTGCCACCCCGTCAGAGGACAAATCCCAGCCATCGGGAAGCGCACCGCCCGCACAAGTGGCAAAGCCGTCATCGGAAATGGAGATCTCTATCTCCCTCGTCTCAGGAAGCGAAAATCCTTCAGGTGCCTTAGTTTCGGTGACAAGATAGCTGCCACCCGCGACAAGCTGGCCTTCAAGGGAAGTCGAACCCGGAACAGGCTGCGCGATTCCGAAGGCGTCCGTTACGAATTCCTTCGAAGCGGAGCCGTCGGCGAAAGCGGAGCCATCCTTCGGCACGACCCTGAACTGCGCACCCGCAAGCGCGACCGTTCCGCTCGGGTCGGTCTTGCGAATGCTGAAGCCAATCAAGGAATTGGCGATCTGCCCAACGGCGATCGGGGTCGTCAGCGTCGCCTCGACGTTCTCAGCGCTCACCGTCGCCTCGCCGGAAATCGCCCACTGCCCGTCTTTGACGCCCGTATAACCCTCGGCTGCCTTCGTCTCCACGAAGCGATACGTTCCCCACGGCAAATTGGAAACGAGCACCGACCCCTTCTCGTCAGGGGCGCCGCCCGACGCCTGCTCAGCCTCAGACACCGAGACGATCGCCCCATTGCCGTCAACGTCGGCTCGATATTTCTTGCCGGAAACGATTCCCTCGGCAACGACCGCCCACGTTCCGTCGGAACCTTTCTTTTCCAGGGCGAATTCCGCCCCTGCGATGCCGCTTCCGGTTGCAGAGTCGACTTTTTCCATGTAAATGGCGCCGTGCAGCGGATTGTTCGCCAGCTTGCCGTCGGTGCCCAGCGAAAGCGTAGCACCACTATCGTCGTTGCCGACCGTAAACCGTATAGGCGCCACGTCGGACAGGGAATACCCCACGTTGCGCGTTTCCGCCAAGATATAGGAACCCTTCTTAAGGCCGGTCAGCTTGAGCGTCCCCTCGCCAGCGGTGGAGCTCGACTCGACCTTGGACCCGGTCGCGTCGAGCGCATAGGTTTTGCCGGATTCGAGGCCAGAGGCTATAAGGCTGCCACCTTCCGTGCCATCGTCTCGACTCAGAGCGAACTGGGCGCCTGAAATCGCGGCACCCGTTTCCGAATCGACTTTCTCAAGTTCTGCAGCGGCGTTGAACTCGTCGTTTTTCGCTTGCAGCTTCACAGAGGGCTGCGACGTTTCGGTTTGGACAATCTCAAACGCAAACGCCTTCCCTTGCGCATCGACCGTGTTGTTCGACGTTCCCGTCTCTATGAAGTAGTAGCTCCCCTCCGGCAGGCCATCGCTTGCGCGCTGGTAGTATTTCGCATACTCGCCAAACGCCTCGACCGTGTTCTTGTAGATTGCCTGGGTGTCTTCATGCGAGCGCCAAGTGCCGCCACCGTCAGTGACGAGCCCCGTGGCTATGCACACGCCGCCGCCGTTTTCGGCATGCTCGTCGTATGTGCCTTTGTACAGGTCGAAAGTCATCTTGGCAACGGGCGCCTGATTGCCGTTGTGATCATAGTATTTATGCAGCTCAACCTCGCCGCGGACAACGGCATCGGCCACCGTCACCGTGGCGGTGTTACCCTTAACGGTTACGGCGACGTCGCTTCGCGCGTCGGAGGCGCAGGCCACAGCTCCATCGGAGGCGATTGTTATCTCGAAGTCGGCGGCTTTCACATGCCCCGCCGGAACGAAAGTCTCCTTCACCGTGTAGGTGCCGGCAGGCAAGCCGACTATGAAACCCTGATTCGACCCCTGCATCTGAAGACCGGGGCCGCTTGACTCGGGCGAGGCACCCGCGGGCCAAACGACACTGCTAGCCACGCCCTCGTCATTGCGCTGCCAACGGGCATATAGCTCGCCGTCCCGCCAAAGCTCAAATGTCGCGCCGGAAAGCGTTTCGCCCTTGGAGCCGAGGGTGTCGTCGCCGACCTTGTCCATTGTGAAGCGGGTCGAGGTATTGGTGATAGTAGCCGCTGTGACATTGCCCGTTTGGCCATCGACGGCGGCATCGTCTGCATAGCTTTCGTAGAAGCCCGACGAGCAGTCGCTTACCTCGATCACGCGATAGCGGTAGACGTTGCCCGCCTGGTCGGTTTTGGGCAGGCCTGAATACGAGTAGACCCATGTCCCGTCATCCTGCTTCCACACAGGTTCGTCCGCCTTACCCCATCTTTGGTTGCATCGGCCCAAGTCTGCCCATCGACAGAGCGCTGCACCCTAAGCTTGACCAAGTCTTGAACCTGCTCGATGCTCTGAGGAGCCAGCCCCGTGCCGTAGTCGTTGAAGAGCTTCTTGCCCGTGATGTCGATGGTGTCGAGCCGATTGACGAATGCGTTCGCCGCCTGGTCCTCCTGCGCGATGACCAGCTTCACCTTGCCGTCGTTGCTCGTTGCGACGATCGTACCGCTCGCGCTATAACTTCCCTTGACCTGCTCGACCAAACGGTAGGCATACTCCGCGCCCGAAGGATCGGTTTCGGGAAGGTTCCCGAACGTGGCCGACGCCGAGTCCCCCGTTCCGGAAAGCACGGCGGTGAGCAACTTGGGGTTCAAGCTGCCCTGATCGTCGGCGAAGGGGCTCTCGATTTCGGCTCCGTATTCGCTCAGCCACCTCCACGATGAGGCGTCGGAAGGGGTCGTCGTGCGCTGCAGCGCGTAGGTGAGGGACCAGGTATCGCGGACATGCTGCGTTCCCGGCCGCGAAGCCCACTCGTTGCCTGCGTCATCCCATGTCTTGCTCGCCGAAATCGAGGTGGATTCCAAGGCGTTCGTTATCGTCGACGTCGAGACCAGCTCGCCTTTCCCGTTAGTCTCAAAAGATTCGCTTTGGGAAGGCTGATAGGGCCTGTAGACAAGGTATGAGCCCGTCTCGTCGGGGGACGAGATCGCTACCTCGGTCTGATTGGCCGACCCCGCGTCGTATGTCAGCTTCGACTCGACCGCTCGCCAAGAGATTTCGCGCGGACCGTCTGCGGACGAATAGAGCGTGGGCAGGTTCTTCCACGTATAAGAGTATTCGTCTGTACCTTGGTTCTTCTCATCGGTGGCAAGCCAAGTCATCTCGAAGGGCTGGAACTTTCCGTCCGCCTCCAAGCCTGCAAACGCATTCCCGTTCTCGTCGGTGATGCCGAGCGTCTTCAAAACCTCGCCCGCATCGCCCCATTCGCCGCCCTCGATCTTGGCCTGCACGCGAACCGTCAGGCTTGGACGCTGCTTCCAGTCGGCATCGAGGCCGTCGTCCCATTTCTTGACGACGGACAGCTTGCCTTTCAGATAGTTCTCAATCGTCGGCGCCGAAACGGGTCTGCCAACGTCGTGGTTGTCGGCGCTCACCGTACCGCCGTTGCTGTTGGATTTGACGAGATACTGCGACCCATCGGACAGTATCTCTTTCACCGTATAACGCCACGGCTTGCCGTCGGGAGCATACTGCTCGAGATTGGAGATAGTGTACACCCAGGTGTTGGCGTCGGCAGACTTGTTCCATTGCAGGTAATTGGGCGCATCGGGATTGTCGCTTTGCAGTTCGATGACTCCCGCAGGAGAACCCGAGTCGAGCCCCACGAGGCTTCTCATGGTCTCGACCATCCCCGGCACCTGCCCTTGCGCATCGGGAATGCCGTTTTGGTACGTTCGCGTCACCTGAAGGGTAATGTCCTCAGGGCGCAGGCCGAACGCGTTGCTCTGGTCTTGCCAGGTCTTTTTCCCCTGCAAGGAAGTCAGCGTGTCCTCGGGGTAGTAGGTGTTCCTGAACGTGACGTCGGGAGTCTCGTCATTGGCGACCATCGTCTTTTCGGGCTGGTCGAAATCTCCCTTGTCGTTGCGCTTCGGCTCTCCCAGATCGGACGATGCCCAAGAGCCGTTTTCAAGGAAATTACCCCATGAGAAACCAGTGTCCGAAAGGCTTTTGTCCCCCAAGGAGACAAGCGTTCCGAAGCCGTCTATGCTGTTTTCAGCAACGTAGTACACCCAATACTCGCCGGACGGGGTGTACATCTCCAGGTTGTCGAAGGTGTACTGCCCGACTCCGGTCTGAGCACCCACGCCCGTTTGCCCGTCAACGGAGACCGTCGTGGCTATCTCGCCAGCCGAAAGGGTGTGAGAGGCAACGCACTCGGCTGTGCTTTTCTTTCCATCGCGGGTCACGTAGTAGCGATAGAGCGTGAAGGTGGTATCGGGGACCCTATCCCCCGGCTCCATGCCTTCGTAGAGCTTTTTCACTGTCAGCTTTCCCGTATCAGATTGGTATGTGTTGATGACGCGGTACGAGCCGGGAGTACCCGAAATGGCGAAAACGCTGCCAGCCGACTGCCCCGCCCCGCTTCCGACAAGGTCGTCGGCCGTGAAGCCGCCGGGCTTGCCCTCAAGACCGCGCACCACTTCGGTGGCCCGATATTCGTACAGATTGCCGTTTCGGTCGTATCGCGGCAGTCTGTTCGCAGCGTCGGGCGCGACGCCCTCCTCATTCGAGCCGTAGGAGGAAATCAAATAGCTATAACCCCCGGATGCGTTTTTCTTGATGTCCTCCGTCCAGGCAACAGCCGTTTTGCCATCTGCCGCCCCGGCACCATCGACGGCGTTGTCAACAGACGCGACGGAATACCCACCATCAGCGGTTTTGCTGATCTCCAGGTCCTGCCAAGGAAGCACTTCCCCTTGCACCCAGTTGCCCGCCTCGTTGTAGGTCCCGTTCGCGAGCCTTCTCTGCATGTAGATCGTGATATCGGGCAAGTCTGCCTCGTCAAAGCCGAAGGGCAGGTCATGCCAGGTCTTCTCTCCGCTGATGTCGATGGAGTTCTCGATCTTGAAGTTGAAGGTGCCGTCCTCGCGAACTGCGTCGACCATGCCCCCTTCGGCTTCCGAACCAACGGTCACTTTGTTGAGCGCGGAAGAGACCTCGGCGCTCGCCTGGTCCCACTTAGGATTGCCCGGATCGGGGTCTTCGGCGCTGTAGGTAAGCCACGAATCGGTGTAGTCGAGACCCTTCACTGCATCTTCGGACGTCCCGATGTGGCAACTTGCGTAGTACACGATTTCCTTGCCGTGGCTATCGTAGCGGGGAAGGTTTCTGATAGTTGCCGCGCTGTGGTAGTCGTCGATGCTCTCCCACGAGTAGCTCTCGTATCCGACGACCTTCTCCAACGTAGCGCGCGGATGCACGCCGTCGGCGTCCATCACCAAATTGCCGTCGGCGTCGTATTGGTACACCTGGCGCCACAGCGTGAGAAAGACGTCGGGGCGCTGTTTCAGTACCTCGTTGACGTAGCCGTCGTACCAGGAGGTGAAGAAGGTAATGTCCTTCGTTTGGGCGCGCTTGTTGTTATAAGAAGCCGTGATCGAGTCGAAATAATGCCACTTCGAAGTGTAGTCGCGCGTATAGCTGGTTCTCGTTGAGGTATAGTCGCCGCTATCCTCAAGCCACGCCTCCTCGATATTCCAATCGACAACAAACCCATTGGAGTCGTATTTCGGCAGCAAGGCGAACGCCGTGTGCGACGTCGCAGCCGAGCTATCGATGCGCACGACGAGCTTGGCCCCCACATCGCCTTCTACCTTGTTGCCGTTCTCGTCGGCAAGCCAAACCCCACTAGGATTGGCTTTCGTGTTGTAGATGGCCCTCTCCTGCATATCCGGAGCGGTGAACACATATGATCTCTCATCTGCCTGCTCATCGCCTGCGGTCACGTAGACGTTGCCTTCATCGTCTGCGCGGAAGGCGACGCCGTCGTCTGCCGAGGAGAGGACAAAGCACGCGCTCGGACGCTCGCTCGGGACAGCCCCCGCGTCAGTCCAGCTTTTATCAACGAAGACGCTCACGTTGCCGACTCTTTTGTTCCTCACCTGAAGCGAGCCTAGGACATCGTCGGTGCCGTAGTCGACCTCGTAGACATACGCATTTCCCCCGGCTTGGGGAGATCCGACCATGCGCTCGTTGAAGGGGTTGTTCTGGTTCGTCTCCGCCCAATTGACCAGCAAATCTTTGTACTCGGAGCCTTCGGGAGCAGCGATAACTTCATCGCGCGTCACAACGGCGTAGTTATCGCTCGCCGAGTCAGCGTCGCTTACCGACAGCTCGCGGATATAGACATCGTCTTTTTGGCTGAGCCCGTCGACCGGCACATAGCATTCCTTGTACCAGGCGTTCTCATAGGAAAGGGTCGCTTCGTCGATCTCCGCGTCCTGCGCATATTTCAGCTCGCCATCTTCGAAGATGTCGTGCTTGGCGAAGATGCCCACCTTGACGGGCACACGAGCAGAGGTGTTCCCCCCGTCCTCCCATGCTTTGCTGACGCGAATTAGCGACCCACCGGATCCGGGCTTGTTCCAGATTTTCGTCACGTTCGGAAGACCCGTCTCAGGGTCTTCGGGCATGTACTGGTGTTGCTGGAAATACCCCATCGCGCCTTCAACGACCATGTAATCGTACTTCGAGCCGTTGGTATCGTATTTCGGCAAGCCCGTGAAATCCATCACCCATGGCTCGGTTTCCTGGTAGAAGAACGCGGTGCTGCCATCCTTCGAGGTAACTTCCCGCTTTTCGGATTTCGCCCCGTTGACCGTGAATTCCCCGAATACCTCGTTGTTGCGCAGCAGCGTTACCGTAACGGGTTGGGCCTCGTAGCCAAGGTTGCTCGTGTCCTGCGTGAACTCCTGCGTGTTCTCGTTCCACCACCACTTTTGCATCTGGGCTGTCGTCTCATCGACGTAGCGGTTCACCAGCACGCCGCGCTCTTTGTCGTATTCACCCTTGAAGTGGAGCGGAACATTAGTACCCTGAGCATCGACGATGGAGGAGAAGATGAAGAAGTCGCCCGACATGAGCTTGAGCCCGGTATTGGGGTCGGTATTCTGGATGAAATAGCTCATGGGGTCGCCAGCCTTGGTTACCGAGACCTCGCTCCAGCGATAGACCCACTCTTTACCGTCCTTGTCATAGCGAGGAACATCCGCACTCACCTCTTGCGTCATGTTCTCGGACGTCCATCCTGTCACCGTTTTATACTGGGCCTCATACGGGACGTCGTCGCAATACTGAAAATCGTAGGGATACCGGAACGTGTCACCCGTATCGGGGTCCGTGACCTCGTAGGTATCGCCGTTGGCAACCCAATAGCCCCGATTCTCATCGAACGTGGCATGTTCTTTAAGTATGCGCTCGAGCTGGAAGGTCACCTCAACGTCTGCAAGCTGGTCTTGATACGACCCCGCCTCCCATGTCTTAGCGAGCGTCTGCTTCGTGGTATCGCTACGGCGATTGATGATGGTGCCGCCCATGTAGAGCGACTTGTCGCCATCCGCGCGGACGGCATCGCCCCCCGCAGCGACGGTGTTCTCGAAATCGGCGCTGTAGTAGTTCGCGCCCGTATCGCCTGTCGCCGATCCGTCTTCAGCGACGCCCGATCCGAACAGGGTCTCGTAGCCCGACAGGCCGTCCTCTCGAATGAGATAAATATAGGGATAGCCAGCAGGGTCGTACTTCGCGATCGAGCAATCCGGGTACTGCTTACGGAGCAGGTCGCCCAGATCGATAGCGCCGTCGCCGGCCTTTTCGCTTTCCTCCGCAGAGAGCGTAAGCGTTACGTAAGCGCCTCCGTCGTCGCGGGTCGTCACCTGAGACGCGCTATCGGGGCCGGCTCCATCGCGCAACGAGTAGCGCCAGAGCGTGAACCTCGTCTCCGGGCGCTCAGAGGCGTCGTCGTCGAGCCAGATCTTATGGGCATCGACGCGCGTGTCGCCCTTATGGATGAGGATGATCGTGCCGTTATTGTGCGCCACCGTGGTGTCCGAGCTGTGGTGCAGGGTGTTGAGGTTGTTGTAAACAACCTGATAGTAATCCGAGTACGTGGCCCCATCGGGGAACGTCTTGGTGCTCTTCGACTCCTCTTGTTGGAGGCTGTACTCGAATGCCGACCCATCGGGATGATACATCGGCCAGCGCGCGGGCCCTAGCATGGCAGTCTGCCCATCGTTTGAAATCGACAGCTTCAGGGCGCCGTCTTTCATAGCATGATAGAGTTCGTTGTCCGCTTCAGGACCCCCCGTCAATTCGGAGTAGTCCTCCTCTGTGCCGTTGACATTCTTCTTCACGATGAGCTTTTGGTGGATGCCCCATTCCTGAAACCAGGCATCGAAGCGCTCGTCCTCTGGCAGGCTCGCCAACCGCCCCGCCTCATCGCCAACGCGCAGGGTGAAGTTGAAGGTGACGTCCCCCAAAAGCTGCATCACCTCTTGCCCGTCGTTGACGTAGCCCGGATAATCATCGTGCGGAGCGTCGATGTAGGCCCCGTCGTATGCCGTCTCTCCCTCGCTTACCCCGTCGTGCTTGATAGACCAGGTGATGTGCTTTCTGGTCTCCTTGTAAATCGGATTGCCCTCATCGTCGAGCGCGGGACTGCCGTCCTCGTCCTTCTTCTGCGTCGTGACGACAACTTCGGAATAGAGCTCTGACGCGCTCGCTTCATAGGAGTTGGTCGTTTTACGGTCAACCCGCACGAGACAATCAGTGTCGGGGTTTCTTAACTTGTCAAGGTCTTCCTGGGTCATGCCCAACAGCCGCTTCGCATCCTGCGAAACGACGCATTTGCCCGCACTATCCATCTCGAAAAGGCGGTACGACGCATCGTCCCCTTCAACTTGGAAATAAAGACTGTACTCCTGCCTGTTCATCATCTCGGTCGTTGACGGGCGGGACGGCGAGTTGTTGTCAGCCCACAGGGTGACAAACGACGCCGAGCCCTCGCGCTTCGAGGAAGGATGGATTCCAACGACTTCGTCTTCGGCTATCGCATTTGGCTGCCCCTCGCTCGGAGCCGCGCCCATCAACGACAAAAACTCGCCCCTCGAGGGCACGCAAAGCTGCGCACTGCGGCTTCCCGATGCGGTTTGCTGCAACAGCCAGTTGAAGGTGGATGGGGCATCCTGCACGAGGTCGGCGGAGAAAACGACGGGAAGCTGCACTGATGCGGCGAGCGTCAAGGGCATCGAGGCATCGGCGCCCGTTGCCCGTTCTGCACTTTGGCCATAAAGCGCCGCGGCACCTGAAGCGGTGTCGATCGGAGTCGTGAAAGTCACCTTGGCCTTGTCGCCCTCCCACGTCGCTTCGGCGATCTTCACCGTTGTGGCGTTGCCTTGCTCGTCGTTTTGGAACACGTCGAGCGCAAGCGTTTCATCTGCGGGCTTGAGCTCTTTTGGAAGCTCCACCGAGAACCAATCGCCGGGGACGACCGCCTTGTGCTCGCTCGCGCCGAGAGGGGCGGCCGCAGGGGATTGATCGGTGTCCAAGGAGGGATCCGTGCCCGAATCGCCGACCCAAACTGAGGGGTCGAGCTCAAACGAAAGATCAAGCGTGGCGGGAATCGTCGAGGGGAGCTCGCTTTGGGCAGCGCCGCTTGGGGCCGCCGCCTGAGAACCGGCCGGATGGGATTCGCCGCTTTGAGCAGCTTGCGCCTGGGTGTCGCCCGAAGAGAGTGCCGTGCCGGACTCGCGCACGCTTTCGACGAGCTTCTCCACATCGACTGTGAGCCCTTTCGAGGACAACACGAGCGCCTGGTACTGAGCGCTCCAATCAAGAGCGGGCGAAAGCGCTGGGGAATCAGGCGCGTCCTGTGCTTGCGCGGAGTCGGCAGCTTCGCCGATCGAAGCGCCATCGGGAGCGGAATCGAGAGCATCGCCACCCGTCGATTGCTCCTGAGGGGCAGACGTGTCCGCCTGCGCTTGCCGCACGTGGGACAAGTTGCCTGCTAGCGTTGTGGGCACGCAAAGCGTTAATGCGAGGAATATCGAAAATGCCTTGCTGGTAAGCGTGCCTTTGAAAGGCATCTTGTTTGATCGGTGCATTTTACGTAAGCCACCTCTGTAGTTTTATCCAACCCGTCAGTTCTCTGCCTAAGCAAACGACAGAATCACATGGGACGATAGCGCTCTTCAACCGATAATCCAAGGTGAACCCCCGAAACAACGGTAAAAATCGATTATTGTCCCCCTCCTTGCCTTCAACTCGTTTCCTCCACGCTATGAGCGGAAGCCAAGTCGCACCCAGCCTTTTTCCAATGGGAGGAAAACACGAGGAGGCGGCACCCCAACCGGCAGGTCGCGCATCGTTGTCGCAACGATGCCCCTTTACATAGCAAAAGACGAACACGCCCTCTCATGAGGGCGTGTTCGTCTTTTGGCTATGAGCTTTTCGGCCACCGGGCGGGCTGCGGGATCGCCCAGGCGAGCTTGCCCCCTACCCGAGCGGATTTCCCCCTTCGGGGTCGGGTGCCTCGAGCGGCGAGGCCTCGGGGGCCGATCGCGAGTCGGAGTACACCATGCTCTCGGGGCGGAAGGGGTTATCCTCTTCGGAAAGCCCACTAGAGGCAGCGCCTGCGCTCTCGACGGGCAAGCGCAGGATGGCGCGCAGACTGTCCTCGTAGATGGAATCCACGAGCCGCGAGAACGCCTGGTAGGCCTCCTCCTTATATTCAACAAGCGGATCGCGATGCCCGTATGCGCGAAGCCCGATGCCCGCTTTCAAGCCCTCCATGTCGGTAAGGTGCGCGACCCAGTGCGTGTCCATGATGCGAAGCGTTATCTGCGTGCAGAGCTCCTCGAACAAAGGATTGCCCACCGCCTCGCGCTTCTCGTCGAAAACCCTCATCAGATGATTGCGAACGTCTTCGGCGAGCACATCGGGATCCTGATCGCATTCGATTTCGCTTGCGTCGTAGCCCTTTTCTCCCGTCATCGACTCAACCCACGCGTCGACCGTCCCGAAATCCCAATCGTCCGAGGGAGTCTCGGCAGGGCAGTTCTCCTCAAGCAAGCTATCGACCATGCTCTCCACGAACTCGGCCATGCCTTCGCAGACGTTCTTGCCGTCCAAGATGGCATTGCGCTCGCCGTAGATGGCCTTGCGCTGCAAGTCCATGACATCATCGTACTCGAGCACGTTTTTGCGCGAGGCGAAGTGCATCGACTCCACCTGTTGCTGAGCGGCAGTAATCACCTTCGAGACCAGCGGATCCTCCAAAGGCGAATCGTCAGGGATGCCCCTTTGCACCATCATCTCAGAAACCTTGTGTATGCGCTCCTTCCCGAAAAGGCGCAAAAGGTTGTCTTCGAGCGAGAGGTAGAAGCGGGATTCGCCTGGATCTCCCTGTCGCCCGGCGCGGCCGCGCAGCTGGTTGTCGATGCGCCGCGCCTCGTGACGCTCGGTACCGATAACGCACAGTCCTCCAAGCACGCGGACGGCATAGCCCTCGCGGTCGGTGATATACCTTGCCTCGGCGTCGGCCGCATGGAGCTGCCACTCTGCTGCCAACTCCTCGTCTTTCACACCGAATTTCTTAAGGGCGGCCTGCCGAAGCATCTCATAGTTGCCTCCGAGCAGGATGTCGGTTCCGCGGCCAGCCATGTTGGTGGCAACGGTGACCGCGCCAAGCCGGCCCGCCTCGGCAACGATCGCAGGCTCACGCTCATGTTCTTTCGCGTTAAGCACCTGGTGCCCGATGCCACGTTCGCTTAGCTTCTCTGACAACCGCTCGGAAGCCTTCACCGAAGCCGTACCCACGAGCACGGGCTGCCCCTTGGCATGGCGGCGCTCTACCTCGTCGGCAACGGCGGCGAACTTGGCCTCTGCAGTGCGGAAGATCAAATCGCCCTTGTCCCCGCGGATCACGGGCTTGTTCGTGGGGATGGGGACGACGGGCATATGGTAGATATGATCGAGCTCGCTGTCGGCGGTGAGCGCCGTGCCCGTCATGCCGGAGAGCTTCTTGTACAAGCGGAAGTAGTTCTGCAGTGTGACGGTTGCGATGGTGTGCGTCTCGGGCTTGATCTGAACGTGTTCCTTCGCCTCGATTGCCTGATGGAGACCCTCGGAATAGCGGCGACCCTCCATGATGAGGCCCGTGAAGGCATCGACGATCTTCACTTCGCCCCCGTCGACCACGTAGTCGTGGTCGAGCTTGAACAGGAACTGGGCCTTGAGCGCCTGGCGCAGCCGGTTCGCTGTGGCCCCTGAGAGGTCGGCATATACTTCGCTGCCAAGCATTTTCTCGATTTTCGCAAGGCCGTTTTCAGTTTCGTACACCGTTCGGCGCTTCTCGTCGAGGACAACGTCGTTTTTGGAATCGAGCTTAGCCGCGATTTCGGCGAAGGTAGTGCAGATAGCAGAAGGCGCACCGGAGAGCCCTGAGATGATAAGCGGCGTGCGCGCCTCGTCGATGAGCACCGAGTCGGCCTCGTCGACGATGCCGAACGCATGGCCGCGCTGCACGCGATCGCGAGGCGAAGAGACCATGTTGTCGCGAAGGTAGTCGAAGCCAAATTCGGAATTGGTACCGTAGGTGACGGAGGCGGCGTACGAGGGTCTGCGTTCCTCGGGCTCCATGCCGTTTTGGATAAGCCCAACCTTCATGCCGAGCAACCCGTATATGCGGCCAACCCATTCCGCATCGCGCTTCGCCAAGTAATCGTTGACGGTGACGACGTGAACAGGATCGCCCGACAGTGCGTTCAGGAAGCCCACCGAGGTGGAGACGAGCGTCTTTCCCTCGCCAGTCTTCATTTCGGCGACGCACCCATCGTTTAAGGCCATGCCTCCGATGAGCTGCACATCGTAGTGGCGCAGCCCCACCGTGCGCTTCGACGCCTCGCGCACAAGCGCGAACGACTCGGGCAAGAGGCTCTCATTGGCCTCGCCAGCGGCGGCGCGCTCGCGAAGGCGGTCGGCCGTAGCGCGCAATTCGGCATCCGTCAACGCGGAGAGGCCGTCTTCGAGCGAGTTGATCTTGTCGACTATACGGCGATACCGCCTAAGACGCTTGCCGTCGCCGAGCGAGAGCAGCTTGGATATGGGGTTGGGCATGGGAAAAAGCCTCCTGGGGAAAACATGGGCCGGCATTTCGTCAGAAAACGCCGACGCCCCCTCCCAGGTTTCCCGGATGAGGGGGCGTCGGCGCACCCGAAGCCTTACGCGACAGCTTGCGATTGATTGCCTAAGGCTGACCCTGAGGCAGGGGAACGCTCGCGCCCTTTGCGCGACGCCCGCATCCCGCATGCCCCATGGCCAGCCTGCTGGGATTAGCTCCCAGCAGGCGAAAAATGAACCTCGTTTAGGCAGTTAGCTTAGCCAGCGTAGCGGACGACCATAGCAGCCGCCTCGGCGCGAGTCATGTTGGCGAGCGGGGTGAGAACGTTCGTGTTCTTGCCCATGTAGCCACCCTTGACCGCCCATGCGACGTACTCAGCAGCCCAAGAGTCAACCGCAGAAGCATCGCCATATGCCGCGAAGTCAGCAGCGCTACCGGCAGTGTAGTTGCCGTACTTCTGAGCGTAACGAGCAAGCATGGTCGCAAACTCTTCACGCGTGATGTTGTTCTCGGGAGCGAAGGTGCCGTCGCCATAGCCAGTCACGATACCAGCAGCCTTAGCCCACGCGATGGCCTTGCCGTACCACATCTTGCCATTGACATCGTCGAATGACGCATATCCGTAGATCTCGTTGTAGGAGCCCTCGGGAAGGTCCATGTCGGCACGACCACCAGCCATGTTGTACAGAACCTGCGCAACCTGAGCACGGGTGATGGTGTCGTTCGGCCCAAAGAGGTCGGTGTCAGCATAACCGTTCATAAGACCGAGTTCGGCGGCCTTGTTGACTTCGTTGTAGTACCAGGCGCTCGAATCGACGTTGTCGGCAAACTTCAGGTTTGCCTCATCTGCAACCGTGATGGAAACCTCCGCCGGGAACGTGTAGTTCAGAGCAGCGTCGTCATCTGCAGCCGAGATCTCAATGGTGTAGATGCCCTCGTCCTCAAGCTTGGTGACTTCCTTGCCAGAAGCATCCTTGACCGTCACCTTAGCGGCAGCGGGGAGCGCCTCCCACACAGGCTCGCCATTTTCGTCGGTGCCAGACTGGTATTCGAGGTCAAGGTCAGCAACCTCGGTGCCCTTCTGAACATAGGTGATGGCAGCATTATTAGTCCCGTCGAATTTCTTCGACTGCTCAGCATGGACCCTGATGGTGCTCAGGTCAACCTTGTTGATGGTGATAGGCACAACAGCCTCGCCCTCGAAGACAACATTGTCGTTCTCGATGACAAGCTTGTAGGAGCCAGCGTTCAGCGCCTTGTCGACAGCTTTGCCTTCTGCATCGACAAGCCCCTGCGTCGAACCCTCGATCACGTTGCCCTTGGCGTCGGTGACGGTCACCTCGAAGTCGCTAGCTACAATATCATCGCCATCGTAATTCTTCTCGACAGAAGTGACGATCTTACCATTGTACTTAACGACAACGTTCTCGGCAGTAACGACAGTGGCTTCCTTGATGACGACCTTGCACTCAACGGATCCACCCAGGGTATAGGTGTCGTCGTTGATAGCGGCCTTCACGGTGTAAGTGCCGGCCTTGTGAGCCTCGAAATCAGCCGTGGCGTCGTTGCCATCCTTGTCGGTGACGGTGACATCGATCAGGGATTCGGCAACAGCCTTGCCGGCGGCGTCCTTAGCGGCGATCTTGTCGAGGTCGAAGTAGACCGGCTTCTTGTCGCCTTTGTTGGAGGTGAACTCCGTCGGGAACGCGGCGCCATCGTATTCGAAGGTGGCAACTGCGTCGACCTTGTTGCAGGTTACATTAGCATTGCTACCCGTGATGTTCGCGTTGGTCTTGTCCGCGGCGGCGGTGAAGGTGTACTGGTCCTTGGCGTCCCAGGTCTGACCATCGTTGAGCGTCAGCTTGACTTCAGCCGGGTTCGCAAGCACGTCGGAACCGCTCTTGACAGAAGTCGGAGTAGAAGGCTTGGCAGCAGTTGCGCCGTAAACATCATCGACAGAAATCGTGGCGCTGGCGAGATTGAATTGAGCGACCTCGACGTTGGCAATCTTCTTGACATTGCCGGTGAAGTTGCCTTGACCAGTAATGACCGCATAGTACTTACCGGCGTTCTTCACTTCGACTGCGGGATCGTTGTTGGCGTCGCCGCCAGCATTCACAAACTTGATCGTGTAGTCGGTGCCGGCCTTAAGGGCCTTGCCATCGATCTGAACGCCCAAATCGAGCACGTTGCCGGTGTAGGTGAACGTCGTATCGGAAACGTCATTGGCGTCATCCGGGTTCACCTGGAACAGCGTTGCGTTAGCAAGAGAGGCACCCTTGACGGTGATGGTGGCGGAAACCTGGCCGCCCTCGTAATCGCCGTCAACAGCCGCAACGGTCACGGTGTAGGTGCCGGGAGCCTTGATTTCCTTCACCTCGGTGCCGTCCTTGGTGATGGTCACCTTGAAATCGTCGCCCGCGACGGGAACCGCAGACTGGCCCTTCGGGGTAACGGTAACGGTACCGAGATCAAGCGCGGAGCCGTCGGTCGTCGCGTTAGCGGTAAACTGGTTGGTCTGGCCGCTCACAGGGCTGAACGTGCTGTTCAGCGCAATGGTGCCAGCGTTGAACAGAGTTGCGGCGCTGGTGGTGTCCAGAAGTTCGATGCCGTCGTTTTGCGCCTCGTCGGCGGGAGCCTCCGCCGCGATGGCCGCTGCCGGCACCATGCCGACTGCGAGAACGCCCGCGAGGGTCGCGCTCACTGCCTTCTTCCCGCTAAGGGAGTCTTTGCAAGCTGTCATTTTTCCTCCTATTGGAATGTGGATACTGCTTTGGGAGCAATTTCACTTCCTCCACGGATGAAACCTAAAGCTAGTGTGCCACCCGTGAAGCAAGCTTCACAACGCCCAAATAACTCTTTTGCATTATACACAACACCGTCAATTTGAAACATTTAATTTTAGTTTTCAGCAGAAATTAACAAGCTGCTCACATTGTTTGCCCTTTTCTCGATAGGGCTTTACTGGCGACGAAATTTACCCTTTCCCCTTCTTAATTCTCACGATACCGCACCTGAGCTGGTGTTAAATTCGCTATTTTCTCAAGACGCCGTCTTCGCTCATTGTTCTTTTCTGCTTTGGTTCTATACTAACGATTGAGCTCGGCTATGCATGGCCCGCCCATGGCCGCCGCGGGGTTCGGGTACAGGCTCATGCACATTGCCGCCCTATGGCCTTTGGAATCATGCCGCCGTGCCCGGCGGCGTCCGCTCATCACTCATAAGGTTGCTGCTATTTGCTCTTTGGAATGTTGTCGAGGGCTGGCGCGCGGCGGCTTCGTCCCCTTTTTGGGAAGGAGTTGTCTTTGAACAAAGTCGATATTGCTCCATTCGAAGTGTTTTGCGGCATAGATGTTGGGAAAACTTCGAACCATATTGTCGCCCTAGACCGTCATGGCGACAAGCCGTTGATTAATCGGAAGGTTCCTCAGGAGGAAGCGGAGATTCGCGCCGCATTGGAGGAAGCAGTCGATTTCGGGCTTGCTCTCGTTATCGTCGATCAGTTCGGCGCGTTCGGCCGTCTTGTTGTCGGCGTCGCTAGGAGCATGGACATTCCTGTAGCGCACATGCCGCCACGCCGCTTTCGCCAAGTCGCTGAAACGTACGGTGAGGATAAATTCGACGAAAAGGATGCGTTCATCCTGGCTGATGCTTCACGAACGACGCCACGCAACATCGAGTTCGTGGGCAATCGGGCTGAGTCGATGGCCGAGATCAAGGTGCTATCCTCGCGCCGCGACGACATCGTCGAGGAGCGCACGCGCTGCTACAACCGGCTTCATGATTTTATCCATCAGGTAAGCCCTCCCCTTGAAGAACTCTTCTCGAAGAGGAAACTTCATAACGACCTGGAAATTCGACTGATTGCGCGTTATGGCGGGCCGATTGGCTTTCGCCAGGCGGGCCGCGCTCGCGCGTCGACGTGGGCGGCGGAGCTGAAGTATCACTGCGTGGACGGCCCGAAGAAGGTGGAACAAGTTTTCGACGTGCTCGACCGACAAACTGTCATGCTGCCGGGTGCTGCGGTGATCGAGGAGCAAATACGTTCGATTGCATCGCGCATAATCGAACTTTTGGCCGAAGAGAAGCGCCTGAATCTGATGATCGAGCAGCGCGCGAAGATGATTCCCGAGGTTGATCTTTTGCAGAGCATTCCTGGCGTCGGCCCGGTGTATGCGGCGCTGATCGCCGTCGAGATTGGCGATATTGGTCGGTTTCGCGATTCGAATCATCTGGCATCATATGCGGGTGTGGCACCGCGCAAGGAGGAATCGGGAACGAGCGTTCATAAGAGAAGGAAACGCAAAGGCGGCAATCGCCGGCTGAAGAACGCGCTCATGCAGTCATCGCAGCGTTCGGTGCAGTGCGACCCTTTGGCAAGGGCGTATTACGAACGCAAGCGAGCCGAAGGGAAGAAGCACTTGCAGGCGCTCCGAGCGTTGGCGAGACATCGGGTGACGGTGATCTTCGCGATGCTGAACGAAGGCACTTTCTACGAGCCGCCGGTTGAAGTGGACGAGAATGGCCGCGGATAGGATATGACGCGCGCGATGGCATACGGCGGTGGACGAGCGAGCTGTATGAACGCAATCAGCCAGAGAGCAGAAGGCTCGCTGTTATGAAAACCCTTATAGGTTGATTCCAATAGGAATGATCCCCTTTCAACAATTCATTTTTGTTTGTGATAATGTTTTTGGGATATCTTCGGCTATAAAGCGCTTGTCCGCTTTTTGGTACATCATGGAAGACATTGCGCCCCCCAATTGTCTCAAAATCGTCTCTTGGAATAGTGGCTCTCCGAACATGCGTCATCCGTCGAAGCCGTCGCCCTCGTTCTGAGCGTACGCAGCGAGGGTGAGTCTTTCCTTCCGTGGTACAATTCCAAACACGAGCGCCCAACTTGCGGGCGCGCTTTGTTCGCAACCTATGGGAGGATACCCTCATGGTCAAAGACCTGGTGAAAGACGAAGCCGTCTTGTCACAGCCCTGCGATGCCGTCACCGCCGAGGAAGCCGCAGCACTCGCCGCCGACCTCACCGACACGCTTGAGTCGCTTGAGAACGTCGCGTGTCTGCACGCCAACCAGCTCGGCGTGACCAAGGCCGCCTTCATCTACCTCGATGCCGATGACAAGCCGAACATCATGTTCAACGCGAAAATGATCCGCGCGCTCGGAGCTTTCAAGACCACGGAGGATTGCCTGTCCCGCGAGGAAGAATCCAAGGTCACGCGCTATGCCAAGGCGAAAATCAGCTACCAGGAGCTTGCCGGCGACAAGCTCGTCACGAAGAACCGCGAGTTCGCCGACTGGACGGCCGAGATCATCCAGCACATGATCGACCACAGCAAGGGCAAGCTAGTCTAAGCCGCAAGAGCCAGCCCAGCAGTGACCTTGCGGCAGTCGCTCTCCTTACCGATCGGCACCAAGCTTATCCCGACGGCATACGAAAGGCATC
>OLPC01000946.1_pt1 | contig 26775 bp, 26 predicted proteins | sample 1672341 | NCBI WGS metagenome assembly OLPC01 (sample SAMEA3136673, study PRJEB25190) | human gut metagenome | reverse complement strand
GTGTGCCATAGACGGACGCTGCGGCGTGGGTGTACAGCTGTAGAATGAACATAAATAATCAAAAGAGCCGGAAGCAGACACCGACAAATTAGCAATCCGGACGAGTTCCGCTATCGGAAGAGACGCAAGCCCGCACCCCGGACGGCACCTTCCCACAATAGAATGCGGAAAGATTAGGTTTTATTAAAATATTTTAGAATTTTGAGAAAATTTAAAATATTTTAATAAATCATAAAATATTTATTGTATTATGTCAATATATCTGATATCATAAATTTATAATGCTGGGCGGAAAAATTAAAATACGGAGGTATTTGAGATGGGAAATGGGAAGAAAAAGGCCATTTCAGGAACGATCGTAGCAGCGATGACACTTGCAATATCAGCTTGTGGTACAGAATCGCAGGACTACGCTGTAAGCTATAAAGGGATTAAAACCGCAGATGTATCATCAGGAGTATCGGTTCATGATCCTTCTATTTTACAGGTAGATGATACATACTACATTTTTGGTTCCCATATGTCAGCAGCAAAGAGCACCGACCTTTTAAACTGGGAAAAGATCGCAGACGGATACAGTAAAACAAACCCGGTTTACGGACAGATATATGAAGTGGCAGATCAGGCTTTTGCGTATTCCGGAAATAAAGACAGTCTGATACAGACTGATGATAAACAGACCCATGTGTGGGCGCCGGACGTTATTTACAATAAAACAACAGGGCTTTATTACATGTATTACTGCACAACGTCTACATGGAACGCATCGAATCTGTGCTACGGCACATCAGAGACACCGGAAGGCCCATATGAATGGAAGGGAGCACTTATCTATTCTGGATTTAACAGAAAAACTATTTCAGGAACGGATGTGCTTGACTATGTAGATGAGGATTATGCATACAAAAACTATATACAGGGTGGCCAGTACAATTACAATGATTATCCTAATGCGATAGATCCGACAGTATTTTATGATGAAGATGACCGTATGTGGATGGTTTACGGATCGTGGAGTGGTGGAATCTTTCTTATCGAGTTAGATCCGTCAACAGGACAGGTCATCCACCCGCAGGCAGATCCGGACAATAATGTGGATCCATATTACGGAAAACGTCTGTTAGGGGGCGGACATATATCGATAGAGGGACCTTATATCACATATGACAAGGAAAGCGGATATTATTATCTTTATGTTTCATATGGAGCATTGACCAGTAATGGTGGATATCAGGTCAGGGTATTCAGATCTGAAACAGTGGATGGTGATTATGTGGATATGAATGGAGAATATCCGCAGAAGAGTGCACAGCATCAGAATTTCGGACTTAAGCTTACAGGAAATTATAAACTTCCGAGTCTTGAAAAAGCATATATGGCTACAGGACACAATTCGTCGTTTATAGACGAAAAGGATGGAAAAATGTACCTGGTATACCATACCAGATTTAATGATGGCGGTGAGGGACATTCGCCGCGTGTACATCAGATGATAGTAAACGAGGACGGCTGGCCATGTGAACTTCCATATCAGACCCAGGGCGAGACTATAAGTGAAGACGGGTACGAAAAGAATGATGTTGTCGGAAGATATTATGTAATAAATCAGGGAACTGATATAAGCGATAAGATTGCTAACCCAAAGATACTTTATCTTAACAAGGATGGTTCTGTCACAGGTGAAAAATCTAAAGGAACATGGACATACAATGATGGCTCATATTACATGGACATAACAATTGATGGAGATGAATTTAGTGGAGTTTTCTGCAGGATGAAAGATGAAGCAGGAACAGATGTTATGACATTTTCTGCCGTAGGACAGAACGAAAGTGTATGGGGAGTGAAATATTTTGACTAAAGCATAAAAGGAGGACAGGATATGGACAACACATTAGTATATAATAAACCATGGATTTTGCAGCGTGCAGATCCATATGTATACAGACATACGGACGGAAGCTATTATTTTACAGCATCTGTTCCGGAATACGACAAGATAGTACTTAGAAGATCAGACACACTGGCAGGAATCAAGGATGCTAAAGAAATAGAAATATGGCACAAGCATGAATCGGGACCGCAGAGCATACACATCTGGGCTCCGGAAATCCATTATCTGTTTGGAAAATGGTACATATATTATGCCGGTGGAGATAAGGATGATATATGGGCTATACGTCCATATGTACTGGAGTGTCAGGGAGAGGATCCCCTGAATGATCCATGGGTTGAAAAAGGAAAAATGCACCGGGCACAGGATGATGAGTTCTCATTTGAGGCATTTTCACTGGACGCAACAGTATTTGAGGTAAACGGAAACTGGTATTATATCTGGGCGGAAAAGGTCGGAGTCGGAAAACAGATATCAAACCTCTATATTGCCAGAATGAAAAACGGGTACACACTTGATACGGTGCAGGTTCTTCTTACAACACCTGATTATGATTGGGAACGCCACGGATTCTGGGTGAATGAGGGACCGGCAGTTATAAAAAGAAATGGCAGGGTTTTTGTGACTTATTCAGCTAGTGATACAGGAATCAATTATTGCATGGGAATGCTTTCGGCTGATGAAGATTTGGATCTTTTAGATCCGCTTTCATGGAAGAAGGAAAGATATCCGGTGTTAAGCTCTGATGAAAAAGCAGTGGTGTATGGACCTGGACATAATTCGTTTACCGTAGATGATGAGGGAAATGATATCATGGTTTACCATGCCAGAACAGAAACCGAAATAATAGGCGATCCGCTTTATAATCCGAACCGCCATGCAATGCTTATGAAAATAAAATGGCACAACGGAAGACCGGTTTTTAATTTTGATTGATCGGGAGAGATAAATATGGAATTGATATGCAAAAAGTGTCTGCTTAGGGAGATGGCGCAGGCTGATCAGGCAATGATAAAAAAATATACAGAAGCAATAAAAGGTGCAGACCGTGTTGCAAAAGAAGAATACGAACGCCGGCTTTCTATATGTAAGGAATGCGAAAAGCTAAATGCCGGAACGTGCAATGCCTGCGGATGCTATGTGGAGCTTCGTGCATTGACAGCTGTGTCACATTGTCCTCATAAAAAGTGGTAAACAGATATCATAAACTGGCTGCCATATGTGCAGATATGTAAAATATAAAAATCCCCGGAAACGGCTATTGAAGTAATCCCAAAGCCTGCTTCCGGGGGTTTTTTATTGGTAGTTAACAGTATTTAAGACTGTTTAAGACTATTCATCCTCGATAGGTGTATAGTTTATGGCAACCTTTATATCCTGATCGTAGTTTCCAAATCCCTTTCCGAAGAGCGTTATGCCGCCAACATGTGCAGCATTTTCCTCGACTGCGATTTTTAAATGAAGGCTGCTTTTGTAATCCAGATTGAGCGTATTGATCGTCACATCAGATATCTTAAGTCCGTCGATAAATGTTCCTTTTCTGTTTATGACAAGGAGTTTCAGAAGTCCATACTGGTTCCACTTCGCAGGCCACCATTCAGGTGTGAACATTCCGCGCATATCACCATAATCGCCAGGTGAAGTCCATATGCCAAGCAGTGTGTCGTTAAGATAAAAACTGATATCCGAAGGCCAGTTACTGTCAACACCCGGAGCTTCAGAACTTATTTCTGTTGAAACTGAAATCTGTGTGATTTTCTGGTTATGAGGGATAAGATTTGGAATAATGTATTCAACATATCCTTTAGTAAACCACATGATATCAGCATTGAACCTGTCGGGATGGTCAAAATAACGTATGTCGTCCAAAGAACCTATGACAGACTGGGGGGTAGCCATACCGCATGTAGGATATACATCATGGGATGAAAACTGTCCTACCTTTATCTCGGTATTAAATATGTTGGTGTTATCAACAGGTGCTTCAATATCTATTATTATACGATCCTGTATGAGAGAACACATCTTCTGGTTGCCGTGACCGGATGAGTCATTGGCGGTTGTGATGAGTCCACATTCTTCTAATTTTTTTATATGGCCTGTAAGTGCTCCGTTACTTATATTAAGCTCACTGGCGAGCTGGTTCATGCTCATCTGATCGTTGTCCAGAAGGATATTAAGTATCTGCATACGGACCTCTGATCCCAGTGCCTTAAAAAGCTCAAGCCCTTCATCAAGATTTGTAATATGAATCATAATGAAGTCTCCTTTAATTTATTTTTTAGATGAATCTTAAATATTTTAATCGATATAAGTATATGTTTATTATAGTCTTTAGATGAAATTCAGTCAATAAAAACACGCAAAAGAATAAATAATTTTAGACGATCGAAAAGTTATTGTGCAATTTGTACAAATGATATGGCTTTATCGAACGTAAAAAAACGAAAATTTAGACATATTTAAATAAAACATAAATTAGTTTAAAAATATCTAAAATAAATATTGACATTTACCCATGGAAAATGTATATTATGTACATAAGCGAAACACATTAAATGTTCTTTTTAGTCAAATAGCTAATAAGCCCAGCATTCGACATAGAACTTATGTGGGGGTCTTAACAACAATTTCATTTTTAAAGGAGGAAGGAAAATGAAAAAGAAATTAATCAGTGCACTTATGTGTGCAACAATGGTTTCGACAATGCTTGCCGGATGTGGATCAGGAAACGGCGGAAGCGCTTCTGGTGGGGACACAGAATCAGAGGCAGCAGAGTCAGAGGTGGTAACAAATACTTATGGAGATTCAAAAGGAACACATCTTGAGATGTGGACATTCGTTGATCTTCATGCTCAGCATTACGGAACAATGGTTGAGCAGTGGAACAAGGATCATCCGGATAAGACGATCGAGCTAACATGTACTATATATCCATATGCAGACATGCATACAAAGTTTATCACAGCTCTTCAGGCTGGCACAGGAGCTCCTGATATCTGTGATGTAGAGGTTGGACAGTTCCCTAATGTTGTAGCTGGTAAAGATGAGTGGTTAGTTCCACTTGATGATTACATGACAGAGTACAAAGATTCAATGGTTCCTGCAAGACTTGATGTTTACTCAGGAGATGATGGAAAGATCTACGGAGCTCCTTATCATGTAGGTGCTACAGTAATGTACTACAATGTAAAAGCTATGGCTGATGCAATGGGAATCTCTAATGATGATGTTATTGCAAAAATCGATAATGTTAAGACATGGGATGACTATGAGGCACTTGGAACAGAATATGTTGAAGCAGCCGGAGAAAAAGGAACAAAATACTGGACATCTGTTGATACAGGCGGAACAGACTGGTTATGGCTTGCTATGGCTGAGTACGGAGATGACTGGACAGGTGGATTCAAAGACAAAGCAAATGTACAGCTTGATTCAGTAAAGAATATGCTTACAATGCAGCAGAGATGGTTAAAGAACCAGGTAGCAGAGGTTTCACCGGATGGACATGTGGATCTTGAGGCTGGTTACCAGAATATCCTTGATCATAACATTGTTTCATTCCCTAAGGCAATGTGGTTTATGAGCCGTTTTACAAACTATATGTCAGAAGAAAAAGGTAACTGGTACATTGCAAAATGTCCTGTATTTGAGGAAGGACAGAAATGTTCAGTAGGTATCGGTGGTACAGGTACAGTTGTTACAAAGCAGTCTAAATCACAGGATCTTGCAGCAGAGTTCCTTTGCTGGGCTAAGATGTCAGAGGTAGGCGAGCAGAACATCTGGGATACACTTGGATTTGATGTATGTAACACAGCTTGCTGGACAATGGACAGCTTTGCTAAGGATGAGAACAACCAGTATAACCAGTTCTTCATCAACAAACCATATGATGTACTTAACTCAATCGGACTTGATAACATCGGAAAGATTTCTTCTGTAGCTATCAGCCCAACGATCAATGAGTACGCAAACAACACAACTCTTAACGAGGTACTTGAAGATCCTGACTATAGTGTAGATGATGCACTTCAGGAATTACAGGATGCAGTAGATGCAGAACAGAATTAGTCTATGACTTATAGAGGGGGTTCGGGAGGATAATCCTCCAACCCCCTTTTTATATCAAAATTATATAGGTAGAAATGTAGAAAGAGGTGTGTGATTTGAAGATTAAAAAATTCTTATATTCACAGAAAGTTGCACCATATGTATTTGTGATCCCGTTTATTCTCAGTTTTGCTTTTTTCTGGATTTATCCGTTATGCTCATCTGTAACAATGAGTTTCCAGAAGATCGGGGCAATAGACTGGAGCTGGTGTGGACTTGAAAATTACAAAAAACTTTTGACAGATAATGTTTTTCATATTGCTATAAAAAACAGTGCAACATATATGTTTTGGACACTTGTTTTACTTATTCCGTTCCCAATGCTTTTTGCAGTTCTTATGGACAGCAACCTTGTAAAAGCAAAAGGTGTATGGAAAGCGGTACTTTATATGCCGGCGCTTACATCAGTAGTTATTTCAGGAACACTGTTCCGTCTGATGTTTACAGAGTACAGCACAGGTCAGATGAACCAGATTACTCAGATGCTTGGACTTGGTACCTTTAAATGGCTGAAGATGGGCTGGTCAGGAATGGCAGCACTTCTCATAGTTGCCTGCTGGAGATGGACCGGTGTAAATATGCTTTATTTCCTTTCAGGACTTAAATCAATTGATACATCGCTCTATGAAGCTGCTGAGATCGATGGAGCATCAGGATGGCAGAAATTCCGCTATGTAACATTACCATTACTTAAACCTACAACAATTTACGTGCTTACAATTTCAATCTATGCAGGACTTGCTATGTTCCTTGAGTCATACATGTTATGGGGTGGAAACAACTCACCAGGAAATATCGGTCTTACAATCGTAGGATACCTGTACAAACGTGGTATTGAGAAAAACGATATGGGTTATGCATGTGCAGTAGGTATGGTACTCTTAGTGATCGCACTTGTTATCAATATCGTACAGCTTATATTAAGCGGTACATTCAAGAACGAGGAGGAATAAGACAATGGCAGATAAAAATAAAAAAGTACGTTCTGTGTCTGACACTCCAAGACATAAAATTGGCGTAGTGCTCGGAACAGGATTCTTCCTTATATTATGTGCAATAATAGTTTTCCCGGTATTGGCAGGACTTTTAGCATCATTTAGACCAGGTAAAGTACTTATCCGTAGAGGTTTGTCACTTGATTTTGATATATCAACAATGAGTCTGGATAACTACACATATCTGTTCTCTGGAAACGCAGATAGCCAGAAATATTTTATGTGGTACAAAAACTCACTTATCATTACAATTGTTTCTGTAGCACTTACACTTATTATCTGCTACTTCGTTGCATATGGACTTACAATGTACAATTACAAACTTAAGAATTTCCTTTTCTTCATAGTTATCGCTACTATGATGGTTCCATTCGAAATCCTTATGCTTCCTCTCTATAAAGAGGTAATTGCACTTAACATTATAGATACATATTTTGGTGTGATCGTAACCGGATTATGTTCAGCATCGACGATATTCTTCTTCAGGCAGTATCTGTCAGGACTTCCTAAGGATCTTCTCGATGCAGCAAGGATTGATGGAGCTACAGAGTATGGTATTGCTACAAAGATCATACTCCCACTTACAAAACCAGCATTCGCATCAATGGGTATCCTTAGTGCGATGGGTGTATGGAATGCAATACTCTGGCCGCTTCTTGTTTTAAAGGGAGCAGAGAAGTTTACACTTCCGATCGGACTTAATACACTTCTTACACCATACGGAAATAACTATGACGTGCTTATTGCAGGATCAATGTTTGGTATTTTACCAATATTTATCATTTTCCTGATCTTCCAGAAGTACATCATCGATGGTATGACAGCCGGAGCTGTAAAGGGTTAATAAATAATGCTTATGATCAGGCTGCGCATATTGCGTGGCCTGGGATTAACATAATAATGTATTTGGATAGGAGAGAATATGGCTAAATTAATAATAAATAACGAGGCAAAAAAGAGCACGATTGCTCCAGAAATTTATGGACATTTTTCAGAGCATCTTGGAAGATGCATATATGAAGGATTGTACGTTGGGGAAAATTCAGATATTCCAAATGTAAATGGAATGCGTACAGATGTTGTTGAGGCTTTAAAAGAAATGAAAATACCGGTTCTCCGCTGGCCTGGCGGATGCTTTGCCGATGAGTATCATTGGATGGATGGAATCGGACCAAAAGAGAATCGCAAAAAAATGATAAATACACACTGGGGCGGAGTTGTCGAGGACAACAGCTTTGGTACACATGAGTTTTTCGAATTATGTCGTCAGCTGGGCTGCAAGACGTATGTAAACGGAAATTTAGGAAGCGGAACTGTTCGTGAGATGAGCGAGTGGGTTGAATATATCACATTTAATGGGGTATCACCGATGGCTGATCTTCGAAAAGCAAACGGACATGAGGAACCATGGACTATTGATTATTTTGGTGTAGGAAATGAAAACTGGGGCTGCGGCGGAAATATGAGACCTGAGCATTATGCAGACGAATACCGCAGATATCAGACTTATGTAAGAAACTATGCCGGAAACCAGCCAATTCAGAAAGTATGCTGTGGACCAAACGTGGATGATTATGAGTGGACAAAAAAAGTTATGGAGACATGCTTTGACCATTGTGAACCTAGATTCCATGGTCTTATGGATGGTCTTTCACTCCACTATTATACTTTACCTGAAACTGAAGATAACTGGGATATAAAAGGAAGTGCTACTGATTTTACAGAAGATATATTCTATCAGACATTAAAGAGAAGCTTTTTCATGGAAGAACTCATAAATCGTCATGGAGCTATCATGGATCAGTATGATCCGGATAAAAATATCGGACTTATAGTTGATGAGTGGGGAATCTGGTCTGATGTGGAGCCGGGAACAAATCCTGGATTTTTATATCAGCAGAATACAATGCGTGACGCACTTGTAGCAGGAATCACACTTAATATTTTCAATAAACATTCTGATCGTGTAAAGATGGCCTGCATAGCACAGCTTATCAACGTACTTCAGTCAGTAATGCTTACAGATGGCGAGAAGATGATAAAGACACCTACATACTATGTATTCCATATGATGCGTCATCATCAGGGAGCCTCTCTTCTTGGAAGCGAGCTTGTGGGATCAGGAACTGTAGGAAAAGATAAAAACGAACTTCCTAAAGTTATCGAGTCTGTATCAGAGGATGCTGACGGAGTTATTACAGTAACACTCACAAACAACTCTCTCGAAGCATCTGAGGAGATTGAAATCTCACTCACAGCTGACAGCGCAAGCTACAATGTAAAAGAAGCAAGATTCATAGCAGGAGCAATGAATGCGCACAATACATTTGATCAGCCAGAGGTTGTAGAAGAAAAAGACTTTGATGCATTTAAAAAGGATGCTGACGGAATTAAAGTTACTATTCCGGCATGTAGTGTTGTTACACTTCGTCTTGCAAAATAAGTAATATTTAGGAATGTAGATAAGGACTTGAAAAAGGAGACTTGATATGGCAGGCAGATTTAAATATGACAATAAAGTTTTTGAAGTGATAAATGCGATAGTTGATTTACTTGTTTTAGGTTTTTTCTGGATAATAACAAGTATTCCCATTTTTACTATGGGAGCATCAACAACAGCACTTTATTATACAGTAAACAAATCAATAAGAAATAAAAAAGGATATGCATACAGAGAGTACTGGAAGGCATTTAAGCGTAATTTTAAACAGGCAACATTATGTTTTTTGATGTGGTTTGTTGTGGCAATATTTCTTGTAGGTGATGTCATTATTACAAAGCAGGTATTACGTCAGGATACACAGCTTGGAGCGTCATATTATTTCTTCCTTGTACTTGCAGGTGCAGCGCTTGCATGGGAGTTTTATTTATTTTCATATATAGCAAGATTTGAATGTACCGTAATGGAAGCAATGAAAAAAAGCCTCTTTATGATGCTTGCTAATCTTGGCTGGTCCGTAGCACTTGTGGCAATATTCATGGCATGTCTGTTCTTGTGCAGAGATATGATGAGCCTGTTTATATTATTGCCGGGTGGATTTTGTGCGATCAAAAATTATATTCTGGAGAAAGTATTCAAAAAGTACAGAACCCCGGAAGATATTGCAAGGGAACTTGAGATGAACAGAACATTCTCAAGATAGCAAAAGGCGGGGGTATCCCGCCTTTTTGCACTTAAAGATTTGTTGGAACGAGAAGGGGAGACTGTAAAATGGATTCAAACGAAAGCTGGGTTGATTTAAAAAATATAAAAATTACAGATGATTTCTGGAGCGGCATGCAGAATCTTGTGACAGATGTTGTCATACCTTTTCAGGAGAGGGTTCTAAATGATGATGAACCTGATGTTGAGAAAAGCCATGCGATCGAAAACTTCAGGATAGCGGCAGGTTTAAGTGATGGCGAATTTTATGGCATGGTTTTCCAGGACAGCGATGTTGCAAAATGGCTTGAGGGTGCAGCCTATTCACTTATTATAAAACCGGATAAAGAACTTGAAAAAAGAGCGGATGATATAATAGGGATAATAGAAAAGGCACAGCAGCCGGATGGCTATTTAAATACATACTTTACGATCAAGGAGCCTGATCACCGTTGGCAGAATCTTTTGGAGTGCCATGAACTATACTGCGCAGGTCATATGATGGAAGCTGCTGTTGCATATTATGATGCGACAGGAAAAGACCGGCTGCTTAAGGTCATGGAAAGGATGGCGGGACATATCATAAACCGCTTCGGTCCTGATAAGATTACCGGCATTCCGGGACATCAGGAAGTTGAGATAGGTCTTATGCGCATGTATCATGTGACGGACAATGAAGAGTATAAAAAGATGGCACGTTATTTTCTTGAGGAAAGGGGTAAAAATCCGGATTTTTTCAAGGAGGAAGCACAAAAGAGAGACTGGAAGCATTTTGGGATGATTCCGGAGGATACGAAATATAATCAAAGTTATGCCACAATATATGAGCAGGATGAGGCGGTAGGACACAGTGTAAGGGCAGTATATATGTATACGGCCATGGCTGATCTTGCAGCAACAGATAACGATGAAAGATTATACAAGGCATGCAGACGCCTGTGGGACAACATGGCACAGAAAAAAATGTACATAACAGGAGGCATAGGCTCAACGGTTGAGGGTGAAGCTTTCACAAAGGAGTATGAGCTTCCAAACGATATGGCATATGCTGAGACATGCGCTTCGATAGGACTTGTATTTTTTGCCAAACAGATGCTTAGGATGGATAAAAGCGGTGAATATGCAGATGTGATGGAACGTGCACTTTATAATGGGATCATAAGCGGAATGCAGCTGGATGGAAAAAGATTTTTCTATGTAAATCCGCTTGAAGTGAATCCTGGTGTGTCAGGGGAGATATTTGGATATAAACATGTTATACCGCAAAGACCGGGATGGTACACATGTGCATGCTGCCCGCCAAACCTTGTCCGTATGGTCACGTCACTTGGGAAATATACATGGGATGAGGATGAAGATACTATATATTCACATATGTTCATAGGACAGGAGGCTAAGCTCAATAAAGCTGATATTTCAGTAAAGAGCAGTTATCCATGGAAAGGACAGATTGCATATACGATAAATCCGAAAACATCAGATAAATTTGCTGTTGCGATTCATATACCGGGATATCTGAAAAAATATACTGTTAGGCTGAATGGTGAAATTATTGATGCGTCAAAACAGGTGAAAAATGGATACATGTATATCGAACGTGTATGGTATAGTAATGATACGATTGAAATTACATTTGATATGGAGATCAGAAAGGTCTATGCGAATACAAATGTCAGAGAAGATATTGGCTGCGTGGCGCTTATGAGAGGCCCATTTGTATATTGCTTTGAGGGTGTTGACAACGATTCAGATGTTCAAAGCCTTATACTTGAAGCGGAAAAGATAGATCAGGCTAAGAAAGAGATTATGACAGATGATCTGCTGAAGGGAATGACATCTATCCTTGTTCCGGCAGTAAGGCTTGAAAGTGATGATGGACTTTATTCGGAAAATCCACCTAAAGAACGAAGTGTTATGGCAAGGGCTGTTCCGTATTTTGCATGGGGCAACAGAGGACTTAACCAGATGCGTGTGTGGATGCATAGCAGATAGATAGAATATCCAGTGCTCAGATGATTTGAGGTTCAGATAATCTGGATATCTGTTGATTTAAGTACCGGATAATCTGGATATCTGTTGATTTAAGTACTGGACAATCTCGGTATCAGGTAATTTCATATGAGATAATTTAGCAGTATAGAAATGATTATAAAAATAGAAGGAGAAGAATTATGTTAGCAGTTAAAAATTACAAATTTTGGTTTTGTACAGGATCACAGGATTTATACGGAGATGAGTGTCTTGCAAATGTAGCAGCTCATTCAAAGGAGATCGTGGCAAAGTTAAATGAATCAGGAGTTCTTCCTTTTGAAGTTGTCTGGAAGCCGACACTTATAACAAACGAGCTTATAAGAAAGACATTCAATGAGGCAAACACTGATGATGAGTGTGCAGGTGTTATCGTATGGTGCCACACATTTTCGCCTGCTAAATCATGGATCTTAGGACTTAAGGAGTTAAGAAAACCATTACTTCATTTACATACACAGTACAATGAGGAAATCCCTTATGATTCTATCGACATGGATTTCATGAATGAGAATCAGGCAGCACACGGAGACCGTGAGTGGGGACACATTGTTACACGCATGGGAATTGAGAGAAAAGTTGTTGTCGGACACTGGTCTGATCCGGTTGTACAGGGCAAGATCGCATCATGGCAGCGTGTGGCAGTCGGAGTTGTGGAGAGCAGCCATATCCGTGTAATGCGTGTAGCTGACAATATGAGAAATGTTGCGGTTACAGAAGGTGATAAGGTAGAGGCACAGATCAAGTTTGGCTGGGAAGTTGATGCTTATCCTGTAAATGAGATTGCAGAGGCTGTTGCAGCAGTATCACAGTCAGATACAAATGCACTTGTAGACGAATACTATGATAAATATGATATTTTACTTGAGGGCAGAGATCCTGAAGAATTCAAAAAACATGTTGCTGTACAGGCACAGATAGAGCTTGGATTCGAGAGGTTCCTTGAGGAGAAAAATTATCAGGCTATCGTTACACATTTCGGAGATCTTGGCGCATTAAAACAGCTTCCGGGACTTGCTATCCAGCGTCTTATGGAAAAAGGATATGGTTTCGGAGCAGAGGGAGACTGGAAGGTTGCCGCAATGGTACGTCTCATGAAGATAATGACTGCAGGCATGAAAGATGCAAAAGGTACATCAATGCTTGAAGATTACACATATAATCTCATGAAAGGAAAAGAGGGAATCCTTGAGGCACACATGCTTGAGATCTGCCCGACTATCGCAGATGGTCCTATCAGCATCAAATGCCAGCCGCTTTCAATGGGGGACAGAGAAGATCCAGCGAGACTTGTATTTACATCAAAGGAGGGCACAGGTATTGCGACATCACTTGTTGATCTTGGAGATCGTTTCCGTCTTATCATCAACACGGTTGACTGCAAAAAGACAGAAAAACCTATGCCAAAGCTGCCGGTAGCTACAAACTTCTGGACACCACAGCCAGACCTTTACACAGGAGCAGAGGCATGGATACTTGCAGGTGGAGCACACCATACAGCATTCACATATGACCTTACAGCAGAGCAGATGGGTGACTGGGCTGCAGCAATGGGAATCGAGGCTGTATTTATTGACAACGATACAACAATCAGAAATTTCAAGAAAGATCTTATGCTTGGAAATATTTTTTACAAATAAATTGCACACCTCTAATTAATATTAACCTATATAATGAAAGACCGCCGCACATATGTGTGGCGGTTTTTCTGTTACTTTATAATTAATATCATGGCGTATGTATCATGGTGTATGTATCATGGTGTATGTATCATGGCGTATATATACAAATCTTTTATATAAAGAATTTTTATGGAAAGTTTATGTTATATATGAAGTTTCCTGAATTGTGCAGGTGTCATTCCTGATAATTTTTTAAACATGACTATAAAGTGGCTTGCATCGGAATAACCGACATCTAAGGCGATATCCTGTATTTTGCGTTTACTGTTTAGAAGCAATAATTCTTTTGCTTTGTTGATACGATAGTTTGTCAGGTATTCGTAGACAGAGCAGCTTAGAAATTCGGAAAAAATGCGTGAAAGGTATTGCTGTGATACAAATACACTGTTTGCAAGCTGCTGTGCACTTATGTCTTCCATATAATGGTCTTCTATAGTGTCTATGACCGGTTTTATAAATTTAGAAAAAACCGGATCGTCTTTTCCGTGAGAATGATTTGTCTGATCTGCAAGCAGAAGCATTATATTATAGCAGTCTACGGAAAGAGTACGTGTATCGTTTCCACGTTCTTTAAAATGCTGCATTGCCCTTGAAATTGCTGCAGAAATTTCTTTCCCCTTATATTCATCTATGATCCAATATCCATTTTCAGTGAATATATCTTTAAATGCAGGCTCCATTGAGCCTGTGAAGGTCGCAAATTCTGTCTGCCATGAGTGTAAAGGGGCATTTTTGTTGTGGTAAGAGTGCGGAATATACGGAGCAATAAGGATTCCCTGACCTTTTGAAAGCTCTATTGTCTGACTGATCTTGTGGTCAGAAGATAATTCGTCTTTGTAATATATATTTATTATACCGGTTCCTTTTTGTGTCTGTAAATAATGGAACAGAGGAAAACCATTTGGACGGTTTACACTTTCCTGTTCCCAGTTGTTGCCGACAGAGTCAAATTGAAATGGTTCTTTTGCGAAATTGTTTCCAAAATAAATTGGCATAGCTTCTCCTTTTGTTTCAAAATGTTATATAATATGGTTTATGATGTTATACAATTCTGCTTTAAAATAGTATATGATAAGTGCATAAAGAAATGAACTTATTGTTTAAGAATATCATAAAAAATATATAATTTCTATATGGGAGGTAAGACATATGCAGTCAAAATTCAAAAGAATCCTTTTTGGAGGAGATTACAATCCTAATCAGTGGCCGGAAGAAATCTGGAAAGAAGATATGACATATTTTAAGGAAGCACATATAAACAGTGCTACAATAAATGTTTTTTCATGGGCAAAGATACAGCCGTCAGAAAATGTGTATGATTTTTCGCAGCTTGACAAGATCGTTGATATGCTTTCAGATGAAAATTACGATATTGTCATGGCAACATCTACAGCAGCACTTCCTGCATGGATGGTAAAGAAATATCCGGAGACAATGAGTACAGACTTTGAGGGACGCCATCATAAGTTTGGCGGCAGACACAATTTCTGTCCAAACTCCTTAGTGTATCAGAAATATGCAAAGGCACTTGCGACAGAGCTTGCAAAGCGCTATGGCAGCAACAAAAATATTTCTGTATGGCATATCAATAACGAGTACGGTGGATACTGCTACTGCGATAATTGCCAGAAACAGTTCAGAGTGTGGCTAAAAGATAAATACAAGACGATCAATGCTGTAAATGAGGCATGGAACACAGAATTCTGGGGACATACATTCTACGATTGGGATGAGATAGTTGTTCCAAACCAGCTTAGCGAGGAATTGTTGCCGGACATGACTATGTTTGCAGGCATTTCAATCGACTACAGACGTTTCTACTCAGACAGCATGTTGAACTGCTACAAGATGGAACGAGATGCGATAAAAGAGATTTGTCCGGATGCATTTATCACAACAAACCTCATGGGTACTTTCAAGGGACTTGATTATTTCAAATGGGCAAAGGAAATGGATATCGTTTCATGGGACAACTATCCTGCATACGATACACCATGGAGCATGGTTGCCATGACACACGATCTGATGCGAGGCTTAAAGGATGAGCCTTTTATGCTCATGGAACAGACTCCAAGCCAGCAGAACTGGCAGAAATACAATTCGCTCAAGCGTCCTGGACAAATGCGGGCTCAGAGCTATCAGACAGTAGCCCATGGTGCCGATACTATCCAGTTTTTCCAGCTTAGAAGAAGCGTTGGCGGATGTGAGAAATTCCATGGAGCAGTTATCGCACATGCTGGAACAAACAACACAAGGGTATTTAAAGAGACTGCACAGCTTGGAAAGGAGCTTGAGAGCTTTGGAACAAAGACTCTCGGATCAAGCAACAATTCACAGGTCGGTATCATTTTTGACTGGGATAACTACTGGGCACTTGAGTACACAAGCGGACCTACACAGGATTTAAAATATGTTGACCAGATACATCAGTATTATGAGTATTTCTACAACAATAATATCTCTGTTGATATGATACCTGTTGACGCTGATTTTTCAAAATATAAAGTCATTGCCGCACCTGTACTTTACATGATAAAAGACGGAATGAAAGAAAAACTTGAGGAATTCGTTGAAAATGGTGGAACTCTTATCACAACATTTATGAGCGGTATTGTAAACCAGTCAGATAACGTATATCTCGGCGGATATCCTGGACCACTCCGCAAGATGGCTGGTGTATGGGTTGAGGAGATTGACGCACTAGCACCTGAGCAGTCTAACACAGTAAGATTTGCTGACGGAACAGAGTACAAATGCAATCTTCTCTGTGATCTTATGCATACAGAAGGAGCAGAGGTATTGGCTTCATATGAGAGTGATTTCTATGCAGGAATGCCTGCTGTCACAAAAAACAGTTATGGAAAAGGCAAGGTATACTATGTTGCCACACAGTTTGAGGCTGCCGGTCTTGCCAAAGTGCTTGACGAGGTGACAAAGGAAAGCGCTGTATCAGGTGTTATAGCTGAAAAGACTGGACTTGAGATCACATGCCGCGAGAGTGATACAACACGTTTCTATTTTGTGATGAATTTCACTGATGAGGAGCAGGTTCTCCCGGTAAGTCTTGCAGGAAAGACAGATCTCATAACAGGAGAGACTGCAAAAGAAGGTGAAGTCATGAAGAAGTGGGATGTAAAGATACTTCAGGAAGCATTGTAATTTCATATCGGACACTTGATATCGGATACCTGATAATTGATACTTAAATATAAAAACGGTTGCAAGCATAATAAATGATGGCTTGCAGCCGTTTTTTTAGATTAAATAATAGTTCCGCTGTTATTTCTATTTAAAAAATCCACCCAGCTGCTTTTTAAACAGCACCACAGCAAGCATAGCTGTAAGAAAATCGGAAACAGGCTGTGCCGCTATGACTCCGTTATAACCGATTGCCTTTGATGCCGCAAAAATAACTACAGCAAAAATGAGACCCTGCCTTGAAACAGACAGCCAGAAAGCACCGGAGGCTTTTCCGGCAGACTGGAAAGTACAGGTTGTTACGAGGACAATTGCTATAAATATCATTCCAAGTTGTTGAAAACGCAGCATAGAAACACCGGCAGGTACGATCTCGGGCTGATCCATGAATATCTGGATTAGAGGTCTGGCGGCAACACAGAGTATCACTGCAAGTACGGCTGCCAGTCCACACTCGAATTTGTAACAGAATGCGAGAATATCCTTAAGCCGCTTTTTATTGTTGGCACCATAATTGTAGCCGATAAGAGGCTGCCCGCCAAATGCAAAGCCTACGAGTACGAGCACGGCTATCATATTTACTTTCATGACAATACCCATAGCTGCGACCTTTTCATTGCCGTATGGCAGCAGAAATCTGTTTGTCATCATGATGCCAAAACTCTGCATCAGGTTAGTGATAGATGCCGGAATACCTATTGCAAATATAGGCTTAAGCTCATCCGCTTTTATATAAAAGCCTTTTGGATTTACGGAAAGCTTTTTGCTGCGCTTCAGTAAAAACCAGGTGAAATAGGCATCTGTAAAAATATATCCGATAACAGATGCTGTGGCTGCACCGCCTGCTCCAAGACCAAGAACAGAGATAAATATCGGATCGAGGATGATATTTATAACGGCACCGAGCACAGAACCTATCATGGCAGGATTGGCAAAGCCTTCTGTGCGAAGCTGGTTAGATGGTGTAAAGGAAAGTATGATAAAAGGCGCACCTAAAACTATTCCGGTGTAATACTGGCTTGCGTATTTATAGGTTGATGCGTCAGCACCGAGTACTTTAAGTATCTGTGACCGGAAAAGCATCATGACGATCATTACAAGTATCCCGCATAGTATTGCTCCGTAAAAGCAGAAAACGCTCATTCGTTTTGCATCGTCATCCTGTTTTTTACCAAACATACGTGATATGACGGAGCTTCCACCGAGACCAAAAATATCTCCGAGGGCGATCATAAGTGTAAATACAGGCGCTCCAAGTGATACGCCTGCCACAAGATCGGTGTTTCCTGTTCCGGCAATAAAGTAGGTATCTACCATGTTGTATACGAGTGAGATCACCATACTGAAAACAACAGGTAAAGCCATAGTGAAATAGGCTTTGGGAACAGGTGCTTTTTCAAAAAGTTCATTATCCATTTGTTATTTCTCCATCTATTATTTCTACTGCATATTTCTTAAGATCCACTTTCCCGGATATGACCTCAATTCCATCTGCCATGAGCCGGTTGGCCTGCTCACCTGGACCGCCGAAAACAAATGCACCGGACAGCTCGCCTTTTGCATTTACAACTCTGTAGCATGGGATAGTCGAAGGATCGGGATTTTTGTGAAGGGCATTTCCTACCGCACGGCACATTTTCTTATTGCCAGCAAGCTCGGCAACCTGGGCATATGTGGCAACTTTTCCTTTGGGAATCTTTTTGACAGCTTCGTAAATGCGTCTGGTCGGGCTGTCGGTCACTATGGCATAACTGTCTGCAATCATATTTCTGATCGCATCATCAGGTACTGTGCCATCGAGGATTATGGTATTCCAGTTATCCTTATTCTGGTGCCAGCCGGGAATCACGGATGCAAATGCATCACGCCAGAAATCACGCCATGCCGGGCTTACCTTGACATTTAAGTTGATAAATCCATCACGCTCATATGTCCACAAAAAGGCTTTTTTAGAACCTTTTACCCTGACAAGCTGCCAGTTTGGATCGTGGAAGGGAGCTTCCTGGTATGTATACGGAAATGATAATCCGTATGCTAATGCTTCTTGTCTTGTATTCATAGATTTAGTCTGGTTACTGTTCAGACGCAAGCTTGACACTGTGCTGTCAAGCTATGCGCCATAGTGCTGATCATAAAGTGATTACAGCCCTGCCTCGTAGAGGCACTTTAAATGGGCTGTAATCGTTGCTGGTCACACTGTTAGGTGTGAACAGTAACTTAGTCTGCTTTCATAAGAAATAAAATAGACGCAGGGCACTTGAAAATACAAATGCCCTGGTGTATAATCTACTTAGAAAGGTTATCGGATGTGTTATCCGATTGCCCTCAGTTCAGACTATGAAATAGCATTCACTTTAGGCGGGGGGATGCTATTTCTTTTTGTCGTTATGGTTATCTATGTAAGATAGAGCCGCAAAAACAACTAATAAAAGCGTAAGCACTTCTAACGTGTTCATTGGCATCATCCCTCTTTCGTAATACTAGAGGGCATAACTCGGAAAATCACATCCTACTTTCTTTTCAATTACACAATAACAGTATAACATAAAGGGAACAGATGTTCAAACAAAAAAGAGGTAAATCTACTATATTATATAGAAGAGAAACCTCTTATTTTTATGACTGCTGCCGATTGTGAATATTATCAACAGCCTTTTCTAACTCTATTGTTTGCCAACGTTTACGGATCACGTCACTTTTCAGTTGTGCAAGTCGTTTGTTGGTGTATTTCTCAAACCAACTCATAAGGGATTTTGGGATGAATCTGTCTGGTGTGTGCTGTAGAATGGAAAATAATAAATCTTCCAGTTTAGAATGAATCTTATGTAACAGGTCTTTGAAGTGGTTCGGCTTCTGTATCTCAATGTAAATATAAATCAACTCCTTCCATATATAGTATAAGGTAAGAACAGGATATATACAAGGAATAAGGCAAAAATGACCTCAATTATTTTTTTACTATAAGGGGAATATTACTGAAAAAATGTGCATTAGTAAGTAGGAAGCAAAAAGAAATTTCAATAAAATTTCTGAAAATATGCAAAATAATAATTCAATAAAATTTCTAGGAGGTGTGCGTTTATGGATGAACTGATAAGGGATTTTGAAAACAAGATGCACTTAGAGGGAAAATCCGAAAAGACAATCAAAATATATGTTGCATCGGTAAAGGAATTTTTCAGATGGTTTAATGACAGCTTCGGGGATGTAGAATTTAAGAAGCTGTATAGGGAAAATATTCTGGAATATAAAAGCTATTTGAAGAATGTGAAAATCTGTAAGAGGACAGGACAGAATCTAAATGCAAAGTCCATCAATGCAAAGTTATCTGCATTTATTAAATATAATGAGCTGATGCAATCAGATAATATTGCAATAAGCAAAGCAGACTTGATAAATGTACAAGCGGAAATAATCAGTCCTACCAATATCACGAAAAAGGAAGTTGAAGAGTTCAGACAAAGAGTGTTGCAATCTGAAGGTTGTTCCGCAAAACGGAATTATGCAATAGTTACCATTATGGCTTATGCAGGATTAAGAATATCAGAAGTATTGCATTTGAAAAAGGTAGATGTAAACACTGCTGCGAGTCAGATTAGAGTAGCAGACGGAAAAGGCGAAAAACAAAGAACTGTTATTATCAATTCTAAGGTTATCTCGGCAATAAGGGAATACCAGAGATTAGATAATGTGGAATCAGATTATTTATTCCATAACAGCAAAGGAAAGATTCTGAATCCGTCCACCATAAATAAAGTATTTGATGAATTTAGTGTTGATGGCTACCATATCCATCCGTATATGCTTAGACACTTCTTTTGTTATAACGCATTGGAGAGCGGAGCATATAGCATCAATGAGGTATCAAATCAAGCTGGACATACAAGTATAAAAACCACATTGAAGTATTTGAACCCTAACTTAGAGCAAATCAAGAAAAAAAGCGAATTATTATAAATTTTCTGATAGGGTGGGGAAAATAATTCTCAAAATGTGCATCAGAAGAAGATTTGGTGCATATTCTCACAGAGCCTAAAAATGCTATTACAAAGCAGTATCAAGAATTGCTGTCAATGGATGGCGTTAAGTTAGAGTTTGAGGATGAAGCATTGAGAAAGATTGCAGAGTTGGCTATTAAAAAGAAAACAGGGGCGAGAGGTCTTAGAAGTATCATTGAATCCACTATGCAGAAAGTCATGTTTGATGTTCCAGATATGTCAAGTGCAAAGAAGGTTGTTGTAACTGCTGATTGTGTTGAAGGAAAAGCGGATGCGTTGGTTTATGGTGCAAGGAATAAAAAGATTGCGTAAGTGGTAACATTACCATTTTGTAAGAAAGGAATATTGAAATATGAAGAATGGTAACATTACCACAGAAATGAAAACTAAAAAAGAGTTGGCTACTGATTTACAGATAAATGCGAAAACAATGAGAAATGCTTGTAGGTATGTCGAATATTGTAAAGTCATTGAAAACAATATTGGTAAGGAAAAAGCAGAGATATTTGAAGAGATTGTTCATCACTTAGAACTTAACAAAAAGGAAAAAATAAGTGCAGAACAAATATATCAATTAAGTAAGGTATCAGCCCAAGAACAGAATAGGATTATAGATATTATAATCAAACATCCGCAAAATTCAAAACGTATTATTAATAATGCAATTCCATATTGCAAAGTAAGAACAACGGTAACATTACCATCATTTGTAAGCGATTGGTTAGAAGGAGAAGCAAGTGATTTGAATATGTCCAAAGGAAAATATATAGAAACATTACTTATGGAGTTGTGGAAGAAAGATCATGAGATTGAAGGAGAGAAAGGATAGTATTATGAATAAATTTACAGTTACAACAGGAAATAAAGACACAGCCGAACTGAACAGACTTACAAGAACAATCAAGTTACATGATATATGGAACAGACAGTATCACAACACGGTTGCCAGTATGTTTGAAAAGTACAAGAGTTTAGATGATTGGTCACAGGATGAATTGATGAAAGTTGCTCTGTGTGGTGTGAATTATATAAAATACGTTGCAGACATTGAGCGTGAAAATCAGAGATTAGATGCAAGCTACAATACACCATTTGTATGTAAAGAGAATGGATTTAATCTGATAGATGCTTTATTCGGTATTATCGGTCGTATCAAGATGAAAAATCTGATTAAGATATTCCCGATTGATAAAACCTATGATGGGGATAAATGGGGCTGTAAGGATTACTTTTTCACAATGGATGTTCTGAAGGAAAAAGGTCTTGACAATGCAGTTGGTCGTGATGGGGTATTCGATCTCATGTGGGATTATGAGAACAGAGATTTGAGAGAGTTCACAGTATTCTATATGAGCTGTATGAGTGCCATGTATAAACAGCAGAGTGGTGTTAGCTTTGCTTAAAAGTTTTGTGAAGATAATGGGATCGGTACATATACGATGGATCGAGAAAATGGTCTGCTTATTGATAATCAGACAGGCGAAATCGCAAAAGTGAGCAATAAGCCTTCATTTATGCAGATTGTGAAGTAAAATTCTGAATTTTGAAAATTGCAATCGCTGAAACCCTTGCAAATAGGGCATTTCAGAGGTCGAAATTGCCAATGAAATCAGACTTTCATATTAGGTGGTAAATGTACATTGATAATTGAATATTGTCGGCTGGTGTGTTATAATCAATTCGTTATTTTTACATAGGAGAAAGATAATGTATAATGATTTATATAACGAAATGATAGTGGGTATAACATTATCACTATTGATTTATGCTTTAACGATTCCAGTGATATTGAACATAGATGATAAAATAAAACATGTAAAATGGAGTGCTTTAGGATTAAAAAATGTATTGAAAAGTTGCGAACAAAAGGATATTTAGAGTATATCAAAAGAAGCGCAATTGCTATACGATGAATATATGCAAGAAAAACCAAGTGCAAAAAAATATTTTCCAAATGTTATTATATGGCTGGATACTATTATTTTGCAAATAAGTACGGAATCAAAAAGTGTAAAATGTATTTCAGGCTATTATGAGATATTGAAAGATGTGAGAGAACTGTTGAATGAAACTATTCCATATAGTAATTGTACGCAATACCAACAAAGTATTTTGAGAGATATGTGTGGCTTGAGGTCTGATGATAATAAGGCAATCGTAGATAATATTCTTGGAAGAACGGAAAGCGAATTTTTGAGACTAGAAAGTGATATAAGAAAAAATAGTCGTTCCAATAAATTATCATTGATGATAGGAATACTTGGAATAGTTGTGTCTGTATTTTTAGCAATAATAAAATTTTAATATGATAGCCAACCGTCAATATTCGATGGTTGGTATTTTTTTACGCAAAATTAGAAACAGAGCGGAGAATATTATAAGTGTAAGGATAAAAATACGATTGGAGAGAAAGTGAATGAACGATAAGAAAAAATTTGAACCTAGAAGATTTAGAATATATAAGCTGAGTACATTTGATGCACTTACCGATGAAGAGCGTAGTTACCATATGCTATATAAAGAAGCAAAAAAAGAAAAAGTTTTGGCAAAGAAAACACGAGATAAATGTATAGCTTCTTATAAAGGTGTTAGAAAAATTGATAGAAACCGACTATACTTATATGATTATGATGATAAAGGTAAGATAGTTGAGGGTTCAGAGCGTGAAAATATTGATAAACAAGTTGCACTAGCTGAAAGTGAGATTGCTAGAATGGCTACGGATTTTTCTGAACCGAATCCTCTTCTAATGGAGATTATGTTAGGGTTGACAGATGATGTAGTAAATGCAAAGGGCGGTTGCAATATTGGGAAAAGACTTGCATATAATGGACTGCTGCTTTCCACTTCATTTATACCGAATGATTATCAGCTAACACTTGATGATTGTTTGATTGTGCCAGATTTTGAGACTATTATTAATGAAAAAGTTGAGTGTATTGACCATGACGATAATAGTATCACTAATATATCAGTAAGGAACGAGGACATTAAAATACCACAGACAGATGGTGCAGGAATGTTTCTGCTGGGAGTGTTACCTTATTCTTGTCAGATTCGTTGCGGTCATATTAAAGGTTGTGTATTTCCTTTAGATTTTAGAAAGTTCTTACAACTAGACGAAGTTGAAGGTGTTAAACCAAGTGCAATAGTTTCTGATCCGTGGGGCAAAAAGCATGATATAATAAAAGAAAACATAAAAATCATACTGACTGCATCGCAAGTAAAAATGTGGAAATATTATGATTCGTGGGAAGAATTAAAAGAAGCATATAATGCTTATGATAAAAAGATTGCAATAAATAATTTTGCCGAAGAATCTAAAGGATGGGAAAAGACAGGTTATCAATTTAATCAGACTTTAGATAGCAATAAATTAACAGATGAAAAAATCAAAGATGGTTTGTAGGTGATGATTTAGTTGTTAGCAGTCACGATTTATTGTGTAGAATTCTGCAATTTGATGTTGACGGAGACCATGCACTGATTGCACCTAATAAGACATTAATTGAGTGTGTACCCACCGACAAGAATATACTATATTATGAAGGATTTGATGCGGATAAACCACAGATTACAAAGGAAGCAATCTATAAGGCACTTGTGGCAAGCATGGATAATTCAAATATTGGTGATATATCAAATGTTATGACCAAAAATTATAATAATGCACAGATTGATGATACATTTAATAAAGTGATAAATAATTTGGACAATTAGTTGTTAAATAGTGATAATGATAAAGCCTTGAAAACAAAGGAAAATTGTTACTATTGCACAAAAACGTCAATTTATAATAGGGAGAGAAATGATCTTTATAACAAATGTTATAAGAAATGATATAAGGAGGACAACATGACTCAAGGGGATTTAAGAGAAAAAATGTCTGAAATTATATCAAAGGGTTTGTCGGCGGTTGCAATTTCTAAAGCAACTGGAATCAGCAAAATTGATTTGAGCAGATTCAAAATGGACAAATCAATTTGATAGATTCTGATGCAGACAAGCTTGAAAAATACTTATCGTTGGTACAGATTCCAACATCAATTTAGGCTTTCTAGTTTGCCTATAGACATAATACCTCTATAGGATTTTACTATTTTTACACTATAAGTGGGGGTGTAAGTCCCACATGATAATATCACTCGAAAGAGTGTTTATTATATATTTTGAATATCATACTATGGGCAGGACGTTGATGCCTGCCCTACAAAAACGATAATAATGATTGTCACCTTGAGCAAGTGATAATTTTTATTATAAATTAGCTGATGCATTGTCCTCAAACAGCAGTGTGTTGGTAGAGTACCGAATGTATTCAAAACAATAAACAAAATGATTGATTAAGCGGACAGGCTGACTTCAAACTAGGTCTGTTCGGGAAGTACGAAAAACGAAAGAAATAGAAAAATGAATAGTATTCTGTCGATTATTGGTATATAATGGAAATACAATCAATAGATTGAATATTTCCGAAGGAGGTAAAATGTTAATGTCAAGACCATTTGTATTTCCTGATCCAGATGATCGTTCTAAAAACAATCCTGGTGTAATTGTGAATAGTGAACAGGTTATAGGTTTGTACAATCAATATAATAAAGACGGTGACGATGTACAGAAAGTTACAAACAACGTTAAAGAGTGGTTCACTAATGAAGCAACAAAAAATCAAGGATGGGATGAAGCAAAATTTATTGGGAATCAGTGCATTCTGGAAAATAAACTTTGGGAAAATGAATAAGAATCATTAATAAGGGGCAAGAGCTAACAACTCCTGCTCTTTTAATATGCACGAATTCATTTATAGAAGCCAGTGTGATTGATTTTTGCACTGGTTATTCTTTTTTTGTCAATAAAACTAGATATATCAAGAGAGGAGGAACAAGGGTGACACAGGCAGAATTACGGAGCCTTTATAAAAAGATGCTTGAACGAGAGAAGCAAACATACATTTCAAAAATGGTCAAGATTGATCCAAGCATTTTATCAAAATTCAAAACAGGGAAAATTGATTTGTACCCTGATCTATTTTTGAGATTAGAAGACTATCTCACAAATTCATAAAATTCAATTCAAATATATCTCAGGCGAAAGCCACAATCTGATTATTCAATCAAACATTCAGAGAGAAAAAGCAATGAAACTTAATAAAGGTGACAGGATCAAATACAACGATTCTATTTATGCGGTTGTTGCGGTTATATGGTCAACCGTTTATTTGCGGGCAGTCGATTATGGCACAACAGACTATGATTACGAAATCAATGAAGTTTATAAAACATACAGGGACATAGAATTCCTGGGAAAGAAGGTTAGTTAATGGAAGAAAATAAATATACATATTCTACTGGCGGTGGTGGAGGTTCAAGCACTCCAAAACCAAAAGAGCGGTCTGATAAATATTGGACATTTCAGTATTTTGGCGGCGGTTATAGTTCAGAAGCCGCAGCCAAAAAGCATATGGGTGATTATGCTGGTGCAAATGGTACAACAAAATATGGCAGTCAATATTTTGTCGTTAAATGGTTACAAGGATGTGAAACAAGTGCCATTGCAGCTAATTATGTTAAGTCTTTAAAAGCGACAGCAAAGAAAAACAAATACAATTATGTTAAGCGTTTCCATTCAGGTCTTGAACTTGGTCGAATCTCTAAAACAAATGGAGAAGACTTTAATACAGTCCAAAGAGTAGGTACACAAGGTCTTAAATCTGATGAAGTACCTATTA
>OLPC01000945.1_pt1 | contig 26790 bp, 23 predicted proteins | sample 1672341 | NCBI WGS metagenome assembly OLPC01 (sample SAMEA3136673, study PRJEB25190) | human gut metagenome | reverse complement strand
AAAAGGGAAATAAAACATGCGTTTTGTGCAATTTTTATTTTTCAGACACGCTCTAGGAGTTGGTAAAATCTTTTTATCCAAATAATTAGAAAACACCTTTAATTGTTCATTATCAACCTTAACATCTTCTTCCATATAATTATACGCATTTCTTTTCACTACATTGTAGTCGACCTCTCCAACTTTCTTCTGAAGCTTATTATCAATCAATTGAAATGGTTCTTCTTGAACAATGGGTATGTTATTATATGTATCGTTCGGCATATTGATTGTTTTCTTATATTTTCTAAAAAACAACTCTATTTCACTTTTACTAACTTCTTTTTCTACCTCAAATACATCCAATTCTCGTTTTAAATACTCCCATAAAGAAATAAATCCTACAATTTCATCGTAATCTACTACAATATAAAAGCCTTTTTCATCCCATAAATCATATTCATAACAGCAATTATTAAATGTAACTTTTTTCTTATTTTCCGTATATTCTAGTTTTGCTGGAACATTAATTCTCCTTTTATTTTCATGTTCCAACACATTTTTTACTACATCTACAGGATATACTTTTCCTGATTCTGATTCATCAAAAGCCTTCTTTATTTTTTCTTTATCAACAATAAAATGTTCATATAAATTAAATTTTTTCACAAAGCTTTCAATATCATATACTTCTTTATTGTTTATAGCTTTTATTATATCGCGTTGATGTTTATTAAATCGCATTAAATTGTCTCCTAAAATCCAAAATCATCCACAAATGCAATATCAATCATAAATTCATACTGCTGCAGAATATTCTTCTCATCATTTGCATCTGCCAGTACCAGATAATACTTGTCACCATACTTATATTCTCTGGACTTCAATGTAAATTTCTCATGGAAGGTTCTCTTTTCCGGTGCGTCTTCCCGGCTATTTGCCACAATCGGTACATCAAAAGATATCTTTTCTCCATCTTCTGTCGTAAAGTATGCCACCAGGCTTCTTGCCTTCATAGTGTCAGTTACTTTCTCGGTCTGGATAAAATCAAAGTAAGTAATCAGATTTGTCACTTTTCGATTTGCTGATGTCAAAATCACATCAACATAACTATACGCTACAAATTTTGTATTTGTTGTCAGCTCAATAACCGGAAGCAACATCTCCTGCAAAGAAGATCCACCATGTACATAATTCTGTCCTCCGCCAGAAACCTTAAAGATATCAGCACCTATCGGTGTAGTAACATATGAATTCCTTAAATAAGTCATCGCTCTTGATCTCATTCCCGGATCTTTCGTTCGCTGTGTTGTAATCAGAAAACGTTTATTTGTGCAAGTGCAAATTTCTCTGTCATAAGAGACCTTATCATATTCCTGTAATTTATCTCGTTTATACAAAAATCCATGATCCGCTGTAATAAAGAATTTCGGTGCTGACAAATACATCGTCAATCTGTGCACTAAACGATGGATTTCTTCAATCGCCTCTTCACAGGCTTTAAACACTTCATTCTCACTTGCAGGCTTATCTCCTCTGGCATCTACCTGATTATGATAAATATAAACAATATTCCTTCCCTGTAAAAGTTCACGAAGTCGCTCCTGATTAGCATTAATCAAATCATCAAACGATAACGCTACATTATTCTCATTCTGTGCTTTTAAAATCTTATCCCTGGATGTCAGATCACCGCAACTCTGTCCATCTACTGTAACATTCAATTTTTCATCTACCTGTAACTCATTGTGCGGTAAAAGGCTTGCCATTCCCACTGATGTTACCGAAGGAAGGCTGCTTATCATACAATCCAATTTTGGAGTACATTTTTCATCCAGTTCCAATCGTTCCATCAATTCTTTTGCACATTCATACCGGAAAGCATCCGAAATAATGACAATGACACGGTTCTTACCTTCATACGCCTTCAGGTAGTTCCGATAAAAGTCTTCCTGACGTTTTAATCCGGTATCTGCCATTAGATTATCTGTCAGCTCCTGATTCCACTTAGGTGTTACTTTCTGCAAATAAGTAAAGGAATACATATTCTCAATGCGCTCTCTTACCTTTGAAAATCTCTCTGCATCTTCAATATAATCATAGGCATTGTAAAACCATCTATAATAAGAATCAACCAAATATGTCTGTTTTTGATAATCTGCCACTATAGCCTTGATGTCTCTGGTCACTTCCAAAACAGATACCGCCTTCATCATCTGATAAGCATACTTGATTGCCTGATATTCGTTTTTATATACATTTCCAAAATGGCAGGACTTTGCTGTTCGCTGCTCTGCAATCTGAGCAAGGTTCATGCCATCAATCTGAGCATCCAGGATTTCATCATTCAACTGATCCAGTGCCCAATCAATTAAGATATTATCCAGTTCCCGGAAAGCATCGCAATTTGCAATGTCCAAAAGCTGCGCAGACGGATCTTTTGATTTGTCCTCATCCTTTTTCAGTTCATCTCTGATTCTGCTCACTACTCGTAACGTCTTATTTACTTTTTCTGATAATACATCATATGCATCCTGATAAAGTACATTGTCCATGAGATTCCGGACAAATACGACTACATCATTCTTCTTTTTCAATACATAAGATTCCAAAATATCTGGAAATGTATCTTTCAGCGCCACTGATGCATAAGTCAAGAGCATACATGCTGCCAGATCATTTACGTTCGGATTTTCAGACTGATATCCGAAATATTTCTCACATAATTCCCAGAACTTTTCCAATAGTCCGTTATCCTCAAGTGCTTTCATGTATGCATCGCTGTCATTTAATAATAATTGTCTTGCAATTTCTTCAAAATTTGGAGTTTTCACATCTGCAAGCACGGCAATAAGACCAATATCAATGGTTTCCACATTGAAATGGTCTATGCCAAGTTCTTTAAACTTCTCAATACGAATTTTATTTTTCCAAAAATTACTGTACTGTGCCAGATGTTCTTTAAATCGGTTGTCAATTCCAATCTCCTGTGACATCTGGGATACCCGGTCCGTGTAATATGAAATCGAGTAATAATACATATCTGCTAATGGATTTTCTGCATCACTTGGTTTTGGAAATGGTGCATATACAAGATACTTGTTCTCTGTATCTGATTCATTTAATAACCATTTGGAATAAAACCAATTTGTTCCATCCAAAATATGTAATTTTGCATTATCAAGCTGTAGCTCAGCTACTTCATCTTCATATTCTCCTTTATCATCAAACCAGAATATAATACGAGTCTCTTCCTTAGAAAATTCATTGTTTAGCTGTTCTTGTATATTTTGTAAATCCATCTTCTCACCTTCAAGTTTATTTGTACTAAATATCTGCACAATTTATAATATCTTCAATTTGCTCTCAAGCCAGGAAATGATAATTCCGCAATACGGAGTTAAATTTCTTTCCTGCACCAGACTTGCATAAGTACGTTCCAGTTCATGTATAAATGCATCTTGTGATTTGCCTTTGCATTTTCTCATGATTCTGTTCTTCTCTGCCATCAAAACATTTTTCCGTGTCTGTGGTAACGAAAGTGCCTGGCAATTCAAGTTCAATGTCTCTGTCACATCTTTATTGATATCCGCATCATCCGAGTAAATGCTACCATCCGCTTTATACTTAATCTTTCTGACAGACAATTCATCAAACGGATTCACTGTAAGCTCTGTATTGCCCCTGTGTGCATCACAGGTTTTATCTTCTGGTTTCACACCTCTCACCAGACTGTTTCCATAGCACACGCCCAGCATCCATTTAAAATCCAGAGTTGCCTTTTTATCATGTTCCTGCTCATCCTGTGGATGTCTCGGTCTACAATGTTCAATTCTCACAACAGCAGGAGCATCTATTTTCTTCATGCAATATGCACATAAACATCTCTGTTCTTCCCACATCTGCTCTCGGATATCTTTTGCTACGTCCGTAGGCATATCTGTCTCATAATCCGCGTCTGGATTTTCTTTGCGAAATTTCAGAAGACTATTGGGTTCTTTTCCCCTTTTTATAACGATCATTCTCTACTCCCCCAATATTCTCTCCAAATCCAGCGATGTCCTTGCAGCTGCAATATCCGGATCTGTTGTTCCAACAATTGATTCAATTTCTGTTAAAACCTTGTCTGCTTCTTTGTAATTATTATCATCCATATATGCATAAAACAAATCCATACGCCGCTTGATGTCAGCCGGACGTTCTGATACATTCATAACCTCACGTAATATAGAATTAGCATCTCTTCCATAAGTCTGTGCCACAGGCATATAAATTTCTCCAGAATCCAAAATACGAATCTGCTCTCTTGGAACAGAATTAATAACTGCTGGTGCATGGGAACTAACAATAAACTGAACTTCCGGGAAAATTGCATGGAGGTCGCTCAGAATTGTCTGCTGCCACTGTGGATGCAAATGTAAATCTATTTCATCTATCAATACAACGCCTGGTGTTTTTTCCAGTACTTGATCTCCAAGTGTCGGATTTAACACTGCCATTCGATAAGCAATATCACCAATCATGCTAAGCGTATTTTTATATCCATCGCTCATTTCATCCATTGCAAATTTTTGTGCCTGTCCATTTGCGGATTCAAATTCCAGTACCAATCTATGGGTATCAAGGTCGAAGAACAAGCTGACATTTTTTGCCCCACTAATTCTCTCAAAACTTCTACAGATTGCTCTTTCTACTGTTCTCAGAAGCAGTGGTCTTTCCAATATACCTGTCTTCTGTTGTTCCTGAAAGCTTTTCATCGTCTGCATCTGGAACCAGTTCAGCATCAACTTTTCATTTGACTCTGCTGCCATACAATCCACGTAGCCAACCTGACGTTTAAACTCCGTTAAAGATTTCAGATTTCTCTTTTCTTTCTTCTGTGCATATAAACGTCCCGTTCCATAATAAGAGATCAAAGGAAGTACCAGAGACTTATCTCCTGTCATGATCTGGTTCTGTGCTTTCTTCGCAAGACCTGTCAATTCACCCGCATCTTTAATAGTTGTCTTGCCACTTTCAGAGTTCAAAGAACGAATCCACTTCACATTTTTCTGATCCAAACAACCACCAGTACTCTCAATACTTACTGGAAATTGGTGCTGCGGATCAATCGTTCCGTTTAAATCATGAAATTCATATCTCGCATCATCCTTTAAGATACTCCTGCTTACACCACCATCTATCCCCAATAGAAAGGTACTGACCGAGACAGCTACTGCATCCAATATTGCCGTCTTACCAGCTCCATTCTTACCAACTACCAATGTGATATGATCATTAAAATCAATCTCTGCTTCTTTAAAACATCGATAATTTAAAATCTTTATTTGCTTCAACTTCACTTACTTGTCACCTCAATTCTCCTTTATATTATTATCACTAACTATATTCATTCTCCCATATACTGCACAAAATTGTTTTCTTAAGAGTATCAATCAAACAATTTCTAATATTATTTTCTGTTAACGGTTTTATTACAAAATCCATTTCAGCCTTTTTATCATGAATACTTTCTAATACTAGCTCATTATATTCAATCCAGTTTTTACAAACAGCAATCTCATTTTCAAAATGCATCACACAAAAAATTATTTCAAAATAATATGACACTATTACAGTGTAGTTATAAAACGCATCATACATTGTTGTAAATTCAACTTGTTTTCCATTACATTGAAATTCTATATCTATATAATCTTCTTGGTATATACTGTTATTTTCAAAACTAATATTGTTTTGATCTAAAAATCTCATAAATTTTTTAGAATTTATTACATTCTTTATCATTTCATCAAATATTTTTAGTTTTCGCTTTTCTATCTCAGTTGATAGCAATCTCAATGCATCACCATTAAGCTCTTGCCATGGTTCTATCGTATCAAGTACATCATTATACGAGAAATAATCTGATAATTTTATTAATTTATGATAAAACTTATCATCTATTACAAGTTTAAAATTTTCATATATAACAGCTAATAAATCGGCAAAATCATCAGTTACATCTATCCCTAAATGCATTATTCGATTTCTATATATTCCCAATTTTTCCAAACTACTTATAGCTCTTCCTTCGCAAAGAATTCCTTTTTCTATACATCTTTTCAACAAATCATTATATGTCAATGTTTTGATTTCATTACTTTTAATTACATATTCCATCAGGCTAATCTTCTGATTCTCTGCTTCTATTTCAGCTTTTTTAACGAGGACTCTTTGTCTTTCATTTTCTGCACAATAAATGCTTTTTTCATCATCCTGACTTAAAATAGCTTTCATCAACAATTCTACTGTATTATGTAGAAATTCTATAGTTATTTTCAAATATCTAACATCGTTTCTACTTTCAAATTCTTGATTCCACAATTCAAATGTATTCATAGCTATTTGAAGAGAATCGACAGCATTATCTATTAACGCTATTTTCATATTACCCACCAATTCATATCCGCTTACGCTTGCTATTTTTATGAACATATATCACTTATTTCAGTTTTGCCAACAAATCCACTTTTAATGCTTTCTTTCCTTCCTGGGCAACTTCCACTCCCTGGAATTTCTCATAATTTACTTTCACACCATCATCCAAATCAATCTCAATTCTTTGATTCGCAATATGAGCAATGGCTTCATCGTAAATCTTCATTTCCGCTAGCTGTTTCGTATATTTCGTCACTGCTTTTGTTGCTTTTGATTTTTCAGAAGCTGATGTTGCATTGTCAATGGTGTACTGAGCACTCTGCATAGCTGTCTCTACATATTTCTGTGCCCGATGCAAATAATCTGTTCTTACACGTCCAACAGTATCTGCATCATAACGGTGCATGTAAATCAGTGCTTTAAATCCATTTTGTTTTCCGCTGTCAAACAGCCAGTAAATTGGTCTCTTCTGATATACTTTCAAATGATCTGCATAAAAATCTTTCAGGAAATAGTTACGAATAACTTCTCGTGAAGTATCTCCTTTGTTTCCTAACGCATTAGCAATAAAATCAAGGTTTTCTTCTAAAGTGTCTGCACCATAGACTGTTTTTACAAATTCTACGAAGCGAGACACAATGTCATCTGAAAAATATTCCTCATCAGTAATTGGAATACAATTATCCAAATCTGGTGCAAATGAAACCTCATGCCATTCATCACCTATTTTTATTCCTCCATATTGTTCACCAACCTTCAATGCACTCAATACGCTTCCATCATTCGAGGCTAAAATATGCCCATCTCCATTAGCCAATACCATATCCTCTTTTTTATAAAAATCATTAAAATTACCACCAGCATATATTAAGCCTTCTTTATCTAAAGAATAGCGACCAAACATACATCCAACAGCATAAGAAATAAAACTTCTAATTTCTCTACCTAGATCTGCTTTACGAACTGTGATATCTTTACCTTCTACTTCTGGTGTGAGTTCATCTTGCAAACCGTAAATATCAATAAAAATACGGTTGAGTTCTTCTTCATTTCCTTTTAACTGATTGAAACGATCTTCACATTCATCCTTCCACTGCTCAAAAGATTCGGCTATTGTAGACACTTTTCGAATCAGTGGCTGGTATTGGAAATCCCAAGAAATTTCAAAAGAATCCCAATCGCTTTTAGAAACATCTATATTTTCTACTACTAATTTATTTATCAGTATATTTATATCTATTTTCTCAGACTCTACTATAGGCAATACTCTCAAATTTCCTGCTTGACAATGGATTGTTGGATTGATAATCTTTAAAATTTCATTATTCAATTTTGAATTAATAAATCCCAGCAAATAATATTTATCTTTTTCATCTTTAGGAAAAATCATTGACCCCGCTAAATCAAAAATAAATCCCCCTTCTATATATCTGGCAGAAAACGATCCTGATGTCACATCAGAATATGTATAGCCTTCGTAAAAATATCTATCATTTCCCGGCATTGATGCCGCCTGGCCCCTTTTTATCCTAAATTCCGATACTTCTTTTCCACCAAACTGAAAATTAACTATATATTCTTTATTTCCATACCATTTACGAAATGCTCCGCCTTTACTGTATGGATACCACTTTAATTTGCTATTTTTACTTTCTTCAATAGATTTGCAGTGCCAATACACTTTTCTTCTATCAACTTCATACCATAACTTTAAAAAATAATTGTTATCACATGTAAATAATCCATTTAAGACATCTGCTTTAATTGCTAAACTTAAGCTATTTTCAAAAAAAGCAAACCAATTAATATTTAACCAATATGCCACCGGACTTCCCGGAATTTTTGAATAATTTTTCGCATTTTGCTCATAATAAAATCCACATTCATGATTATTAATTGCCTCAAGTGTTTTTCTTCGCTGTACCTCCATTCCACCACGGAAATCGGTTAATCTCAAATAGCATCCCTTTTTATCTACATATGAATTTTTAAATATAAAAGTACAAATTGGTACAGTAGCTTCCTCAAAAGCCGAATATTCAAACTGTATTAATGTCTGAATTGTCGCACTTGTAAATAAATATTGTCTCAGCTTTTCATAAGATTGAATGAACATCCACACATATGGTGTCAAAAATCCTAAATATCCTTGCGCTTTTGTTATACTTGAGCACTTTATCATAAGTACAGAAAAGAAATCTGACTTGTAGTCTGCATAGTTTTCTTTAATAAATTTGCCAAGGACAGGATTCATGTTGCTTGCTCCCATATATGGTGGATTCGTCACCACAGCATCATATTTCTGTCCCAGATTTTTTGCCGCTCTTACCAGTTTTCGCAGGCTTTCCTGAGTTTCTTCACTTCCCACACTCTCAAACGAAATCTGTCCAGTTGTACCCAAATCATCTACAAATCTTTCCAGCACATCCCAATCGCATGCATCTACGTATAAGATAGATCCATATTCTCTGGCATCTTTAAATGTGTCCAACAATCCCTCTATCTGCATCACAGCCAGATTTCTTTCCATCTCACTCAAATGTGTTCCGAAAAATTGTAAATGCTTCCGATTGATTTCATTACTTTCAACAATCGCATAGACTTTCGGCTCTGGCTTTCCATCTCTTCCACGCAGGAACCGTCTGTTATAGCCACGACCTTTCATCATAACTGCAAAATATGCCAGCTGATATGCTCGCTGATCAATATCCAGTCCATGAATATTGTGTTCTACAATTTCAAATGCTGCTTCTCTCTTGTCATATCCAGCACTTTCATAGATATCCATCAGCACATCAAACATAGCTATCAAGATATGTCCACTTCCCATACAAGGATCAATACAGGTAATATCAGTCGGTTTCAGGTCTTTGTATGTGGTACGAATTTCTGCCAGTTTTATATTAACGGACTCTTCCTGTTCTGCTTCCGGAAGATAATATTTCCATCCAAATCTTTCTGCGGTTGCCTTTTCATCTGTACTTGGAACTACTGCCCGTAAATGTTCGATCCAGATTCTTCCCACAGAGTTTTCTACCATATAACGCACAATCCAGTCTGGTGTAAAAAGCTGTGTTGCCGCAGGAATTCGTTCTTTTGTGATCTTTACATTCTTTTTCAGTTTTGCAAAAGTATCATCTTTTAATTCTGTATTGTAATACTGATACAGCCATCCAATAATCTCCACCTGTCCGGTTGGATTTCCTTCTTCATCCAGTGTAGATACATTAAAATCAGCTTCCGGAATACCTGTTTCCGAATTTACCAGCATATAGATTACATCGTCTTTATTCGTATAAGAAATACCAAACAGCAATTCCATATAGTCAGAGTCTGCCTCAAACAATCCCGGCAGGATATCATGCAACTGATGACACTGTTTTAGGAATAATTTGCAATACAGTTTATCCGTATCTTCTGATGTACCACTCATTTTCCAGTTGATAATTTCTTCTTTTTCCTGTGCAGTCAGGTCTAAATCCACATCCGGTGCCTGTGTCACAAGATCCGGCTCCATCTTCCCTTCTTTTTCGGAAGAAAGTACACGAACTCTGTTTGGAAGATAGTCGTTCACTTCCATAAAACGGATCGCACAGATTCTGTTGAACCAGGTATAAGCTACTTCTTCTACAACTGCTTCAAAACCACGGGATTCAATCTGAGATACCAGTCTTCTTCTCTGCTCACACTGTCTTTTATTCAACGTTACTTCTGTTCCCGCAACCGTCTGGTATACTTCAAAGTCTGCTCCCTTAGTAATTGGTTCACTACATGATTTTTCTGTAATACCAAGCATACCGGCTTTATCTGTAACAGAATCAATCAGTTTTTTTCTTGCTTCTATGGCAAATTTCTTTATCGCATTCTTATTCATGTACTGTTTCCTCCCACTGGAATGATTAGCTTAATGTAATAATCGTATTTTCATCCAGCTCGTTTAATAATTTTTTCTTCATCTCTGCCAGGAACTTGTCAATATCCTGTTCATTTTCGATAGAATAAGTTCTTGCACCAGCTATGTTACTGATAGATACATTTTTCCGCTTTTTCGGTTTTGGCTGAACTGGCGGTGTTACCGGCTTCGGTGGTTCTGTATGACCGCCACCTGTCGGTGGTGTTACCGGAGTTACAGGCGGTACTGGTTTCGGACGATGTGCCTCCTCATATTCTGTGATTTCATCCATACAGCGAAGTTTTAATGTATCACTTTCCAATCTGATATTCTTCACTGCCGCAATCTCATGAGATGTATCCAGTTTCTGTTTTAATTCTGCAAAGGCATTTACGAACTTATCTCTGAATACAGATGCGAATTCTTTTTCATCCAGTGTATGTAACACTTTTTCCAGATCATCATCCACGATTGGGCGCATCTCTTCTGCTTCTTTTTCCAGTAAAGTTCCATACTGCTGTACGAATTTCATAGACATATCTGGCAATTTTTGAATCTGTCCAAATGGATTTTTTGCTGTCACAATAGCTTCCATCTGGGCAACATTATCCATGATTTCCTGTTCTCGGACATAGGTCTTACTGTTTTCAAACATCTGGATCTGTTCCAATGCTTTTTCGAAGATCTTTTTCTGACCACCTTTGAAGAAGTCAAATACCGGTGCAGTATCATCTGCATCGTCTAACAGATCATCTCGCTTTTTATCTACTGTTTTAAAGAACTCTACCGGCTCTTTGATAGTCAGAAGTTCTTCCAGATTCTTCTTTGCCTGTTCCATCAGAGATTTACATGGCAGCTTCGGATTTACACGATATTCAATCATGATTTCACCAAATGTTTCCAGCTTATCCTGTACTTTATTCTTAAAGTTTCTCATAATAGTATCGTCATCATCACTGGATACGGAGAAACCAAAATAATCTTTCAATACTTCTTTTACGGAACGGATCTGTCCGTCTGTTGCTCTTTCCCTGATGTCAATAAGCAGTTTTTCGACAAATTCACGTTTTGTCAGGTAACATACCAGTTCATCTTTTGTATTGGACAACATGGATAAACTCTGGCTGTTATAGGTAAGGGAAACTCTCCCCATCTTAAAGAGCATAGCAACCAGCCACTGCACATCTTTCGGATCAAAACCATACGGAGCTGCCCCGAATTTATCCTGCAGAGATTTCAGAGAAGTCTTCATATGCCTTGCATTGTTAAGACCGATAACCTGAATCACTTCTTCCAGTGCTAATTTATTCGGTGTAGTATCACTGGTTCCAAGGAAAGAAAGCTGTGCATCGTTGCCATTGAATACTGCAGCGATATCAGAAAGCTCCGGTGCAGTCTCCATATAGGTCAGCTTGTTATACTGCATGGCTACCAGCTTGCCAAGTGCTTCATTGATACGACTTGCCGGCTCTTTGGCTGAGATATTTGCTTTATCTCCATTCACATAGATATCTGCATGTTTCAGGGCATCCTCAATAAAGATGCGGATACGGTCTTTCTTTTCAATACGTTCATCTTCTTTTGCACGACGGATACTGTCAAAACTTCCTCTTGCACCAGAAGCATTTTTATTCAAAAACTTATAAATTTTAATGGAGTCGGTAATCTCATCCAGGAAGGTACTATCGTTCGGTAATTTTACAATCACACTATGTTCCTGTGCAGAAAGCATACGCAGAGCAGAATCCGGATAATCTTCCCCATATGGTGTGATGATGGATACTCCGATATCGTTGGATTGATTACCCTTGAAGTAACGATCATCTACTTTCTGATTGAATGGGAATAAATAACGGCTGCTGTAACGATATTTCTTGTCTGTAAAGATTTCTTCGAAGATTACGGTAGAAGCTTCTCCGATAATCTCACCCATTTCTACTGATTCGTTGTTGATGGCATTATTGATTTCCTGCTCTTCATTGGTCAGGAAGATATAGATTTCTCCATTCTTCTGCACCAATGTCTCTCGGATCAGTTTCTTTAAGGATTCTTCGATCTTTCCACGGATTTCAATACGATCATCGTCAATATTGGAGATCATCAACGTAGTAAGGTTATCTACATTTGCTTTGATTTCTTTGACGTATTTAATCATAAACAGCACTTTCAACAATTCTACATCGAACTCGTCCAGTCTGCTATTGTCTTCTGCATCGGTAATAACCTGACTATGCTGATGGTCAATAAATTTATGCAGTGGATCATAAAAATAGCTAAACGGTACCAGTACACCTTCCTGGCTATCCTTTAATCGGATTGCAGACTCCTGGAACAGTGCTAACATAGAACGGGACTGATCAGATAAGTGCTTTCCACTGGCTCCATGAGTACGCACCGCTGTCAGTACCTGTCCAAGTAAGTTGAACTGGTATGGAATAAACGGATAGCAATCCGCAAAGTCTGTTTTATCTGTATATAATTTCTTATCTGCTGTATCTGCTGTAAATGTGATCAGATTCTTAATAATGGATTCTTTCTGCTCATATAACAGCTTCAATGCAGACTCCGCAATCTCATTTTTCTCCAGAATACGTTTCCGGATAACTTCATCTACATTGGATGCAGACAGAGATAATCTGGTATCAAAACGTCCCTGAATCTTGGAGAAGTCATTTCCTTTTGTCTTTGTGATAGAGTCAATATCTTCCTGGCTGGTAACGATCACCCATGCCTTTCCTCTGCAGGCAGTTCCCAGATCTTCTACGATAGTCTGCAGATTCAGCATTAACTGGGTATCATCCGCAATGTACTGTCCGATCTCATCTACAAGGAAAATAACGTGATGGTTCGGTCCTTTTTTCTCACAGTACTCTTTGACCAGAGATACAAACTTCTCAATACTGAGGTCATAACTTCCCTTGGCATTCTTACACCAATTGCGGGCAGCCTCCTCACTCATGAAATCCATAGCCACGATTGTTTTTACGATTTTATCCTGAATAACTGCAAAAGCCTGTCTCTTCTTCTCCCAAGGTGCCCCTGCTATCTCTTCAAATTTCTCTTTGAACTCTTCAAATCTGCCTTCGTTGTCCAGCTGGCGTTCAAATTCTGCAAGATATGGAATAGATCCACAGTATCCCTGCATCTCATTGAATACCTTCATGAAAACTTCCACGATAGCTTCTTTCCCGGATCCAACCTTTGCAGATCCTTTAGAATCAATATTAAAGAGCATGACATCAGAAGAAATGGTTCCGGAATTGGTCATCTTGGCAATCAGCATCGGATCATCGATTTTCTTTCCGTCTGTAAAGTACTCGATGGCTCTCTTTCCTTCTACCACACTGTTTTTTAACAGATAAGAAAGAATCTTTAAGAAGTGAGATTTACCACTTCCAAAGAAACCGGAGATCCAGACCCCCATTTTGTCCGTATTGTTGTTGATCCCCTTTTCATAGTTATCGAAAAAATCACGGAAATGTTTTAACAGTTCTTTTGTTACTACATATTCGTCCAATTCCTGATATACGTTTTCTTCATCAGACTGACCGACTTTGATAACGCCCTTAATGTCACGATCAATCTGTTTCTCAAACATGTCTTTAATCTGCATTTTTCTTCCTCCGTATCTACACAAGCCTAAAAGCCCGGTAATAGTTTCTGGAATCCATGGTTCCAAATAATTTCAAATCCTGTCCGCTGTATTCTCCCGGATAAAACATCACCACCGGCACACTGTCCAGTACCTGATGTAAATTGTTCAAAATATTATGGCTTGCAATGATCGGATGGCATTTTCCAACTCCTGTCAGAAAAATCACACTGTCTGTCAGATCTTCCTGCAAGATCTTTGAGATAATCAGGTTCAGTCCATTGGTTTCATCCAGTCCCAGCGTCTCCACCAGGCTGTCTGCCATATCAAAAAATCCATTTTCTTTTTCCAGATCAAAGAAGGCTTCCAGATATCCTTCTGCCTCTAAAACCTGAATCATCGTATGAAACAGGTCAAATTCTATAATTTTAAAGTCTTTATTGTCATTATTGATTCTGTCTTTTAGGTATGCGATATGATTCCGTACTTCCATCTCTGCTCTCGGATCGTAATCAAATACATAATATCCGACTTCATTTCCAAGTCCTTTATTTTCACGGAAAGACTTTTCAGAGATTTTATCTTCGATCCGATTCAGTCTTTCCTCCAAACTTAATCTTGCCATCCTTAGACTCCCTTCACTGCTTTCAAGTATTCTCCCAAGCCATTTGCAGTCAGTAATTCTTCTGTACGATAGTCGATATGGATTGGTTTGATGGTTCTTGGCTTTGCACTACTTTCCAGTAATCCTGCCTCAAACATCATTCTGGTAAAGCACTGTTTTAACTTCCGTACTGCAGTATCCGTCCATCCAGCAACCACATCACTCTGCATTGCCTTATCTGCAAAAAAGACATTCAGATCCCTATCTGTGATCTCTTTTTCGCCTAATCGAATCTTCTCGTCGTATATTTCATGTAAAAACTCAAAAAATAATCTGCTATCCATCAGAATTGCAATCAGATTCAGAATCTTTGCGGTTTCTACATCACAAGTGATAAATGCCTGTAATACTGCTTCCGGTAAGGCAGATACCCTTCGGTATGTTCCATTTAACACCTCATAGGCTCGATATTCTGCCTTCACCTGATAGATATTTTCCTCCCAGGCAATCTTGCGGATGTCTGCCTTGCTAAGTCCTTCCAGTATATAACCGGCTGTTTTTCTGGACTCTTGCAACCAGAATAATTTTGATGTAAGTCCTGCACTGTATTCCATTACTGTCCACCATCCTTCGTCTCTTTTTCATAATGGACAATATCTCCGAAATCACAATCTAACTTCTCGCAGATCTTTTCCAAAACCTTCATGGAAACCAGCTCGTCATTGGTCATTTTTGCCACGGTGCTGCTGCTGATTCCCACCTGGTTCATCATATCCACTTTTTTCATTTTTTTATCAATCAATAGCTTCCATAATCCATTGTATGATACTGCCATATGTATTCCCTCTTCGTTATACAAAACTTATGGTTTTCCTGTATTTTGAAAGTATATTTTTTCATTTTCGGTCTTACACTTTCAATCCATATTATTGTACCATACTGTATGTTTTTCTTCAATGATAAATGCAAATGGGAGCTTCGACTTTGCGAATGATTCATTTGAAAAATCTAAGGGAGTCGCATGACCTTTTCTTCTATTCTTCCAAATACATTTTCAGCGCATTGTAACAATTCAGTGTTTCGTTATCTGCATCATTAAAATTCTGAGAATAGGTCTGCAGGCTTCCTGTTGGATCTGTTGCAAGATTCGTTAATGATATATACGCATCATACAGTTTTGAAAGCGATTCATAAGCGTCCTTATATTCTTCTGGTGGATTCTTTAATTTCTTCATCAAAGAATTGACGGTATCTTTGTTATCATTGATATCTGCTATCTGACTGCTGAAACTGCTGTCAGAGAACAGATTTTGTAAGGCATCATTAAAATCAGACACATAGTATCCCTTTGGTTTTGTATACTTATCTGTTTTGCTGTCACTTTTCTCATAAATAGCGTTATACCATACCTGCTTGATCAGATTACCGCAAGTTTCTGCATCACTGGCTCCTGAAAGCATGGAATATGCTGCCATATTCAAATTTGTCCCATATTCCTCGCTCTGCTTCTGAGCCTCCGCTGCTGCCTTCGCTGCCACATTCTTCTTATGTGTCTGTACTCCAATGGCTGTGATAATTGCTGCTACAATAACTGCTATCGCTGCAATCACAATTATTTTCTTTGATTTTTTTGTTATCTTCACACCGGTGACTTCTACCTGCTGTGGAGTTTTTTCTGTCTCAATAATATTTTCTATCGGACAACCGCATTTCGGACACGTATCTATTCCTTCTTCCAGTTCTGCTCCGCAGTCCGGACAGCATTTCTTTTCTTCTGGAACCAACACTGTTCCACAATGCACACATTTCTTCGCCTTATCCGATATTTGCTCACCGCAGTTCGGGCATGTTGTCATAGCCATAATCTTTTTCCTCCGTATTTTTCATTTTCAATTCCATTTCTATTAATTTTTCCCTTCTTTGTATGCCTGAATCTCATCTGCCCAATGATCGTCCATAAAATCCATCATTGCATCACTTTCAACAGCTTTTGAAATTGCTTTTCCTACAGCTTTAAAATTCAATTCAACGCCCTTGGAATCATTTTCATATGTTACAGATCTGTTTCTGGCAATCCCTATCTTCTCAGCCTCTCTTCCTGCATCAATATTGGCACCCAGAAACAGGAACTCCCATCCGCACTCTTTCTTTGCTTCTATCTTTCGCCTGATCTGCTCCTGTGTGAAATGCTCACTGGAATTTTCTAATCCATCTGTAGCAATAACAAATATGATTTTTCCTGCCCTGTGATCCTCCGGAAGATGTTTCTGTACATTTTCCATTTTTTCAATCGCTGTTCCAACTGCATCTAATAAAGCGGTACAGCCACGCACAAAGTATTCTTTTTCCGTAAGTGGTTCAATGATTTCCACTGGAAATCTGTCATGGATGATATCTACTTCATCATCAAATAAAATAGTAGTCACATTCACTTTCTTTTCCTGTGCCTTTTGTTTTGCAATCATGCCATTAAAACCACCGATCGTATCACTTTCCAAGCCACCCATTGATCCACTTCTGTCCAAAATAAAAACCAACTCAGTTAATTCTGTATTCATGTGATTTCCTCCTCTGATATTTGTTGTTAATCACATTTTATCTACAGAACCAACTGGGTTGGTCGCCTGTCAGGTGACATTGCACCAAAATATTTTGTTAAAACACTGGTTGTCCATACGCATCCAGCACATCATTGATTTCAAACATATCATAAATCTTATTCTGCAAGAAATATGCCACGATAATATCTGTTTTTGAACTTCTGGATAATGCGAAACCGGCACTTGCCAGTAAATCCTTTGCTTCATCCAGAGATAATTCCAATGCAATCGTAAAAGCCAATACAGTTTTCTTGTTAGGAACATAATTGACATCTTTACGGATTTTCGAAAAATGACGACGATCCACATATGCCTTTGTATATGCTTCTGAATCAGTCATACCACGCTCATCAATCATTCGGAGTAATCTCTGTGAAAATGTTTCCTCCAGCTGATTCATCAGATTATCAATGTTTCTGTTTACTGACATCGTAGAAGACATACCTTTTTGTATTTTTGTCTTCTGCATCGTTGAAACATCAAATTCTTCTGGTAATGCTTCTTCTGACAAACTGCTTTCTTTTACCGGCTCTTCCTGCAAAGCCTTTTCTTCGGCTCTCTTCTTTCGGAATTTTGTAATTTTATCAAAAATGGATTTCATTTCTTTATCCATTTTGATATCATCTTTCACTGGTTCATAATACTTATCTATGTATTTTCCTACCTCATCGATTAGCTTCTGATTCGCCATATCTGTACCGCCTTTTATAATTCTTAATCATCATAATGACCGAAAACACTCCAAAATCTCGAATGACTCTCGCCTACCTTCTTGATTTCAGAATAGCATATTTTTTTCACTTTGAAGTCGCATAGCAGGCGACATTGTCTTGTTATATCCATATCGTACAATGCAGTTTTCATTTGCAAGCTCTTCCATTTCTTTTTTCTATAGCAATCCTCTCAAATAGTGCATTTAAGACAGTTCAGCAGGGTTTCACACTCTGACAAATATATTCTCTGGTTCTTCTACAATTTTTATTTTACTTTTTCCAACTTATTATTCACATCAAAGCAAACCTTGTCCCCTTCATTGATGTTACATTCATAGAGCATAGCATCCTCTGCTTTTATCCTTATTTCTTCGCCTGAAGAATTCGTAAGCGTCACTATTGCCATGACTGGCATGCCTTTCGGTCGCTCTTCACAACCGAAGTCCAGGTCTTCATCAATTCGTTTTACTGTGTATATCATAGCAATTCCTCTGAAAATAATATTAGAAATCAGTTCTCCATGTTCCTTCGAATTTTCTCTATCAAAGTGACATCTGCCGGTAACCAGGCAACGCTGTTCAGTTGATCCTTCGTGAGCCATTTTGCAGCTTCCGCTTCTTTTAGTTCCAGGTGACCGGCTGTGACCTCTGCCCAGAAGCAATCCATAGAAAGGTGAAAGGTGGGATAGTCATACTCTATAGTGTCAATCAAATCCCCTACCTTAATTTCTGTATCCAGTTCTTCCATGATTTCTCGCTTTAATGCTTCCTGAGGTGTTTCACCTGCTTCGATTTTTCCTCCAGGAAACTCCCAGCCGCCTTTCAGCTCACCGTAACCACGAGCCGTTGCAAAAATTTTATTCTTTTCTTTCATATTGTCGCAGATAACTGCTGCAACTACTTTTATTGTCTTCATTTGTTTCGTACCTCAAATCATTTATGCTGTAATATTTGACTGTAAATACCGTAATAAATCTTCTCTCACTGGATGATGCATTTTCATCGTTACTTTCGTGATCGGCTGCATACGTCCGCGATTATCTTCTTTCCGGGCATTTCTGGCTTCCACCACAGTGAATTGTCCCATGTAATAAAAGCTTGTTTCCGCATCTGACTTTTTCACAAGCAAGTGCTTTCTTTCAGCTTCAAGTACATCTTTCATATATGAACTATCCAAGCCTTTCCCAATCTGAGAGTCCCACTTAAAAATCAGATCATCCTCAAAAGCATCCGCATAATCAGGTTTTCCATCTACATAGTTTTTTTCATCCTGACTTTCTTCTTTGTGATATGTAATAAAAATGAAAACATCATCTTCAATTCTTTTCATACCATACATAATAGAGGACAAATCCTTGCCACAGTTCATAAGAAGGCTTACATCTCTTCTGGAATATTTTTCGTATAATACAAACGGACTATCCACAATTCGCCCCGGAAAATACTTATCCTTATATCTGGCAATACCGACTTTTATAATATCTTCCACCTGTGTGTAGAACTGAATATGTGCAAGTCTTTCTGTATAACTTTTCAGTCTTCGGATCATTCCTGATTGGTCATTTTCCAGAATATCAATCTGACGAAATTTCTGATATTCTGCTTCTTTACTCACGAAATGTCCTTGCAGCACCTGAATTGCTTCATTTACCTGTGATGTGCTGATTTTAATTCCATAGGTCTTTTGGTATTCTTTTATAAAATCTGCAACCCCTATATGATCTCTGTAAAGCAATTGACTTAATATTGCAAGCTCATCAGGGCGTACTCCTGAGAGAATTGTTTTGGACAAATACTCCAGTGTTAATTTCTCCTGTTCGTTTAGGCTATTCTTGTATTTATCCTTTTCCATTACCTGCATAAAGGCATAATATGTTTTATATTCTCTAATAATTACCAGTGGATCAATTTCCTGATTTTCATAGAAATCATACAGAAGCGGAACCCGTCCTAACCGATTCTTCAGAGAAACATAGCTTTCTTTGATCAGAGTTTTCATCCCTTTGATTTTATCGATGGACTTAAATATCTTATCTTTGGAAATTTCATCAAAATGAACAGTTGAAGCCCCTGGTATTGTACTATTTCCACTGATTACATATTTGCGGATTACATCAGCGTTATAAGAACGGTCTCCTGATAAAGCTACCGGAATCATAAAGTTATTATTATAATTTCCAATAAAATCCAAAATAACAACATATTCTTTCCCTGGTGCCTTTCTAAGTCCTCGTCCCAACTGCTGAATAAATACAATGGGAGACTGCGTTGGTCTAAGCATAATGACTTGATTCACCTCAACGATATCCACACCTTCATTTAATATATCTCGCGAAAAAATATAATCCAAGGGCTGCATCTCTTCCGTTGCATCTGCTTCATTCATTGCCAGTCTCTCGAATGCTTCCTGTCGTTTTTCTTCATTATCAGCACCACTAAGAGCAATTGTACGATATCCCAGATCATTAAACTTTCTTGATAATTCTTCGCACTCCTTAACACGACTGCAAAAAATAAGTCCCCTTACACGATCGCCACTGTAGCCATAATATTCCGACTGTTCGATCACATGCCGCACTCTCTCATCACTGGTAAGCTGATTGAATTCCTCATCTGTCAGCTTCGCAGCCTGCAATGTTTTATCATCCAGGGAAACAACCTCACTGATGCCAAAATAATGAAATGGACAAAGAAGATTATCTTCCATTGCCTGCTGTAAACGGATTTCATGAGCGATTTGATAATGGAAAATCTCATATATATTTTTGCCTTCCTGATTATCATCTCTTTTATCCGGTGTCGCAGTCATACCCAAAAACAGTTTCGGATTGAAATAATTAATGACCTTGGTGTAAATATTGTTAGAACTGTGGTGAGCCTCATCAGCGTATGTCAAGATAGGTCTAACAATTTTTTCTGCCATTTTTTAGATGGCAGAAAATTAATCATTTATTTTCTTCATCAACATCAATCTGCTTAATTTCAGGTGCAATGTGAGAGAATAAATATCTATCAAAATTATAAAACTCAGTAAACTGATATTCATTGTATCTGCTAAAACCGCCTATCATTTTAGGATATCGGCTATTTCTTATATGTAACTCAACGCCATCACTTTTATACTTTTCGCTATATCCCAACTGCTTAAACATGGCATAATTATATGAGGGCGAAATCTCAATATCTCTGCAAATCTCTGAAAATCTTTTTTCCCCGTTATATCTTGCAAACAATGCCAAGTTCACTGATAACATATGTGCAAACCTATCATCTTCAACCTGCTTTGAATAATATGAAACTCCATCAAGTGCCAAATCCTTGCTTACCAACATAATAAGTTGTGGGATAATATATTCTTCTTTAAAGGATCTTTTATCAGCATCAATTTTGAATGAAGAAGCATATGATAGAATCCAAAGCTTCAACGCTTCAATTGTATACCTATTTGCCAATTTATCTGTTTCGGTTAGCATTACTATGTGTTCAAACAAATCAGCAGTCATTGTCAAATTCAAAATTTTTCTTTCCTGATTAACTCTGACTGATGAAACATTGAATTGATAATCAGTTGGCGTTTTCAATTCTAGCCAACAGCAATATGATGTTGTTGCCAAATAGAGACAGGGCAATCCAGGTATACTAAAACGTGTACTCGATACTCTTCCTCTCATATCAAAAGGAATATGAAGCATTTCTTTTCTTTCAAAGATACAGTATTTGTCTGATGTTCTTGCTCTAAAAAACTCTATTTGAGTTTTAGGAACCGAATCATTCAGTACATCTTCTACATCATTAAATGCAAAGCTTTTCTGTATTGTGGAAATAGCTAATTCTGACGACTCTGCCATCATTTCAAAAATAATGCTTTTCATTTTCTCATATGAACTACCTATATTGCCTGCATGGTATTCATCCAAAATATCAATTATGACTGTACGCATCTTACTAATAGTATCCACATACTGAGAATCAGCAGCTTTCTTAGCAAATTCATCTTCTAACAAATTCAACCAAGATACCAATTTTTCTTTATATTGATTTTCATCTTTAATTCTTTGCGGAGAAACATAATCTGATTTAATAACTCGTGGTTCACTATCTACCCTGATGATATCGCTTACCCAATTATATCCATTTCCTTTATTCTTAAAAGCCATCTTATTTTTTCTCAACTTTCTAAAAGTATTAAATTATCGCATAGATTCACATTCTTAATATAATCATACTTTGGAGTTACTGTAGTATGTTCCTATAAGTTTAACAATTCTGTATAAATGTTTCGTCTCTCTGTATTAGATTTATTTGTGAAATTTACCGTGTTATACCACGTAATTATTTTTGTTTTTTGTTCTTCGATCATTGAACTTGGATTAAATATGAAATATCCTATTAAGTAATTAATATAGTCAACACGATCAGGTTGTTTTAAATCATTATCTGCAATAAAATGTAATACCTTCTCTAGAGTTTCTAATGTTAAATTAATACAATCACGAAGCTTTTCCGTATCAAGATTACATAATTGATTCTCCTTTGTATCCGATGGCATTGGTGCAAAATTATTTTGATGAGTTGTTCCAGAACAAAGAATTTCATAAGCAGGATTTAAAGCTGCAATTGGATAAGATACAGTTGTCTTCTGTGGAGAAAAAAACTCATACCCAAATTCTTGCATTTTATTTCTATAAATATTTGTATATTGAGTATAAATATCTAATCCATGTGCTTTCATTTTGGCAAAACGCATTTGAATAATACTTACTCTACTTCCTGCATTATTGAGTACTTCAAACCATGTAATTTGTTCATCTTCAGACAAATCCTCTGCCATATTAACAGTATAAGCATATGAAAGAATTTTGGTTCTTGCAAGAAGTAAAAAAGCCATTACATCATTATCCATACCTCTTTTTGACTGAACATAAGAAATAAGTTTTCCACTATCCCTGTTCATCAATATACCTACAGGCACCTGATTACCTCTGATATTTTCTGTAGTAATTACAAACTTGCCTGACCCTAAATCCAACACAATATCACGAAGATCATCATTATTGCAAAATGCCTTGTAATTGGTAGTTAAACGCTGCTGACCATCAACAACAGAAAACTGACCTCGAACCATATTAGGCATCACTTCTCTGTCAATAAACGAAACTTGTGGAACTGCAAAATCACTATCCGTATTATTGATAACATTTACTGATATTGCCGAAATTGGTGATTTCCCAAGCAGTTCATAATTTAATAGTTCTACACACTTCTGTTTCGTCCAACTAACATCTCTCTGATATAACGGGATTGTCAATGTTCCTCCATCAATCATGTTACAAAGATTTTCAACTGTTAAATTTCTTGTATTTCTTGTTGGATTCATGTTTACTGCTGCTTTCAGATCTTTATTGATATTCATAAAACGCCTCCAAGTTAAAGCTGCCATATGTAGCAGCTATATCATTTTTCTTTATTTTAAACATATTTAATCGTTTTTGTCAATAGCAGCTATTTTATATCAATCAAAAAAGAAGCCGATCAGACTCCTCATCTAACCGGCTTCGTACACTCAAATCCCTATAAAATTCCTAACCTCATCCTTAAACTTCCAAACAATCTCCACATGCTCTGGATCCGTAACAACAACCTTCTCAATCAGTTCCTGCACCATTGCCTGTGTCAGTTCATCCGCTCCGGAATACTTCTTCATCACACCAAGAGCTTGTGATAAGCTGTCATCCGTCACAGTTTCTGCAGCCTTAAGCTTCTGCTCTAGCTCTGCTATATCAGCATCAAGCCTTTCATCAAGCCTTCCAAGATCTGCTCTTCTTCTCTGATACACTTCCTTATCCAGCTGACCTGCCATAAACTGATCCACATTTGCAAATCTGTCTGATTCACATTTTTCCTTTTCCTGCTGCAACCTGGCAAGTTTTTCAGCCAGAATCAGATTGTCCTGTCTGCCGACATTATTCTGCTTGTCCAGTTTCTGCTTAAAGACATCTGTCATATCAAGCAGCTGCCTTACCACAGACCATACTATTTCATTCAGACTACCGTATCTGCCATCACGGAGAATCTGAGATGCTTTAGCAGCAACAGATTTTGAAGTCTGTTTCTTGTTCATTAAAATCACCTACCTTTCTTTTCTTGATGCTTCTAGCTTAACAAAACAGCATTCCGCAGTAATGATGCTAAAATAAGTCAAAATAAGTGAAAATATGCAAGTCAAAATCGCATAAAAATAGAGCCATCCATCTCTGGATGACTCTATTTCAAAAAATATTCATTTAATCTCTGTATCCTTTTATCAAACCATACATTTCGTCGCCTTCTTTTTTAGTGAAGTGAATCATATGTACTCCGGAATAATCAATATTAGGAATTTCATTTTCCAGAATAATGGTCTGTCGGTTCTCTTCATGAGATATCATATATTTGAACAGCCCGCTTCTCATTCCATCAGTCGTCACTTCTGTTTCGGTGGTTTCTTCGCGTTCCTTCAACGAAAGAATTGGTGAATCCAAAACTAACAAATGTGGTTGAAACATGTTATATTCATTCAATGTTTCCTGCACTACCAATGCTAAAACCGTATTAAGAAATGCTCGTAATCCTTTTCCTTGCGTTAGACTCCGGAGCATACTCAATAAGCAGCTCCGAATAATAAACCGACTCTCCTACTTTAACAGTACAGTATTAGGGATCCTACTTTCAAAGATTCGTATCTGTCCCTCAAAAGTATCACGAACCTGTTCTGTAATAACCTTACACAGATTTGTTCTTGCATCACACATCGTCAACAAGATTCTAGCAACAGAAAGTCTGTCATTCACTCTGGCTCTTATTTTTTTCACTGTCTTAAAAAAATCCTGTAATCCCATCATTGCAAGCAACTGTGGATTTACAGTGATAATCACTTCATCTGCCGCCGCAAGTGCATTGATATTCAGCGCTCCAAGTGTTGGTGCAGTATCAATGATAATTGCATCATATCTGTCTCTAAGTGGCTCTAATATCTCCGAAAGCATCTTCTCTGCACCCATTTCAAGTCGGAGTTTTGCATCCACAGCAGACAACATCATTGAAGATGAAATAAAATCCACACCATTTCTACTCTGTATATACTCTTTGAATCCAGGTAATTCATCATCATCGATCTGAGCCATCATCAGATGTCCGATTGTTACCGGAACTGCTACCGGATTCTCCACTCCAAAACAGGTACTTAAGTTTGCCTGGCTATCAAAATCCACACATAATACTTTCTTGCCAAGTTCTTTTAATGAATACGCCAAATTATAAGTTGTAACTGTTTTTGCACAACCACCTTTCATACAAGCCGTCATATAAATCTTTCCCATATTTGCCTCCTATCTGAGTAGCTGATCCATTAAAGATTCAGTCTCTATCAAGCCATTAATAACTGCCATAAATTCTTTACCAAACATCACAAAGAAAATAAAAATTACTATGAGAACAACAAACGTCACCTTTGTTAAAATATCTTTCCTCATGCACCGTACCCCGCTTTTCCCTCAGCCACATATCTGGCACAGATTTCCTCTTTTTCTCTTTGATATCTCTTCCTCAACTTTTTCATTTCTTCATCCATAAAAGCTTTTTCTGCCGCTTTCTCCTGAGTTTTTTCTTCATTCAAGCTGATGATCAGCTGACCATTCTCACACTTAATTTTTACAAAATCACCGGTCTTGAAACCAAGTTCCTCCAACCATAAACCACTTACTCTGAGCATTGGAACGCTCTTACCATTTCTGTAAATATCACCTACTGTAAGATCTCTGTATTCTTTTCTGACTGCCATAAGCATTACCTCCGATATGATTTGGTGTGTAGTTCCAGAACAAACCACGAAAAAAGGGACCCACATCCGAAGATGTAAAGTCCCATCCATTTGCACGCAACAATAAAAACAGTTGTCCTGGAAGCCTGATACTCTCTCTGTCTTTATCTGTGTAGGTTATTCAATTAAGATCGGCGCCGTCCTTAATCTCAACCACCAGTAATTGGTCAAAAAAATAGGACTAAGTCTGAAAAGCCATCGCTTTAAGCGGCTTCTTGACTTAGACCTATTATTGCATACTCATCCAAAATAATGCAATCAAAGGCATTTGGCTGATACTGAAACAAATGTGTATCTCTGTTCAAAGTCTCTACTGTTGCAAAAACATAATCCTTCTCATATTCATAGAAGCCTGCTCCCACCAATCCCATTGTCACTTTCTTATCAAAAACTTTTTCAAAAGATTTTTTAGCCTGCTTCGCAAGTGTTACACGGTGAACCAGAAACAATACTCTTTTGAAACCAAGCTCACGCATAGCAAATGCGGATGCATATGCCTTTCCTGTTCCAGTCGCGGAGATCAGCAACGCCCGCTCTTCCCCCTGCTCCAGAATCTTCCTCAAATTCGCAATAAATCTCTCTTGCATAGAGTTTAGCTTTAATCTATATTTTTCCAGTGACGGGATTTCTTCGCTTTTCGCGATTTCCCGCTGATGTTTTATGATATTGTAGCGTTCTTTGTAGACTTCATAAAAATCATCATATGGTAAAGCGTACTCACTATTCCATAACCTCTGGAACTCTTCTACGATTTCTTCCGCAACCTCACCATTTTCCGTAGAAATCAGTTTTGTATTCCACTCTTTATTTACCGTCAGCGCCGCACTTGTCATATTGGAACTTCCGATGATGATCCGATAAATCTCTTCTTTTTTTGAAAATATATCCCTTCGTGTGGAAACCATTTCCGGCCGCTTCCACGTCATACATTTTCAAAGTAACATTTTTCAAGCTATTAAGTTTTTCAAGTGCTCTCGGTTCACTAAAGTTCAGATAATTTGTTGTAAGAATCTGTCCTTTAATGCCCTTTTCCTCAAGCTCTTTTAACGTCTGCAGAAGCGGTGTCACACCACCCATTGTGATAAATGCAACACTGATCTGAAACTCATCGCAGCGCAGTAATTCATCCTCTA
>OLPC01000942.1_pt1 | contig 26838 bp, 21 predicted proteins | sample 1672341 | NCBI WGS metagenome assembly OLPC01 (sample SAMEA3136673, study PRJEB25190) | human gut metagenome | reverse complement strand
AAACTATTATCCTTTTTGCATGGAAGAGCTACAGCATTATCATATATCTCTACAGAAAGATTTCCTAAATAATGAGAAACGTCTTTATATCGCATCATCAAATCTTCTGCCTTTTTGGGTCTCATATAATTATAATCTATCATTATTTTCAAAATTCTCCTTCCAAAATATCTGCAATTCTTTGGCATGCTTTACCATCTCCATATGGATTTGATGCATGAGCCATTCTTTCGTAGCTCTCTCTATTTTCAAGAAGCTCTTTAAAATTTCTATATATAACTTCTTCCTCTGTTCCCACTAACTTTAATGTTCCTGCTTCAATTCCTTCTGGACGCTCAGTCGTATCTCGCATAACCAAGACTGGTTTTCCAAGACTTGGCGCTTCTTCTTGAATTCCACCTGAATCGGTCAAAATCAAATGACTTCTTGCTTGAAAATTATGAAAATCTAGTACATCCAAAGGTTCAATAATATGTATTCTCTCATCATCCCCTAATATATCATTAGCCGTTTCTCTTACAACAGGATTCATATGAATTGGATAAATTGCTTTCACATCCGGATGTTCATCCATAACACGCCGAATTGCCCGGAACATATTTTTCATTGGTTCACCCAAATTTTCTCTCCGATGCGCCGTAATTAAAATTAATCGGCTATCTTTTGCCCATTCTAATTCTGGATGTGTATATTCATCGCGAACTGTTGTTTTCAATGCATCTATGGCCGTATTCCCCGTTACAAAAATTGTTTCCTCTTTCTTTCCTTCTTTCAACAGATTTTTCTTTGAAAGCTCTGTTGGCGCAAAATTATAACGGCTGATGATAGAGACTGCCTGACGATTAAACTCCTCCGGATACGGTGAAAAAATATTATATGTTCGTAAACCGGCCTCTACATGTCCTACTGCAATCTGTAAATAAAAACATGCCAGTGCAGTTACAAATGTTGTTGATGTATCTCCATGAACCAAAACAACATCCGGCTTTACTTCTTCCAATACTTGTTTAATATTTTCCAAAATATTAATTGTTACATCAAACAACGTCTGTTTATCACGCATGATTGATAAATCATAATCCGGTACAACATTAAATACTTTTAAAACCTGATCTAACATCTGTCTATGCTGACCAGTAACACAAACAATTGTTTCAAGCTTTTTTCGTTTTTTCAATTCATTAACAAGCGGACACATTTTTATTGCCTCCGGTCTTGTTCCAAAAACTAACATTACTTTTTTCACTCTATATTCCTTCTTTCTTCAATATCTTTGCAATAATCCGCCGATATAAGTTTTTATAATAGTGAAATTCTCTACTTTGATAAAATAAACACATAAAAAACAAATTAGGTATAATACAGCAAATAATAAATTTAATACCAATATTAACTACCACAGAAAAATTTACTAATTCAGACAACCAATAACATATACCCCCTGTAATTATTAATATTACAAAATATATTAATCGTTTTCTATAATATGATAAAACACTTCTCTTAAATCCATATTTATACAATTTGAATGGATCATACCAAGTTCCCGTAAATAATCTTGCTATTGCTGTAGCAAATAAAATACCAAATAATCCCCATTTTTTTCCTAGTCCTATTGAACAAATCAAATTAATCGCAGCTGTTACGACTTGTAAATATCTTCCTTGCCTAAATAACCCCAATGTGTTTTCAAATGTCCATATTGCATTTTGTATTCCAACCATATAAAAATTTAACGCAATAATAAACGGAATGTTAATTGGAAGAACGTATCTTGTACCAAACATTAAACGTACAATATCTGTTGAAAGAACAAATATTCCTATTGAGGCCCAACCAAATAGCCAAAAATTTGCAAGATTTATAGTGTTAAACATCTCAATCTTCTTGTCAACTGCTTCTTTTGCATTAAGATTTCCTACACTTGCTGTAATACCACTAAATAATTGATTAAGTAAAGCATTTAAAGTACTTGAAAGTAATGTGTAATTTGATGATAATCCAACTGTCGACAAACCACTAAAATATGTAATAATAATATTATCCGTACTATTCACAAGAATCCCTGATAATTTCCATACAACTAACGCTCGTACATTTCTTATAAGTCCATTCTTTTCATTTTGTTCAAGTGGTTTTATATCATTCTTTACGATATATGGGAATTTTCGTTTTGCAATATATGAAATTAATATGTTATATATCATAGTTCCCATTGATGCAATTATTAAATATCCTATATATTCATGTGTAACTACAAGCCAAACCATTTGAATAATGCTTTGAATAATAGTAATTAAATAACTGACTCCTACTACAACATAGTTTTGCTGTGCCGCTGTAATCAGTGAACTTCTGTAACTGAAAAAATATGTACTAGCTGTATTAAAAAGATATAATGCATATATAACATAGAGATTTTCCTTTATGGCTGGATGTCCATTAATCAAAACATTCAAAAAAGGCATTAGCATAATTCCTATTGTTGCAATCACAATTCCAATTACTTTATAGCAACTTCCATAGAACTTCACTAAGGAAGCAACCTTTTCTTCATCATTTTCAGCCAATGGTTTATATAATGCATAGACAATTGCACTTCCTATTCCCAACTCAGCCAAATTAAGCATTGTGAGAATATTCGTAAAAAGTCCATTAACTCCTAAATAATCAGCGCTAAGTATTCGAGTAAACACCATGCGACAGATCAACCCAAGAATAGTATTCACTGCATATCCTCCAAGTCCTGTCATTATATTTAAAATTGAATATTCTGTACGTGATTTTTGGGTTGTCACTATTACTTACCTTTCTGCGAAAAGCATACAATATTCTTGCAAAATTGCACAACACTTACTTTTCGACTTCTAATCTATTTATGAATATTATAGTGCGGCAGAGCCGCCAGTCTGGTGTGGTGAGAGCCACTCCATTTTGTTTATTAAGTTACTTCGCCATTGCTGGATCCAGTCCATATACTCCTCTTTCTCTCATAGAGAGATCTTTAGATGGCTCAACACTTTCAATATCGACCTTATAGAAATCATCTGGTATACGATCCATGATGTCATCGGCAAGAGTACTTTCACCATCACAGATTTGCTGGTACCAGCTTGGTATATTTTTTCAGGACAGTCGAAAAAGCTCCATCGTCCCTGGTAGCCTGTAGGTCCAATAACAAATCAGAGGGGCGTACATATCACACTGAGTAATAGCGCTTGCATGCTTCCATGCCAAAGGCACAGGCCATGTGAGTATTAACAAATTGCTTAAGTAAATGACATTGGTTCACTATTATATGCTACTTTAATAACCGAAAAAATGAGCCACATTTTCACTCTCAAATGTAATATCCATACTTAATTTATCGCCCTCAAAGCCATTCCTTGTGCAAATGGCATTAAATCATATGTTTGAGCAAATACACCAATATCTTTCGTATCACCTTGACACCAATCAATAGCTCCGGATATTCTTGTACATGTCAACAATTTGTTCAAACATTTTTCTTTAATCCATATATATTTTTCTTCAGAAAATATTTCGTAACAACAACCATAAAACCAAGCCAATGTGGCCGTTGCTGAACTATCATATGTCTGAGTTCGTTGCAATATTGAACCAAATCCTCCATCATTTCTTTGATAAATCATATATTTCTCCGCTGCTTCATATATCCATTTTTTAAGTTCTTTTTTATATACTTCATTCTTTAAATTCTTATAAGTATCCATAAGTCCCACTAAATACCAAGCAGTTCCTCGTCCCCATCCATAAACTCCTAACGGAAGTTTACTTTCTATATGGAATGCATGATTAGGCAATGCCGTATTCTCATATAATCCGTATTGATGAAACATTTTTATTTGATAAAACGCAACGTCTTCCCATCTGCTATCATCAAATATTTCTGCATACAATGTCAAAAATGGACATACCAAACCAATTGTATCTACATACATATCTGGATTATTTCTTTCACCTGTATAAGATATCATTCCTTCTTTATTAATACTTTTTTTAATAATCTCAATAGAATAATCCATTGCAGGTTTTACTTTCACTGGATCAGATGCTGCTTTTAATATTGCATAAGAAAGCATCCCACAATCTACCGCTACAGGCTTCTTCTTCCACTTTCCAATTGAATTAATTAAACTTTCCGCTGTTTTTCTTGCCGCCTTTTGGGCTTCCATGGATTCGCTTTCTAATAATCCCAATATCAAAGCCGCCTTTTGCCATGATTGAATTGTATTACTCCTATATTTCCCATTCAAAAAATCTAACAACATATAACGCGAATTATCTGTTATTTTAACTGTTGGAGTTCTCCTAAGCCATTTTATTGCTCTCTTTTCAACAGCCTGTTCCCAATCATTCTTATTCCAATGTCCGATATGAAATCGGCAATATTTATTTTTTAGATAAAAAAAATAATCTATACCATAATTAACAAGGCAAAGCAACACAATAACAATTATAAGTACTATAATCATATTTTTCATTGTATATCTCCGAGTTTTTTAACTGCATCTCCTGCAACTAACGATTTTCTACAATACTCTGGCATCCTATTAATCAAAATATTTTTCACTTCTTTTTCATGTTTTTCCAACCACTGAAAAGCATTTTTTAAATCATCTTTATCTGTAAAATTCTGAACAGAAACAACATAATTTTTTTCTGTTCCAAAAATATCCCTAGCAATTCCACGTGCTTTAATAGAATATCCGACAGCTATAGTCGGAACGCATGTAGAATATGCCGCAATTGTTGCATGCGTTCTAGCACCTACAAATAATTTACATTTTGAAATAATCCCCTTCAATGCCATACAATTATTATCATCAATCATTACGACTCTATCATTATCTTTAAACTGCTCCTTTAACATTCTCAATATCTCTTTATCATTTGTTTCTTTTTTTACCACATGTGGTATTAGTAAAATTTTATCTGAAGTCTCATCTAAAATATATTTAATTAATTCTAAATAGTTTTCCATTACTAACTTTCCATATGTTAAAACCAAAGGACTGACATTTATTCCAATAGTATTATTTTTATTAAACCCTTTTGGAAAATCTACATCTATCTTATCTAATTGAAATGCCGGATCTGAACACAATAACACATTATCTATTACTCCGGCATTTTTCAGTCCCTCATAAGAAAGTGATTCTCGCACTGTAATAAGATCATACAATTTCAAATCTTTTATAACCGCTTCCGTTAAAACAGAAGGTTCAATAGAACATCCCCAAAGAACAGTTTTGGTACCTTTTTTGTGAAGCATCTTATTGTAATACCCTAGTCGATCTACTCCATTATAACAATAATTATCCCCGCCAATAGACAAACAAATATCAGTTCCTGAAATATGTTTTAAAAAATCTTTATGCGCGCATTTTATAAACTGATAATCTGTTCTTGTAATTTTATGGTTTATTGCACACAAAATATATTCCAAAGATTTTCTGTTTATCCTTTTTTCTTTATCCTCAACTATCTCTACAACCTGCTTTAAATCATATTCAATGTCTTCTTCTGGTGAATTTGTAAATAACCTTATCGGTACATTTAATATTTTCGCAGTAGAACGCACAATTGCTTCACATCCATGATTTGCACTTCCACCATGATAATATAAGCTAATCATTTATTTTTACCTCATTTTTCTTTTACTATTAAATCCCAGTAATGGAATATCAGCTCCTATTGCAACTGCAAATGTAATCACACTCCAATCGCAATTTAAATTTCTACTTATATATTGGTTTTCATAGGTTATTGTATATTTAATGTCATACATACCCAAATTTAACCTTCAACTTTTCCCTTATTTTTTACCATTTTATTCGGAAGCGATTCATCCCACTTATCTAATTCATGTTCTGCAAGACAGGCGAGATATATTGTAAATTATTTATATTCATTATCTTCGCCATAATAATTTCATAATGTTTACTCTATGTATTTCTAAATATTTAATTTACTAATTTCCTTACAAAAACTTTCTTAGTCATCTCTACACATTTCTGATTATACGTTTAATTTTTTCTGGAATTTTATGTTCAAACAGATAAATAAACGAGTACCATTTATACTTAAACCAATAAGGATTATTTTTATCATCTACATTTTTTTTACAATTATATAATCCTTGATAATAATAATAATTTGATTCCGCATCAATTTTTCCAAATAATGGACGATTTTTCAATAACATTTTTTCCAATGCTCTATTAAAAGCTTCTTTTTTCATTGTACTAGTTAATGCACCATCATGCCATCTATATTCATATAATATCTCACTAATTACTACAGCATTGAACTTTGTATAAATGCGTTGCCAATAATCATAATCCTCAACTAAAACAAATTCCGGATTATATTCCCCAACTTCTTCGTAGGCCTTTCTAGTATACATAAAACAAGCTCCAACAACATTATGACCAACAATTTGTTTTTTTCTTTTATTATCAACCATAATATATTCAATTGGGGCTCCCTCACTATTAATTACTCGACACGATGCAAATACAAACTGAGCATCTATGTCATTTTTTAAAGCACTATACATTTTTTCTAATGCTGTTGACTTAAATCTGTTGTCATCTGAAGTCCATGTTAGGTAATTACCTCTAGCCAACTTAAAACCTTTATTTAGATTGCGTGGAAGTCTTAAATTATTTTCGTTACGATAGTAATATATTCTCTTATCCTTATTTGTATATTCCTTTGCAATCTTTGCGGAAGAATCAGTTGAACAATCATCTACAATTATAAGCTCCCAATTTCTATAAGTTTGATTCAAAACACTATCTATACTTTCTCTCAAGTATTTTTCTCCATTATAAACTGGAAGTACTATACTAATTAATTCTTCCATTATTCTTTACACTCCAATCTTTAATAAATTTCTTATTTTACATGTTTTTACAAAGGATAATCTTGTTAATAGAAGCCATATACAATGAGATTTCTTTATGTCTATCATTTTACATTTAGTAATCGGATATTTATTAATTATTCTATTTAAAAACTCCAAAGCCTGTGCCTTTTCATCTTTTTTAAGTTCCCTAAGCACAGCCTGTCCATGGTATAAACATGTAAACCACAAATCCACAAGAGCTTTATTTTCTAGCTCTGGAAAATTTATTCTGAGATAATCTTGCCTACTGCATTTTCCCTTAACTGCGTCTAATCTTTTTAAGGAATATTTTTGCCCCATAATACTTTCACGACGTTGCCAATAATAATATCCAACATAATCAATAATACTCACACGGCTAGCATTACCTATAGCTTGAAAGCTCCAAAAAATATCCTCATGGTACTTACCTTTTGCAAACGGTATATCTTCAATTATTGATTTTCTATAAAGTTTGTACCAAACAGGTTGTTTCAGTTTCGTTTCATCTAATAATGCTTCCTGAGCATCTTTTCTATTCAAAATGCAATTATTTTGTTGCACCAGCATTCTACTACTTTGAGAATTATTTTCCCAAATCATTTTTACACCACAAGCAGCTATATCACTATTCTCTATAATAATTGATTGAAGCAAGCGTTCATACATTTCAGGCGCAATCCAATCATCAGAATCAACAAAACCAACAAATTCCCCTGTTGAAATCCTTAACCCTTCGTTTCTAGCATCTGATAATCCTCCGTTTAATTTGTGAATCACTTTAATTCTAGAATCTCTTTCTGCCCATTCATCGCACATACACGGGCAATTATCAGGTGAACCGTCATCTACCAAAATAATCTCTATATTAGAATATGTTTGATTAACAACACTTTCAACACATCTATCTAATAACTTTTCAACTCTGTATATCGGAATAATAACACTTATTAAATCCTTGCAATTCATTCTTATTTCCCTTCAAGAATATTTTTTATAATATTTACTGGCATAAAATTTGAAAGTGGTGTAACATAACTTTCTTCAATTTTTTTATTTCTTAATTCTAATACAGCTTGTTCAATAGATTTTTCATCGTTTTCGCAGAAAATAAAACGTTTAAAAGAAGAAAAATAATTATATAACACCTCTTTTTCCTCTTTAGTTCCATCCAAAATGAATAATACAATTTTATTTGTAGCAGCATATTGATATATTTTTCCCGGTATTTGACCTCCTTTCAAGTTACATAAAAACACTAAAATATTAGTTTGATTTTCATATTTTTCTAGTTCATTCAATCCCATTCTTGGAAAAACTCTAACTGATCCATTAGTCTTGAACTTTGAAGAGGAGTTTCCACAAATATTTACGTTCAAGTTCATTTTAAGTGCCGTATTATAAAAAGGAACCAAATTTCGAATATGAGGACTATAATCACCAAAATAGCCAAAATACAGCGTTCTATAATTTACCAATGACTGTTTTCTTTCATAATATGAGGGCAATGGTTGCCATCTCATTTTATCTGAAAAGTCAGGAAAAGCTTTTTTTTGATACAATAGTGTCAATGGGCTTACATAATAAATATTATTACTCAAAGATAAAAGTCTCTCTTCTTCTTTCTTTACTTTATCATTATGGCATAGTCCAAAAATGTCTTCGTACCATGGATCTTCCCATATTTGAATCCATCGTTGTGCCAATAAATTCTTTGATTTTAATAAATTTTCTACAAGTTTATGACTAATAGGTGGATAAGCTAACGAAATTACACAATCATAGTTTTCTTTAGATTTCCAGTGTTTTGCACGAAGATACCAAATAATATCCGTTCCATAAGTTCCATAAAGTTTGCGAATATTTTGTTTTATTTTTGATCTAAAGGATTTGTTACATACGGTTACAGAATCAAATCGCACAATATTTGTTATCTGTTTATACTTTGCACTTTTTTTTACCCCTAATTGTTCGTACAAAGATGCATTATATGTATACAATTTATGAACTTTGGGTATATTAATTCCTAAATCTATATTTTGATTTTTATTACTCACTGTCAATAAATCAACTGTATGTCCACAATCCACCAATCCTTTTATATAAGAAATATGGCACAAATTAGCAGAAGAATTAACTTGTAAGCAATATCCAGCAACTACTAAAATTTTCATATAAAGCTCCATTCTACCACCTTTGTTTGACGGTACATTTTAACTCTTCATTCAATACCGTAACGTATTTGTCAAACATTACGCTGAAGTATAATCTAAATCTTATCAATTTGATATGTTCACTTATAAATTTCCCATATGTATGAACCTCTATCATTTCTAATAATAGAAATATTGTAAATTTCCTGCATATTCAAATACCTTTTATGAGTTGAATTTAGAATCAAGACGATCTGTCAAATTATTTTTTGTTTACTGCCTAACAACCTTACATCTAATTACTCTTTCTTTCTAAATTCCAAAAAAAATCTTCTACCTTTTTTACAGTATTCTCTGTACTAAACATTTTCCCACGTTCTATAGCTTTCTGCTTATAATGCTTTAACATCTGTGGATTACTTAGCATCTTTTCAATTGCAATATATAAAGCATCTTCATTATTATTTGTTACAATGCCATATTCATTATTGTTGCCCAACATTTCTTTCATACCTGATACTTCTACTGTGCAAACCGGTGTACCTACAATTAATGCTTCTGCCGTTGCTGTAGAAAATCCCTCTGCAAAACTTGCACATACAAACAAGTTCGCTTTTGCCACATACTTATACGGATTTGTTTGATACCCTAAAAAAGTAACTCTGTCTTTTAACCCATTCTTTTCTACAAATTCTTTCAATTTCTTTTCTTGAGAACCTGTCCCCAATATATACAATCTAACTTTTTTATTTTCTTGTTTTAATTTAAAAATGATTTTTAATAGTCTTTTATATCCCTTTGATTCTTTTAAACTACCAACTGCAATTAATTTAAAAAAATCATCTTCTTCTAACTCTGGAACTGACTCCTTTGATTTTTTCAAAATTTCATCTGATTCCACAGTATTGTACAAAACTTTACATGCCTTCTGAAAATTTAATACTTCACTAAAATCCTTTTTCACAAATTCAGACACACATACAGTCTGATCAAATTTTTCATAACATTCTTTTGCTTCTTTCTTACTTCGAAAAGCTTCTGCTAATTTTTCCATTGAGTGTTGCTCTACATGAATCCATGATACTAACTTTGTATTGTTATTTGAGCATCCACTAATTACTCTCGCTGATGGGCCTTCCAAATATGACACTTCGATATCATATTTTTCTTTTACTACAATTCTATGCAGTTGTTGTGATGACAATAATTTCATTACTTTACTATTTCCTGGAATTTCTCTTGGCCATACTGTTCGCAATTTTATATCTGATTTGAGAAATTGTTCATTAATTCCACCCCCAAACAATGTCGTTACAGATATATCAAATTTATTACGATCCATATTATTGACCAAATTTACAAGAACTTTTTCTGCGCCACCTTGCCCCAAATCATGAATCAAAAATAATACTTTCTTTTTTGGTGTATTTGAGTCTGTCTTACTTTCTTTATTTGCTAATCTTCCTTTATGCAACCTATCGTATACGAAATTAGGTAATAATCCGACAACAATCGGTCGAAGTGCCAACAGATAATTCCATTTTTTCAACCGGAATGTCCTTACTGCCAGCCTCTTTACATAATACTCATTGAGCCGGTTTTTAAAAGAACGTCTACTATATGCATTTCGATCATCCCGCATCTGATATAAACATTTATGAATATTTTTTCCACGGTATCCACACTTGTACATTTTTATCCACAAATGATAATCTTCTACCCTTAATAACTTTTCAGAAACAGAATAGCCTTTTACTTTCATGTATGCCTCTCTCTTTACCATGCATGGGGCATGACAAAAAGGACTTTCTCTCACGAAATCTTCAGGCATTGGATATTCCGGATGACTGATTTTCCCCCAGACTCCACTTTCATCAAAGAATTCCATATCTGTACTGACAATTGCTATTTCCGGTTCTTTTTCCAGTACATCTATTTCTATTGCAAATCGCTCTTTATCGCACCGGTCATCTCCATCCATTCTTGCGATATATTTTCCTCTGGCCTGTTTCAAACACTCATTTAAAGTATAATTTAATCCTCTATTCTTCTCATTTTGTAGCACAATGATTTTCTCAGGATATTTTTCTTTATAGCTTGTTGCAATCTCATATGTATTGTCCCTCGATCCATCATCACACATAATTAATTCCCAGTCCTTAAAGGTCTGATTAATTATGCATTCAATTGCCTCTGATAAAGTATCTCCACAATTATATATACCCATAATTACACTGATTATCGGCTCTTTTTTATGCATCTTCAATTCTCCATTCCTGAATCTCGTATCTTATATAAAATTCCATGCAAAATGCATTTGGTAATAATAGAACACCAAATATGCACAGACAGTAATAATATACACTAGTCTCGCAGATCTTTTCGTAAACATATTATCAATTTCCCACGGCAATAAGATATAACTATATAATGAAAAATAAATCGGAAGTCTTCCAATGAAGATGCCACTTGTAAACATAGATACAACGTAAAATCCTACCGATACAATCGACATATTCGTACTGAGATTAATAATTGGATTATCTGCATTTCGTATATATTTAATTCCAATAAGTGATAATATAGTAGGCACTGCATACACTAACACACGTAATGCACTGGTTCCGTTGTCTTCCCAACTCTGCCAATCCGATACAACATTTTTATACTGCGTTTCCGCAAGCATACTATCCAACACATTTGTAAACTGTCCAACAGACGCAACCACAGCTATAACTGCCAGAATGAATAATAATGTTTTCTTATTCCACGCCTTTCCCTGTACAATAAAAATAAAAGGAATCATTAACAACGCACTTTGATGCATCAATGAAGCTATCAGAATCAAGATAATTGCTCTTACATACTTTTTATCCAGGATGAATTTAATTCCGATAAAAGTAATTGTTACAGCCAGAAACTGTCTCATTCCATTGAACATCCATGATATATAATCTGTTGACGCAAGGAATAGAAAGAAGCTCACAAGATATCTGCTTGAATATTTCCGATATACATAAAAAAGCATTCCCGCCTGAAGAACGGCTATGATAAACAGATATACAACGCTATTATTTCCAACAATACATTTTATAACTGCAGATAAAAAGTAAAATCCTTTATCCTTTTTAACCGTTCCTATATATGATACAATTCCGCTGAACGCTCCCGGCATATCCTTAAATCCCTCTAGATATGCCCCTGTATCCATAATTCCACCACGTTGACTGCACATCCATATAAGTGGCATCACTGTCACAACTGCCCATATCGGTTTCCACCGATATTCTTCTTTTCCGCACACCGTCTCTACTCGTTTCATCGATATCATTATGGACAGTATTCCCATCACGGCAACCCATCCAAGTATTAATATATAGTACTTATCCATATTTTTCTCCATATAATTGATTAATATTGCAAGGAGTTTCTTTCCATTGTCTCTTATAGACCCAATTGCTGTTTACAATTCCTGTCGATTTGACCGGCAAATCCGATTACTCCTATTTCCCTGTTGTTGTACATCCCTCAAAACCTGATTGTAACATCTTGACTATGAATAACTAAAAAAGCATTACAAATGATTTTTCTTTGGGTTGAGTAGGTATGGGAATTATTCTCCTACCTACTCAACCTTTCTTTGCAATGCTCTTTATCATCTCTTATTATATTACACTTTCCAAATCTCCTGTATCGTCTTCTCCACGACTTTACTCTTATCAAATTCCTTCTCCATCTTCTCCCTTCCAGCCTTTCCAATCTTTTCTCTGGTCTTTGGGGACAGTTGGAGGAATCTTTTCATTGCTTTGTAGAGACTTTCGGTGCTTTTCACCCGGCAGAGTATTCCGCTCTTTCCATTGTCAACTGCTTCGCGGCAGCCCGGGATGTTGGAGGTGATGATTGCTCTGCCTGTAGCAGCAGCTTCCAGCAGTACATTGCTCATTCCTTCATGGTAGCTTGGGAGTACTACACAGTCTGCCTTCTCATAATATGGTTTGGGATTCTCCTGGAATCCATGAAATTTCACGATTCCCTCACTCTCCAGGTGTTCTACCTGTTCTTTATACTCATCTTCAAAGAATCCAACCAGATCCAGAACGAAATCATAGCCTTCCTTCCGCAGTTTTTCCACTGCACCGAAGAGTTCATCCATTCCCTTTTCCTTCATGATTCTTCCCAGATAAAGGAAATGAATCTTTTCATTATCCGGATATGGACAGTAACTGTATTCCTCAAGATTAATGCCTGCACCATGAAGAATCACTTCTTTCTCCTGATGTATGATCTTTCTTTTACAGAATTCTGCGGCATTTACCTGATTTTCGAAAAATACTTTCTCTGCTTTCTTCAATGCTTTTCTGTACATAATGGTTACTATATCTGACAGAACAGGTTTCTGGAAAGCAGTTCCCAGACCCTGTACATTTGCATAAAACGGAATATGCATTTTGCCACAGAGATATCCTGCATAAATATTGGGTTTAATGGAATATGTGATCACCAGATCCGGTTTCTCTTTCTTAAGGATCTCTTTATATGTACGGATCAGTTTCAGATCAGTTACAGGATTGACGCTTCTTCGGTTGACCTCTGTCTCGATGCATCTGGCTCCAAGCGCTTTCAGATCTTCTTCATGCCCTACAAAAGGAGTACTGATCACTACGTCGTATTCATCTGATAATGCTTCTATCAGTTCCTTGCGGAAGCGATACAGCATGTAAGAATGATTGGTAATGATCAGGAGTTTCTTCTTCGGTTTGTCCATAGCTCCTGTACCGCCTTCTACCACTCCGTCACTTCTAAGCACAGAGAAAATCGTTCCGACAAAGCAGCGAATATCCATAAACAGTCCCATATGATCTGCGTAATAGCCATCCAGCCGGGCTTTCTCTGTAATCTCCAATTCATCCCGTCCGTGAATCTGTGCCCATCCGGTGAGACCGGGTTTAATATCATTTGCTCCGTATTTGTCTCTCTCTTCCAGCAGATCATACTGGTTCCACAGAGCCGGTCTTGGACCGATCACTGCCATATCTCCACGGAAAATATTTAAAAGCTGAGGCAGCTCGTCCAGGCTTGTTTTGCGAAGCCATTTTCCTGTTTTCGTAAGATACTGCTCAGGATCCTGCAGGAGATGGGTAGGCATATCATGTGGCGCATCCGCTCTCATGCTTCGAAATTTGTACAACATGAAATAGCTCTTATTGATGCCCACCCTCTTCTGTTTAAAGAATACCGGGGCGCTGATTCCTTCTTCTGCCTTTATGGCGATGGCAATTCCGGCCATCACCGGAGAGAGAATCACAAGCCCGGCTCCGGCCATGACTCTGTCTGCAGTATTCTTAAATTTTATGTAAGAATCTCTCGATTTCTTCTTTTTCATTACATATCCTCTATCTTTACTTTATAGGTTGGCACTATGCTCTCCATAATAAGACGCATGTCATCCGTCTCATTTGTAGCAGCATCCTCCATTACTCTAAGAGCATAATATAGCTTATTCTCATCTACGTCAATAGGATGACCGATATGAATCAATTTATTAGGGGTATCTGTCATACCTTCCTCATCCATCAGAAGCTCCTCATAGAGTTTCTCACCCGGGCGCAGGCCTGTGAATTTGATCTCTATGTCTTTTCCGGGTTTATAGCCTGACAGTCGGATCATGTTCGTTGCCAGATCAAGGATCTTGACAGGTTCTCCCATATCCAGTACAAAGATCTCTCCGCCTTTTGCATAAGCTCCTGCCTGAAGTACCAAGGAAACTGCCTCTGAAATTGTCATGAAATAACGGATGATCTCCGGATCTGTGACAGTGACAGGACCGCCGGCTGCAATCTGTTTCTTGAACAGAGGAATTACACTGCCATTGCTGCCCAGGACATTTCCGAAGCGGACAGCTACATAGTCTGTCTGAGAATGTCTGTTGAAGCTCTGTATGATCATCTCACAGACTCTCTTGGAGGCTCCCATGATATTGGTAGGATTTACAGCTTTATCTGTGGAAATCTGAACGAATTTCTTTACTTTCCATCTGTCAGCTGCCAGTACCAGATTATAGGTTCCCAGCACATTGTTCTTAATAGCTTCATTCGGGCTGGATTCCATAAGAGGTACATGCTTATGTGCAGCGGCATGATAGATGATATCCGGTTTGTGTGCTGCGAAAATCTTCTCTATTCTGTTGTAATCTCTGACTGATCCGATCAGGACTATCAGATTCAGTTCCGGATATTTCATATTCAGTTCCTGCTGTATATCATACGCATTGTTCTCATAAATGTCAAAAATGATCAGCTTGCCCGGAGTATGAGAAGCAATCTGACGACACAGTTCACTTCCGATGGAGCCGCCTCCTCCTGTCACAAGGATTGTTTTGCCTGATACGTAATTCAGGATTTCTTCCATATTTACGGAGATCTCTTCTCTGCCCAGGAGATCGTCAATATTTACAGGACGGAGTTTACTTACATTCACCTCACCATTTACCAGCTGATACATACCAGGAAGGATCTTCAGCTCACAGCCTGTCTCCTTGCATATGTCCAGTATTGGCCGCAGTTTCTTGCTTCCTGCAGACGGGATTGCGATAATGATCTGCTCAATTCCGTATTTCTCTACATTCTTCTGAATCGCATAACGATCACCAACTACCCGGATTCCCATGATAAACCGACCTATTTTCCGGCTGTTATCATCAATCACACAACAGACTTTCTGATCCAGATAACGGCTGTTCTGGATCTCCTGTATAAGAGTTCTGCCTGCTTCTCCTGCACCGATCAGCATAATTCTTTTCTTCTTACGGCTGATAGTAAATGTTTCTTTCTTGCGTATACGCAGACGGATTATTCTGTAGCAGAAGCGGCTTGCTCCCACCAGTGCTGCCAGATAAAAGGTGCGCATTACATAATAACTTCTGGGAAGATGCCGACCGGTTCCCACTACGATTGCCAGCTCACAGAGTGTAGATACCACTACTGCACCGATAATGTTGAAAGCCTCCTCCAGTCCTGCATATTCCCACAGACTACTATATATTCGAAATATCCCAAAGATGATCAGCATGATCAGAACAAAAAATATCTCGTCCTTCCATAAGACCCCTGAGAATTCCTCAGGTATCTGCATGATATTAAATTCAAAACGGGTAGCCAGTGCTGCAACTGATGCGATTACTGTCAGAATAATATCCAATATGATCAGACAGACCCGTCTCAATAAAAGATGATAATTGATCTTCTGTTTCTCAACCATTTTTTCCTTATACCCTTCTTTTCTCATAGTGCTTTTGCCATAAAAGCCATATAAAAAAATTTTAACCTTTTCTTCTTTACATTCCTACATACTTAAGTACTATTTTTGCTTTTATTTTTTCGGAAAAATATACCGGCCTTATGGGGCCGGTATTGTTGTATTCTGTCGCATTATTTCGTCTCTTCTTCCGGCTCCGGTCTTTCTCCATATCCGTAGTTTTTCTTTCCATAATGGCCATAGTGACCGTATCCGTATCCATAACCGTACCCATAACCATAACCGTATCCATAGCCATAACCTGTGATACCCATTTCTGTACCGTTAAGTACGTAGCCGATAAGGTCAACTCCTGTTGCCGCAATATTCTCAACACCGCCGAGAATACGGTCGATTCTTGCAGAATCCTGACGGACTACCATCACAGCTCCATCTACCATACGGGCAATAAAGGACGCATCGGACAGCATACCGCATGGAGGTGTATCCACGATCACGTAATCGTATTTACGCGGCAGAACCTGCAGGAGTTTCTCCATCAGACCGCCTCCCAGAATCACGGAAGGATCTTTCAGCGGATTTCCTCCGGGCAGAATATCCAGTCCGTATTCTCCATATCTGAGACGGATATCTCTTAAGTCTGCTTTCTGTTCCAGTACATCTGCTACACCATATTCCTTTTTCTCCAGTCCCATAGCTTCTGCCACAGAAGGATTTCTCAGGTCTGCATCCACAAGGATTACGCTCTTGCCCTTCTTTGCCAGAGAGATAGCCAGATTAACAGCAACTGTAGTCTTGCCTTCGCCTGCTGTGGCACTTGTGACAAGAATGCTCTTCACTCCGTCTTCTTCTGCTTTCTTTACTGTTCTGGTACGCACGGTACGAAAGCTCTCTCTGAGAACCGTACTGCTTCCTGAACCATCCAGAAGGACTGTCTTTTTGCTCTTTTTTCTGCGTTTTCCGCGTGACTTGGGCACACTGCCAAGATAAGGGATACTTAAGTAATCTTTCAGATCCTCTTCTCTTCTCACTGTCTTTCTGGTAGCTGCATAGAAGAACAGAAATAAAAGACTTAATACAACTCCTCCCAAAGCTCCCATCACAGCTGACTGCCTGAACTGCGGCGGATTTACAGGTGATTCCGGCACACCGCTCTCATCCATCTGAGTAAGCTGGGTGTCACCGATAATATATTCTGCAACCTCAGGGTAATACTTGATCACTGCCTGAAGTACATTGTAGGCAGTATCAGGATCAGATGCTGTTACATTAATGGTGAAAATAGAAGTATCCGGGATTGCTTCAGCAGTGATCGTTGCAGGAATAGTATCCACATCCAGACTTTCTGCCACAATATCTGATAAAGCACCACTGGTAAGGATATAAGGGAATGTCTTGCTGAGCTGGCCTGCAGTCTTCTCATTGGAATAATCCTGATTGTAGACATAGGCTGTCTTGGTATCTACCACAAAGGAGGAATATGCCTGATAAGATGGTTTGTAGCTTGTTTTGGCCCTGAAGTAGAATCCTGCTCCGCAGGCTGCGATAATGATCAGGCACAGCAGGAAAAACTTCTTGAAGCCTCTCCACATATCATCCAGGATCGTAGTAAAATACAGGATCCCGGAATCTGTTTCTCTACTGTTATGCTCGTTTCTCATAATATCCTCCATATCCATAATGTGCTGTACTTCCTGTAATCTGAGATGATGATGCATCATTAAGCACGCATCCCAGAACCTTGCCTCTGGTATTGTTCAGAATATCGATGGCGTCATTGATGTCCTTGGTAAGGACAGTATCCTGTCTCACTACGAGTACGGAAGCATCTGCCATCTGTGCCAGTTCCTCTGTATCTGATACCAGTGCCAGAGGAGAGGTATCAATGATCACATAATCCATGTTCTGCCTGCAGAATCCCACAATCTGTCTCAGTGTGGTACTCTTAAGCAATGCCTCAATGGAATTAGAGGATGTTCGGTTCAGTATCATATAGAGGTTTGTATCATTCCAGTTGCAGATCAGATTCTCTGTTCCTGCCTTGCCTGTCAGCACCTTACCCAGATCATCTGCGTCTTTGCCTTCCATGTCAAAGATCTTGTACTGTGCCGGTTTACGGAAGTCACAGTCAATGAGCATTACTCTGCTGCCTTCCTGCGCGAGTCCGAGTGCCAGGTTTGCCGCTACTGTGGATTTACCTTCATTCTCCATTACGCTGGTGACCAGAAGTGTTTTTGCATTCTCCTTATCCATGTAGCTTCTGACTCTGGATGACATCATCTTGTTGGATTCTGCGTACTGAAAGCTTCTGAGCGGATTACTGATCAGCATGGATACAAATTCCTTTTTCTTACGAAGCTTAATGGATTTGGATTTCTTCTCGTGATAGATACTTCCCAGAAGTCTGGTATCCAGTTTGGAGGTAACATCCTTGGGATTCTTGATTGTATCACGAAGATAGGAAAGGCCTGCAACCAGTACCATAAATACTGCAGCTGCGGCTATAAATGCTATTATCATTATTTTCTTCTCATTCAGAGGATTCACAGGCGCCATAGACACTGCCGGGCTCTGAATGGTCTCTATGATCACATTCTTGATAGCATAATCGGATACTGTATTATAATTCTTCATGATAGACTGCAGAATCCTGTAAGACTCTACAGCTGTGCCTGCTTTCACAGACAGAGTGATCAGGTTTGTCTCAGGTACCAGATCTACAGATGAATCAATATTCAGGCTGCTCATTTTCAGATCCTGTGCTACTTTTTTCTTCAGGACATTGCTGTCCATGATCTCTGTAAACTGCTGTGCCAGCTGCTGGGTGGAATTCAGATTCTGATATACATTTGTGTTCATTCCTTTGGCAGTGACTACAAAAGTTGTGGATGTCTTATATTCGGGCTGATAGGTGACATTCACCCAGATATCAGCAAACAATGCCACAGCCAGGGAAAGAAGCAGGATTGCCCACCATTCCTTTGCTATATCTTTCAGCATGCTGATCAGATCAATCTGTGGAACCAGTCCACCGTCAATTCTCTCTTCCATGTTCTCTTCCTTCCTTATCTTACGACTACAATCAGGCGAACCTGTCCGGTCACACTCTCTTTGCCGCTGTCATCTGTCATCTGGTATGTGATCTCATATACTCCGGCTTTGTTAAAGTCAGCCTCATTGTTGATCTGTACTTCTTCGGATGTTATGGATGTTCTCTGCTGGTTCTGGGATGGCTTGGGATCTCTGAGTACTCCGTCCTCATCTCTGATATATTTAATCCCGCCCATTGTAATCTGCTGTACATAATCCCATGGATTGATCACTGTCCCTGCAGAAGTATAGATCAGATACTGGGACAGTTCGATCTGAGGTCTCTGGGATTCTTTGGCAGGATCATAGATCTCTACAGTTACAGGAAGTTTCTGTACATCGCCTGCGCTGTTGGCTGCCTGATACATCATTGGATATTCTCCGGCCTTGTCAGCCTGCACATAATATTCGCTGGACATCTTTATCTTGCCGGTGAGGTCTCCGTCCAGTACATCCTTACATGTGAGAGTTCCCATGATATCCTGTGTATTCATAGGGAAACGCAGCGGCTCAGTGAGAGAAAACTCAGGAGAAGTATAATCCTTATATTTCACTTTCCTGGTAGCCTTGGTTGCGTGATTGTCGGAATCAAATGCCACTACTGTCATGGTTCTTGTTTTATTTTTTGTGAAATTGCTGATGGATTCTATGATCAGACTGTCGGTCACATCTCCATCTTTGGAATCTTTTGCTTTGATTCCTTTGAGAAGTTTTTTCTGATCTGCATCACAGGATACTTTAATGGAATCTTTCTTCATGGTTATCTTCGGAGCCTGGTTATCCTTGGAATTGATCTGTTCATTTCTGTACATTCCAAAGGAGACCGCTGCTGCCACAAATACGATAATGCTTAGTATTCTTAATTTTTTCATAACATTCTCCTTGTTCTCCCTCTCACCAGTAGTACCTTCTGAGCCGTTCCGGCCGTCTGCCGTGGGCAGGGATCTGTCTGTTACTTATGATCCGCCGGGGGTTGCCTTCCAGAAGGTGATATGTATATTCAAACCCGCCATTTCTGGTCAGGTGATCTCTCACTTCTTTCATATGGGGTGTTCTTACATAGGATCTGTGGGCATCGCTCGCCACACAGGTGATCAGATCATTCTCCAGCAGTATCCGTGCGCTCTCTCTGACTCTGCCGCCAAATCTGCCCAGAATGCTTCCTTTATTCATCTGTGCATAACACCCTGATCTGAGCCACTCATATACAATCTCCGGAAAATCCTGTACACAGAAATATCTCTCCGGATGAGCGATCAGCGGGATCTTACCTGCTTCAAAGACTGCATCCAGGCATTCTCCGATCCACATTGGATCTGCCTCAAAGGGAAATTCTACCAGATAATAGTCTGTATGATTGATTCCTGTAAGAAGCCCTTTTTTTATTTTATCTTCCAGGTCTTCCGACGTAAAAATCTCCATTCCTTCCAGTATTCTTAAGGGTATGTGATTCTGTCGGATCGCTGCTTTCAGACGTCTGAAATCTCCGCTCAGTTTCTCTGAACAGAAATTTTCGAATCTGCCGGTCTGATTGCTGTGTGGAGTTGCCACCATAATGCTGACTCCGCTGTCTGCAGCCATAACTGCCATTTCCAGTGAATCCTGAATATCACGTGCTCCATCATCCACACCCGGCAAAATATGGGCATGTAAATCGATCATTTTTTTCCTTTCCAAATATGCATGTTCATACAGAGATAAATTTTACCCCTTTCCATGTGGTGTTCCAACATACTTTAGTATGAATTTTGTATATGTTTTTATTAAATTCTTCAACTTTCCTAATGACGTAAAAAAGTCCTCCGAAACTTTCAGGAAGACTTTCTGAGGACTTTTTCACTCGTAAACACACAATGTTTCACTCGGCACCGAACTACCTGGACTGCTCAAGTTTCTTTCTTGAGATTACAGCAGTTCCACCGAGAAGCAGAGCCCCTACAAGACTGTAGAGAGCAAGATTTCCTTCGCCTGTCTTTGGTGCTGTAGAGGTTTTATTTGTGGTTGGTGTCTCAACTCTTGTTCCGGTTGGGCTGACTGCAGCCATTGCAGGAACGGATAAACCACAGATTAACATTGCAGAACACAGCATGATCATCATTCTTTTTTTCATTGGAACCATCCTCCTTACTTTATTATTGCTTTATTTCTTTATAGAATACGCTGAGAATCAGCTTATAAAGCTCTTTGTCATCCGGATTGAACTCTGCATATACATCTCCCTGAGTTACCTCACCGGGTACAGTCAGGATATCACCTCCGGAAACTCCGTTCTGAATCATCAGGGTTGCCAGATGTGTCACTTCAGATGCGCTGATATTGGTAACCATATAGTCGGATACATCATTATACAATGTTACAGGAAGTGTAGGATTCTTTTTGGTCTGACTGATTGCCTGCTGAAGGAAAGCATCAATATACTGTTTCTGTCTCTCCATTCGCTGATTATTGGAATCCAGAACTTCTGTGTTACGTGAACGCACATAGGTCTGTGCCTGTTCTCCATGAAGAGTAACTGTTTCTCCGGCTTTCAATGCGGAATCTGACTGTGTGAGATCCTCCAGTACATTTACAGTAACGCCGCCGATCGCATCGTTCAGCGGAGCAATAGCAGAATAATCAATGGCAACATATGCATTTACCGGCATACCATACATAAGTCTGGAAACTGACTGAAGTGTATTCTCACAGCTTTTCTCTTTGCCGTCTCCATAGGAATAGGCCAGACAGAGCTGCATTTTGTCAGTTCCGAGGTATTTGTCCTTCACATTGTATTTATTCACATCTACCATAGCATCTCTGGAGATATTTATCAAGGATAAATGTCCGGTTTTTGAATCTAAGGCTGCCCAGATGAGCACATCGGCCTGACCATTCTCTCCGATCACTTTCTCTCCGGTATCCTGCATATCTCTGTCAATACCCATAAACAGAATGTTTATGTTATCTTCATTATACTTATATTTTGCACCATTGTACACTATCATTTTTCCATCATCTTCAGATGACGCCTCTTCCGGTGCGGTGATGGATGCTATGGACTGATTTTTCTTTAACTGGGCTTCGCCTTTCTTATTCAGATAGAAGTATGCTCCTACGGCAGTCGCTAACAGCAGAACTAATATGCCTAAGATTACCAGCACTGCAATAAGAGGGCCTTTTTTCTTTCTGGCGTTGGAATCTGGTTTCTGACCGGATTTCGGGTTTGCCTTGCGCGTATCCTGTCTCCGGGTTCGGTCTGTATCAGCTGCCGGAACCGGTCTGGCTGATGACGCTGAAGGCTTCCTCTGCCGAACCTGTGTCTGTTGCTGTTGAGCCTGTGCCTGCCGACGCTGTCCTGCCTGTGTCTGACTCTGCTGAGCCTGTATCAGCTGAGCCTGCTGCTTCTGTTCTTGTTCCTCTTTCAGATCTTCATATCTTATATATCTCATATGAGGACTGTTCTTCGCCGGATTCGCGCTCTTACGTACAGGACGTACTATTTTTTCCGGTTTCTTCGGTTCTGCAGGCAGTGTGGCAACTGTTTCCTGTTCTGCGATTGATATCGGTTTCTGTACCGGCTCCGGTATGGGTTCCGGCTCCGGTTCTGGTATCGGTTCTGGTCCCGGTATGGGTTCCGGTATTGGTTCCGGCTTCGGTTCTGGTTCCGGTATTGGTTCCGGTATTGGTTCCGGCTCCGGTTCCGGTATTGGTTCCGGTTCCGGTATGGGTTCTGGCTCCGGTATTGGTTCCGGTTCCGGTATGGGTTCTGGCTCCAGTATTGGTTCCGGTATGGGTTCTGGTTCCGGTATGGGTTCCAGTATTGGTTCCGGCTTCGGAATCAGTTTCAGATTTGATGTTGTTGGATTCTCTGCAGCTTTTGACGATTCTTTAAAATCGCGGAAGATATCATCAAAAATATCCGATTCTTTGTCGACTGACCCTTTTGTCTGCGTCCGTCCTGCCGGATTGGCAGTCCCGTCAAGCATATTCAGCAAACCTCTGTTTAACTGATCTACCTGATTTTGTTTGTTTGTTTTTTCTCTTTCACTCATTCTTTCCATTCCTATTTAAAACAGCCTGTACTAAATATCTAGACTGAGTTTGTCCTCCTACGCAGGTTTCCAGTGTAATGATATGATCATCCGAAGTTACACTGACATCACTGCGGATGTTTGCATCCATGGCACGCACATTAAAAATGTCATCAAGATACTTCGCAAATACTTTTTTATCCTTAAAATCAAAGGAATTCATAATATGTCTGTCATCATAGGTATAGGATGCAAATACTGTATATTTCAAAACACCCTCGGGTGTATAAATATATACATCCGGATGACTGTCAAAGAAATCCTTATCCCGGAACAGATGAAGATTCTGAAACATGGACTGATTCTTCATATTATGTCCATAGATCACTGTGTTTGGATCCATAAAATCCTTACTGTTGCAGTCTTCTGTATAAATACAGCCTGCAAATCGCGGCTGCTGATACATATCATGGCTTAAATAATAGGAAGGATCTCCTTCACGCTGTGCAATCGGATAATCGATCTTTGTATCCGGGATTCTGATCCAGGCATAGATATCGGAGTTCGTTTTCTGCAATTCATCGAAGTTGATGGGATTCGCCATATCAACAAAAAAGTTCTCGGTGATCTCAGCTTCTTCTCCCTGCTGTTCTCCGGTAAACTCTGCATTCTCTATCTCTTCCAGTGATACCTTGTCTTCCTCTTTCTTCCTGGCTTCTTCCTGAGCTGCTTTCTCTCTGGCTTCTGCCTGAAGCTGCTCATATTCTTTCTCTGTGCGGTAATCCTGATACAGATACCATCCGAGAAATCCCGCGCAGCAGATGCAGCCTATAATTGAAATAATAAACACGATCCGCCATCCGCTTTTCTTTTTCATTTCTTAGCTTTCATCTCCTTCATATCTTCACTTCACCCGCTCAAGGTGGTTCTCCTTAATTCTGTATATATGATCACTCATAGTCAGAACACTTGGACGATGGGTAGTTACAATGCAGGTTCTGTGGGCACCTATACTCATGATATTTTTCAGCACCCGTTCTTCTGTATCTGTATCAAGTGCGGAGGTTGCCTCATCAAGAATCAGTACAGGAGCATCTCTCAGCAGGGCTCTGGCTATGGCTATACGCTGCGCCTGTCCTTCTGAGAGTCCGCAACCTTTCTCTCCGATATGCGTATAAATATCTTCGGGCAGCTTTCTGACAAATTCATAGGCACAGGCTGTCTCCAGAACACTTCTGATTTCTTCATCAGTCGCATCGCTTTTGACCATTCTCATATTCTCGGCAATAGTTCCTGCGAACATGGTATTTCCCTGAGGAACATATCCGAACAGATCTCTGGTTCCTGCTGAAATAGAGCAGCTGACACCATTACAGTCTGTAAGGCTGGCAGCTCCTGAAAATGGATAGATCAATCCCAGAAAAACACGGATCAGTGTGGTCTTTCCTTCTCCTGAAGGTCCGATCACAGCAGAGATCCTGCCTGGCTCTGCAATAAAGTTACCATTTCGGACAACCTCATTGCCTTCTTTGTATACGACATTGACATCCCTGAGCTCAACAGTAATCCCCTTGTCAGCAGATTTCCTGATTCTGCCCACTTCCGGCATATCCAGAAATTTCTCTTTCTCAAGTCCTGAAACAGCCATAAGTCTGCCTGCACAGGTTGCTGCATTAATCGCAGAAGGAACAATCTGTACCAGTGCAGAGAATGACGAAGACAGGGAATTTGCCATCTGGACAAACATCAGCAGCGTACCGGTTGTAATATATCCGCTCCACAGCCTGTATACACTCCAGCCAAAGCAGATATAAGATACCCCTGTACCTACTGCCGAAAGAAATGATGATGTATATACGGTAAATTTATTATAATCCATCATTTTATCCTGATAATCTCTCTGGAGACCTTTAAGTTTATCCTCAAAGAGGCTCATCAGACCAAGGGCTTTTACAGACTGCAGATTCTGAAAAGTATCATCCTGAAACGCCATCAGACTGCTGGTTATTTCCCTCATTTCTTTATTATAGTTTCTCATCTTTCCCATCAGTTTCCTGGACAGAAGAACCGTGACCGGTGCACTGAGAAGGGCGATTCCCGACATAACAGGATCATAATGGAAAATGATCACAAAAGCTCCTGCAAATTGGACCAGTTTGGTAATACAGTTGGGAATCCAGCTGATTACGCTGGAAGCCACCTGATTTGCATCATTTGACAGACGGTTAAGAAGATCACCGCTGCGGAATTGATGGAGTGCTTCCCAGTCCGTATTTATGATCCTGTCATAAATATCTGCCTGAATTTCATTCTGAACCACAACATTGATCCTGGCCGAGATCCTGCTGATCACAGCGTTGGAAATAATTCCTCCCGCAGTCATACATACAATAATTACAGCCAGCATCAGAATTCTGTCTCTGTGTCCTCCGGTTACAGCATCAATGAGATACTTGGACATTACACTGCTCCCCAGTCCCATCACTGTCCCGAAAATTCCGGAAAATATGTAAAAACATATGGATTTCCAGTATCTTCTGGCATATTGATACATCCATAATGTTTCTGCATAGATTTCTTTCAGATATCCCTGTTTGATTTTCGTGATTATTTTCTTAAAAGTCGAATTCAAATCTTGTCTCCAGTTGATTGCATTCCTCTGTTTTTAATATTTTTAATGTTTCTTATTATATCACTGCATTGTAGGTTTCTCAAGCAAATCAATGTAAAAAAAATGCATATAATCTCAGTATTAATGGTCGAAATGGTACAATTTTAAGCCAGATATGTCTGAAAAAAAGCCACCGGATATTCTTCTCACCGATTCTTTTTCCTTTTCGCTGAGCTTCAATAATAAGACCAAATATCTGTTCCTGTTCAATCGGGCCTTCGGTATAAACCTGCCCGTCTCCCACAAACCAGTATTCCTTCTTACCTGTCTTCGGATTCTGTCTGATATAGCGGATCCTGTGCATGATATACTGTCCATTCTTTCTCTGAAAGAAAGCAATGTCACCTTTTCGCAATGAACGGTTTACTTCTTTTATCAGAACCTGGTCTCGTCCGTCTACCAGGAAAGGCAGCATACTGTTGCCCGTCACCACAAGCGGCACTTCTTTTCCTTCTTCCAGAAGTGAACGGATTATTTTCATATATTTTCCAGTGTCCACTTTTCTGACCGGGATCTGCTCCTGCATAAATTTTTCCTCTTTTCCAACAATTTCCATATATTCGGCACTGGGATTATAACACATCTCTGAATTAAAGTCCATGTAAAAATGGCCCTAAGATATCTCTATCTTAGGACCATTCTGTTATCGTTTGGACACTGTCATGCCTGCGCATGAACTTATATATTATTTATAATTATGCATTCTTCTCAGCGATAGCTGCCTGTGCTGCTGCAAGACGAGCGATC
>OLPC01000924.1_pt1 | contig 27247 bp, 22 predicted proteins | sample 1672341 | NCBI WGS metagenome assembly OLPC01 (sample SAMEA3136673, study PRJEB25190) | human gut metagenome | reverse complement strand
TAGAGCACAACCTTGCCAAGGTTGGGGTCGCGGGTTCAAGTCCCGTTTGCCGCTCTTCTTTTTATTATCCTATCTTATAAACCAGATTTCGACAATCAATGAATTTATACTTAAGATATTTTGATAAGGAGACATTAGTTCATAATGTCGACGAGGCTTTGGATTTTTTGAGTTCAATTCCCGAGATAGGCATGAATCCAGATTTGGAGGCCGATATCAGGGATTATGCTCAAGGTGAAGTCTATTATCCTAAAAGGTATAAAATTCGCCCCAGAGTATACTTTATTATAATTAAGACTACAGCGGCTACAATGCTTGACTTCAAGCAGAAGAAAGCGCTTCATTCCAACGGACAGAACAATGGTTCGGCGGCTGATAAGCGTGACGGAGCTTCTGCCACGACTAATCGCCTTACAGAAGAACGTATGGGCTGGTATGAGGGCGAGCTCGACTTCAAGCGCGTTGTGCTTGTTCCTGCTACCGGAAAGCATGAGTATCGCGATACGAAGTTCGTAGTGCGTTGCAAAGCTAACTCTGGGCAGGATTGCTACAATCGTATTGTAGAGCATTTGCGCGGAAGAGTGGACAATCGTTCGCAGTTCCCGTCTGCAAAGGGAAAGAATTTCCATTACAAGTATTTGGGAATGTGGAAATAGAATAGAAAGAACATTGATATAAAAAAAGGGTGTCTGCCATAGTAGCATGGCACCCTTTTGTCTTTTTTATATATCAGCAACCATCATAAAAACACAGTATAGATATGAATAAGGTTCTACTAATCGGAAATGTCGGCAAGGAGCCGGAAGTGAAATATTATGACGCTGACCAGGCTGTGGCACAGTTTTCACTTGCTACAACGGAGCGTGGCTATGTGCTTCCTAATGGAACGCGTGTGCCGGATCGTACAGACTGGCACAACATTGTGGTGTGGCGCGAGTTGGCTAAGATTACGGAGAAATATGTGCATAAAGGTGACAAGATCTGTATCGAGGGTCGCATCCGTTATCGTTTTTATGACGATAAGAAGGGCATCAGACACTACGTTACTGAGATTTATGCCGAGAATATGGAGCTTCTTACTCCTCGTAGCGCTTCTTCTGCAAAGCCGCAGGCTGCAGATGCAAGCCAACAACAGGGTGCTGGTGTCAATAAGATAGACACTCAAGATGACGCCTTGCCATTCTAATCATTATAATTATGCTTGACCCTTATATAGATTTTTTCGTACAGTCATTTAATGACGTTTCCTTCCAACTGCCTACGTTGGGTGTGTTGTTTGCAATATTCTTGGTGATGTTGCTTATGGGAGCTTCTGCCTTTGCAAGTGGTTCGGAGATAGCTTTCTTCAGCCTTTCACCTTCCGATCTCTCAGAGATTAGCGACCAGCGTACGTCCAGCGATAAGAAAATTCAGGCTTTGCGTGAGGATAGCGAGCGCACTTTGGCAACCATTCTCATCACCAACAACTTCGTGAACGTCACCATTATTATGTTGTGCAATTATATTTTTGCTCACATAATGAACTTTGGTCCGCGTGCATATTGGTTGCAGTTTCTTTCGTTAACGGTTCTTCTTACCTTCCTGCTCCTTCTCTTTGGCGAGATTATGCCGAAGGTATACAGTCGTCAGGATCCGTTGGGGTTCTGCCGTAAGTGTGTTGGAGGAATCACTTTCTGCCGTAAATTGTTCTGGCCTATTGAGAACGTGTTGCTCAGAAGTGGCGTGCTTGCTGAGAAAGTGGTGCAGAAGGAGAGTCATGTCCTTAGTGTAGACGATCTTGAGCAGGCTCTTGAACTTACCGATAAGGACGATATCAAGGACGAGCAGAGTATGCTTAAGGGTATTATCCGCTTTGGTGACGAAACTGCAAAGGAGGTGATGACCAGTCGTCAGGATATTGTTGGCATTGATATAAGGTCAACTTATCAAGAAGTGCTCAACTGTGTTATTGAGAACAATTACAGCCGTATACCGGTTTATCAGAATAGTGCGGACAACATCCGCGGCATTCTCTACATCAAGGATTTACTTCCGCATCTCTCTAAACCCACCACCTTCCGTTGGCAGAGTCTTATGCATCCTCCTTATTTCGTTCCTGAAACAAAGAAGATTGACGATCTTATGCGAGAATTCCAGGAGGACAAGGTGCATATCGCCATCGTTGTGGATGAGTTTGGCGGTACGAGTGGTCTTGTTACCCTTGAGGATATCCTTGAGGAGATTGTAGGCGAGATAAACGACGAATACGATGAAGAAGACAAGACTTACACAAAGTTGAACTATAACACGTACATCTTCGAGGGCAAGACTTTGCTTACCGACTTCTGCAAGATTCTGAATGTGGATGACGATGAGTTCTCTGATGTGGAGGGCGATGCAGATACGCTTGCCGGACTCTTGCTTGAGATAAAGGGCGACTTCCTTAGCGTCCATGAGAAGATTGACTATAAGAACTATACCTTTGAAATTGTAAGTATTGAAGAACGCCGTATTAGTAAGGTAAAGATAATTGTTCATGAGAATCGTGATAAGTCGGCTTCTGATGAGTAGTAATCCTTATAGTAGTTATACGTTATGGCATTATTGATCATAAATGAAATCGATAAGGATGTACGTCTTGGTGTTTGGGAGATGGAAGAGAATCTCAATTATGAGCAATTCGCTTCCTTGCCATTTTACGACCGACTGATGAGTCTGTCAGAGAATAGGCGAAAAGAGACGGCTTCCGTCTATTCCTTGCTCTTTGCCATGACTGGCAACAGAAATCTTGTTATCGGTCATGAACCTTCAGGCAAACCGTATGTGGAAGGTTATAAGATTGGCATTAGCCACACCAAGGGTTTTGTTTCTGTGATACTGTCCACGTCTTGCGATGTGGCTGTGGATATTGAATACATCAATACCCGAGTGCTTCGTATAGCTGACAGGTTCCTGCGAGAGGATGAAAAGCCTAATGCTTTGCAGTCTTCAAAGGAAAATAAAGAGAAGGGAGATAAAGATGTTGTCCCTGATGTAATCCCGACGTTGCTGTTCTGGTGTGCCAAGGAAACAATCTATAAGCTCTATTCAGACGAGCGTCTGACTTTCCAAAACATAAAGATAATGGATGCGGAGCAGGGTGGGGCGTTATGCGGCAATAATCTCATAACCGGCGAGAGCGTCCGTATAGACTATACGTTCAATGAGGATTATGTATTGACGTATGCAAGAAAATAAAAACAATAGGAGCTGCGGATATCTTTGTCCACAGCTCCTATTTTCTTTATTCGATAAATTTCTTCAATGCTGCAGCTACGCCGTCCTCTTCGTTTGATAGCGTGACGTAGTCGGCGGCTTCCTTTACTTCTGGTGCAGCATTCTCCATGGCGATTCCCATACCAGCCAGTTTAATCATGCTTATGTCGTTATATCCGTCGCCGAACGACATAAGGTTTTCGGTTCCTATGCCCATGATGGCGAGCAATCTTTTCAGCGATTCTGCCTTGTCTATGCCCATAGGCACCAGCTCCACAAAGAACGGGGCTGATCTGAACACGTCCATCCTTCCCTTCATTATTCCAACAAGGTCAGTCTCAGCCTTCTTCATATCTTCAGGATCACCAGTCATAAGCAGCTTTGTTGGGTTGCGTTCGATGACCTCCAGAAGGTTATCCACCTTTCTAACAGGCATCTTGTTGATGCGCGACTCCTCAAGAACGTATTTGTCTGTAGGGCATTCCGTCACAATCTCCTTTCCCTTATATCCCAAGAGAGCATGCTGGTGAGTCTTAGCGTATTCGTAAATCTCTGGTATGACATCCTCAGGAAGACAGTTAGAATAGATTTCTTCTTTTGTGTGCCATTCCACTATCTTTCCTCCATTGTAGGCAAGGATGTATCCTCCCTTTGTATCCAGTCCCAGTTCGTCCGCCAATGGGGCGATGCCGTATGTGGGACGACCTGAGGCAAGAATGATGCTGATGCCCTTCTCCTGCGCTTCAAGCAGGGCTTTCTTTGTAAGAGGTGTTATTACCTTCTCGTGATTTGTAAGCGTTCCGTCAAGGTCAAGAGCGATGGCCTTGCAGTTGAACGTTGTGGATGTATGATGTGGTGTGTTCACGTGCTTTTGTCTTTTAGTTCAACAAAGGGATTATGTGTATATATGTCTAAAAACAATAAATCCCAAGAACTGTCTTGTCCTTGGGATTCATGTGTTTGTCTGTTAGCTTAATGCTTTTATCATTACGCTATCTTGCTTATGCCTCAGCGGGAGCCTCAGCAGCCTCTGCGTTAGCAGCAGCTTCAGCCTCAGCCTTAGCAGCAGCCTCAGCGGCCTTCTTCTCAGCCACCTTCTTAGCGATAGCCTCGTTGATCTTCTTCTCAGCCTCAAGCTCCTTAGCAGCAGCTGCAGACTTCTCCTTAGCCTCGTTCTCACGTACAGAGTTCAGACCGTTCTGCTTGTTTTCCTTCCAAGCGTCGAACTTCTTCTGTGCTGTAGCCTCGTCGAAAGCGCCCTTCTTAACGCCACCACGGAGGTGCTTCATCAAGTATATGCCCTCGCCCTTGAGGATGTTGTGTGCTGTAGCTGTGGGCTGTGCACCAGTCTCTACCCAGTAGAGTGCACGGTCGAAATCCAAATCTACGGTAGCAGGATTGGTGTTAGGGTTGTAAGTACCAATCTTCTCAGTGAATTTACCATCACGTGGTGCTCTTGAGTCAGCGATAACGATACGATAGAAGGCGTAACCTTTACGTCCGCCGCGCTGCAATCTGATTTTTGTTGCCATTTTTTTATTTTATTGTTTTATGGTTTGAATTATGCTACTAACTCGTAATAGCGGGTGCAAAGTTACATATTTTATTTTATATACCACATTTATCCGTATTTTCTTATTTGTATATTTATGTTATATTAACATAAGTTGTCTATTTTATATGAATAGCTCGTTATTCTTTCTTTCGCTACATAACGGTTTAAGGTGAGCCACCAGCATGTTAAGACGTTCGCCTATGCCTCTTGTCTGAGCAGGACAAACCTTCACACAGCGCATGCAACCGATGCAAAGTTCATGATTGTTGCTCTTTAGATTGTCCGGTGATACAGCTCCCGTTGGGCATTCGCTCGCGCAAAGTCCGCATTCCGTGCAAAGGTCGCCGGCAACGGGGTATGGGCCAACGCAACCTTGCTTGTAAGGACGGTTACCTGGCAATACAAGTGGCTCGAAAGGCTGTTCCTTCTTCGCCTTTCCAATTATAGCCGCGCCGAACGAGGCTAATTCTTTGGCGTCCTCAGCGTCAGGTCTGCCGGCGCCGTACATCCTGCAAATACTGTGTTCTGCAATGGCTGCAACAGCAGCTATTACACTAAAGCCCATCTCCGTACAGACATCCTGCATTTCCACTAAGGCATCTTCATAGGCTCTGTTGCCATAGACAGCCACAATCACACACTTGGCACCGTTTGCCTTTATGCCTTTCAGTCTTTCCACAGCCAAAGCTGGCACACGACCAGCATACACGGGCATGGAGATAATCACCAAGTCGTCAGCAGAGACTTGTGGATATGACAAGTTCTCCTGCTTTGTGCAAAGTTCTGTAATGTTGCTCTCAGCCTCCATTGCTTTACACAATAATTCGCTTACACGGCGTGTTCCGCCGGTAGGGCTGAATGTTATTTGATGTATAGTTTCTGTTTTGTTCATATCTCAGGAACGTCAATATTGGTAATGATATGCGTGGGATGTTGGACGATGGAAATTCTTAAATGTCAGAACTTTACTTTCCTTCTATCTTTATGCGAAGGTACACAAAATATATGGGATATCAAACAAATTTTATACAAACGGCACATATAAAAAATTGCGGTAGAGTTTTTCTTTCTCTACCGCAATCTTAAAATGTAGTATTGTCTTACTTGTTCTTCTCGTAATATCCAATGGCAGTCTGTATGTTTTTCTGTACTGCCTTTGTGCTGAACGTCGCACCGGTGCATCCGTCTATGTCTGTACGCTCGGCGAGCTTCTTAGCCTTTGATACTTTCAGGTTGTTGTAAAGTGGCAGCAGAAACTTCTTTATGCGGGCGAAGTAAGGCACAGTTTCTTCATTTTTCAGAGCCACCACTTTCAGCACCTTGCCGTTCTTGAAGTACACCTCTACCGGGGTGCCTTTGCGATAGCCACGGGCTTTACATATTGTTCTGGTGTTTACAGAGCAGGTGCCGTCGGCGTGTCGTTTCATCACGTTGTCGGCTTGGATGGTGATGGCTGCGAGGAGCAGCAATGTTGTCGCTGCTCCTCTTTTGATGCACTTCTTTATTGAAAGCATGTTCTTTGTCATTTCTTTTTCTTTTTCTGAGTTATTTCATTGTTACCTGAATGCGATTGCCTGCCGTTGTGAGCTGTCGGCAGAAGTCGCGAATGCTGTCAGTGGTTAGACTGTCCACCTTCTGCAGATAGTCCTTGTTGAAGTCGATGCCCTCGCGCAGTTCGTGATAGCGCACGTATTCCCACCATCCGTTGGTGAGCACGGCGCGACTGTAGTTCTTGCGAGCATATTCCTTCACTTTTTCCAGTTGTTCCTCGGTGGGACCCTCTGTTGCCATGCGTTGCAGTTGCTGGTCTATTACGGGCAGAAGCTCGTCGTATTTGTTCGGGTCGCAACGGAAGCTGACGGTCATTGAGCATCCGTCTGCAGGATATCTCCAGAACTGTCCCTCCACGTTAACGCCGTATGTGCCTCCCTTTTCCTCGCGCACCTTTTCTGTGTAGACGCCGCGCATAATCTGAGAGAGTACGTCGAGCTTGAGGTCTGTGTCTGCGGTGTAGGCTAAAGGTGCAGAATAGACGATGTTGGTCTGTGCCGAAGGAGTTGCCATCTCTTTGTGGAACACCTTCGTGACCTTTCCCTCCTGAATGTCGAGAGTGTATTCTCCGGGTTTGCAGTCGTTGTTGGTGTTCTTCTTGCCAGGCAGACTTGCAACGTATTGGCAGATAAGCTCTTCGAAGTCGTCCTCGCGTATGTCACCCGTAATGATGAGGTTCATGCCGGCAAGATTGCTGAAGCGCTCGTTGTAAATCTGGTAGATACGGTCGAAGCTTACCTCGTTCATGCGGTCAGCCGTGAGCGGTTGGGTGCGCTTGCGTTCTCCGTATACGGCTACGCGCAACGAGTCGTTGTAGGTGACGTTAGGGCTTGCGTTGCGATTACGCAACATCGACTGCTGTTTGGATATCATATTCTGGAATATGGCCTTGTCCTTGCGCGGATTGGTGAGGTAGAGATACATTATCTGCAACCACGTCTTAAAGTCGGACGCCACGCAAACTCCCTTCACACCTTCTTCCTCGTCGTCGATGTATGGCACCACGCGCAGCGCCTTGCCCCGGCGCTTCTTCTCGAGAGTGAGAAAGTCGAAGTCGGCAGCTCCGCTCTCTTTCACTACGCTTCCGAGGAATTGCAGCGTCGGAGCGTCTGTGTCAGGATAGAGCGAGCGACCGCCCATGCGAAACATGTTTATAGTGAGGCGGTTGGGCTCGATGTCTGACTGTCGTGCGCTCACCTTTATGCCGTTGGACAGGAGATATTCGGTGTAGCCGTTGGCGGCTGTATGCTTGGAGAGAATCTTGCCCTTCTTGGGCAGCTTCTTCATGAAGACAGGGTCAACCTGACGTGACGAGTTGTCGTTGGCGTATTCCTGCTTCTGCGCGTTCTCTATCCATGTACGGAACTGATTTTCTGACGGCATGGTGTATGGCTTGCCGTCATACTCTGTCGGACCGAAGACGATGCACACCTGATTCTGATTGTCAGCCATTTCCTTCATTGTCTCGTTGATGTCGTCGAGAGTGACGCTGGCAGAGAACTCAGCCTCCAGAGCTGCCTCGTATTCGATGTTCATGCAAGGCTCGTCGCTACAGAAGTTAGACACGATGTTCTTGGCATATTCGGCGTTTCGTGTCTTGTCCTTGTTGTCAAGGCGGTGTTCAATGTTGACGGTGTGCTGCACCTTGGCATGTTCCAGTTCTGCCTCCGTGAATCCGTAGCGTCTTGCCTTCTCCACAATCTCTATGGCAGCATCAATGCCAGCCTGCGGATTATTGGGCATCAGACCGATGTTGAGAGCGAAGGCATCCTTCTCGGTGGTGACGTAGAAGCTGCCTGCGCGGCAACTTGCTGACATCACTCTCGGCTGTGCCTCGTGTGAAAGCTGAGCCAGTCGCTGACGCAGTATGAACATGGCGAGCTTCGACTTGTAGCTGCCGAGGAAAGCCTCGCGTGTGGCTCTCGTCTCTCGTGGTTCGGCATCGTGCTTCATGTATAGCGAGAAGTTGAGCGTGGGCTGTTCCTTGTCGGCTTGGGTGTATACTATCATCTCCTTGTTGTCAGGCACAGTATAGTAAGTGCGCTGTGGGGCACCTGCTGGCACCGAGTCGTCATTAAAGAGGCTCTTTATCTTGGCTTCAATCTCGTCCACATTGATGTCGCCCACAACGATAATGCCCTGCAGGTCGGGACGATACCACTTGTGGTAATAGTCGCGCAGAACATCATAATGGAACGTATCCACCACTTCTATATGTCCTATCGGCAGACAGTCGGCATACTTCGATCCTGCGTATATCACAGGCATGGCATTCTCCATCATGCGCTGCGTTGCCATACGTGAGCGTCGTGTGCGCCATTCTTCACGTATCACGCCACGCTCCTGGTCGATTTCGTTGTCCTTGAGCAGCAGCGAGCCAGCCCAGTCGTGCAGAATGATGAGGCAGGTGTCTGTAACGCCCGCCTTGCTCACGGGAGCGTTGGATATGTTATAGACGGTCTGGTCTATGGAGGTGTAGGCATTGAGGTCGGCACCGAACTTTATGCCGTTGCGCTCACACCAGTTACGTACGGAGCGTTCGCCGCCATTGCCGTCAGGAAAGTTGCGAGTACCGTTGAATGCCATGTGCTCCAGAAAGTGAGCCAGACCGCGCTGCTCAGGGTTTTCAAGTATTGAGCCAACACGCTGAGCGATGTAGAAGTTGGCCTGTCCTGGAGTCTGGGCGTTGTGGCGTATGTAATAGGTAAGCCCGTTGGCGAGTTTGCCTTTGCGAATGCAGCTGTCGAGAGGCAAGGTCTGTGCCGAGACAGCTATGCAGCTGCCAAGGCACATAAGAAGAGAGAAGATACGTCTTTGTCTCATATTCAGTATTTAAGTTGTTTTTATAGTCGGGTGTCTGATTTTTTTATTTCTTAACCATCTGAACGCCTCCGACTGTATATTCCTTGTTGTTCTTGACAATTACGATCTTGCCGTTTCTCAGGAATACGCCGTTGGCGGTCTTGTTGACATTCACATCGCTGATGCCAGTCGGGTCAGTAGGGTCGAGAGGCAGAACCTTGAGCCCGGCTCCTATCACGTTGCCATCGCCAAGCGCAATGGTGGTGTTGCCGCGCAGGTTGCCGATAAACTCAGAGGTACCAGTAGATGTTACCTCGCCATTGTTAGTGCACTTCACTACCGATACCAGTCCTTCGGCACGTGCCGAATTGCCTACGATGCCGGCTACGTAAAGGTCCTGTCCGCTTACTGCTCCGTTATTGACGCAGTTGCTGATAGCCGTTGCTGCCTCGTCGCCCTTCATCACGTTGCCTACGATGCCGCCCACGTTCTTCACGCCGTTAACAGAACCGCTGTTTGTGCAACCCTCGATGTCCACAGCGTTGCTGGCGCAGCTTACGATGCCGGCTGTATACTGCTTGCTCTTGGCTGTTCCATGAGTGTCGTCCACGTTGCCGCTGTTGGTGCAGTTTCGTATGGCGCCAGAGTAAGAGCCGGCAATGCCTGCCGAACCAAGGCCGTTGCTGGTTGAAAGATTGCCGCTGTTGGTGCAGTCCTCTATAAGATAGCTGTACGTAGTGATGCTTTTGCCCGACTGCGATCCGCCGCAGATGCCAGAAGCGTAAGTCATAGCCGTCACGTTGCCGTAGTTATGGCAGTCTTTCACGGTTCCGTTGCCGTTTACCATGAATCCGCAAATGCCGCCGGCAGCGAAGTTTGTGGCTGTGATGTCTGCATAGTTGGAGCAGTTCTCTATGGTGCCCATATTTAGCGAAGCGATGGAGCCGACATAGTTGTAGCTTGTTATGTGGTTGTTCTCGCTGAAGACAATGTTCTTCACCACACCATTCTTGTCGATACATCCGAACAGGGCGTTATACTTACCTTCAGCATTATTGCCGTTCTCGGTGTGATAGATGCCGCTGATGGTGTGTCCGTCGCCGTCAAACGTTCCGTCAAAGCCATAGGCTATCTTAGTGATCTGGGCGTTGCCGTCCTTACCGATGGCTGGCAGTTGCGTTGGGCTCGCTTCCGAGCCGCCGAAGTCGATGTCGTTAGTCATCTTAAAGTACTCGCCGGTTCCCTTGTGGTCTGCGTTGCAGTTATTTGCCATTGCAGCGAAGTCGGCTGCTGTGCTGATGATGTAAGGGTCTGCCTCCGTGCCAGTGCCGTTAAGACCCCATGATACTGTAGAGCCGTCGCTCTGAGCCATTGCTGTCATCGCTGCTGTGCAAGCGAAGATAAATGTAAAGATTTTTTTCATATTCTGTTTTTTTTAAAGTTGATTCCTAAAATGTTGCTGCTGCGGTTACGGTCAGCGTGTTGCGTGTCAGTCCTTTCATGTCGCCATCAGTGGCTTGGCGGAAGTCATACCTGAGCGATATGGCTGGACGTAATGGCGTGCCTTTGAACGGCATTTCGTATTTGACGGCTGCATGTGCTGCCACTTGGCTGAAGCTGCCCATTGTGGTTATCACTCCTGCTTCTGCTGACCATAGCTTGCCTCCTCGTGTGAGCAGACTGCGTTGGGCGCTGACAAACGGAGCAATGATGTGGCGCGATGTGGTGTATGTGTCAGGATAGACGTAGGCGGTCTGTCGGCGTGTCCAGTAGTGGGTGCCTCCCATGATGTGCCATAAGAATATCTGTCCCGACGGTTTCCAGTAGGCGTTCACAGTTGCCATGCCGTAAGTCTGCACCTTGTCTGCCATCTTAGTAGGTTCGAAGTATTCGTAGTATGTGGCAGCCGTGCCGTTTGTGGCTGTTGTCTGCCGATAGTTCTCGCGTTCGGATGTGAGGCTTTCGGTGGTCAGGCGCAGGTCCATCCATACGAGGCGTTCCACGTTTTGTGTCATGTCGTAGCGCAGATGTATTGCGAGGCAGTCGCCGTGGTGCTGCTCATGTGAAGCGCTGTATTGCGACTTACGTCCGTAGTAGCCGGTGCGGTGGCTGTACGTGATGTCAGCGAACAGACGGTCATACTTGGCTTGAGCCGTCACGCCAATGTGTTCTGAGAGCAGTGGCAGACGGTTCTTGCTGTCTGTGAACCCTTCGGTGCCGAAAGTCTCACGTTCGCCGTGACGGTTGGCATAGTCGATGAGCGTGTAGTAGATCTGGTCCGTAGTGCCGTAGGTCTTAAACTGCATAGCCTCTATCTGGCGGTTATAGACCAGTCCTACTCCAATGCCACTGTTGTGAGGCAACGCAAGGAATGCGTCCGTCCTTACGTCCATGTCCGTCAGCGTATTGCTGTGACGAAGGTCGCGCTGCTTTGCGTATGTACCGGCTGTATAGTTGAGGCGTGCGCCTACAGCCAGCCGTCGCCATACTTTCCAGCCGATGGCTCCGTTTATGCAGAATGTCTCCATACTCTTGTCGCCGGCATTGTCGTTTGTTTCCTCAACGAGGTCAAACGGCTTCAGATTCATTGTAGGCATAAGCATGCTGCCGGCAGCATCTGAGATGTTGTGTCGGCTGTAAGTGGCTCTGCCGTAAGCCACAATGTCAGCCGAGAGTCTGCAGTATGACTGCACGTCGGCATCATAAGCGTCTTGATGCTTTCCTTCTGACATGGTGTGCAGCTTGCCTTCGTCGTGACGATAAGAGAGCGTAGCGTGAGCTATGGTGCTTTCGTCGAAGGATGTGAGAGCTGCGGCGTTGTCCGATGTCAGCCATACGTTGCGCTGTTCGGTCAGCCGGAAGTCGCGTTGTGCCATTGCCGGCAGACACAGCAGATTAGCGAAGAGAACAATTTTCAGCTTCATAGAAGTCATTCGTTGAATTGTTAGTGTCCTGATATACGTCATGCCCGTCCACGGTCTTCTCCACCTTTCTTATCAAGGCATGTCCGTAGCCTCCGGTAAGAGTGGCATAGCCATTGTCCAGATCGGACGTTAGGCGCTTCTTGCAGTTGGCGAGAGCTGTGGCGTTATACACCTCTACAGCGTCAATCACCCAGCTACGCGGCATCTTCAGACAGGCATACACGATGTTGCCCTCTTTGCCATTAGGATAGATGATGTTGGCATTGTTCTCGCCGAATTCCTTAGGCGTTACGCCCTCGGTGCGAAACATTATCACGGCTGGAGAAGTCTGGCTCATCGCCCAAGCATTGCCCTTGCCGTATTTCACCGCTTTCAGATAGTGGCTGACCGGAATGACGTCGGCAGGAGAGGGATAATACATGGTGTTGTTATACTTGCCTCCGTCGCTGCTTGTTGCCTCCACGTCGTACATGCAGTAGTAGGCGGCATTGGCATAGTTGACAGAGTTGCTGTAGGTCTGCGTATTGTCAATGGCTCCATGCACGTTCACCACGAGTTCCGAATAGGCCGCTATCGTGCAGCCCGGTTGGAAATACCAGATGCCGTTGAGCGCCGGAATCCAGTCGGCGTCGGCATAGTCCAGCTTGCCTCCGTTGAGGAAGGAGTGGGTGTTGGCTTCGGCATTGTATGGCTCGACGATGCCGAAACCTACGTTGTCGAGCGACACCGTCTCAGATGAGTTGTTGTAGATGATTATGCACTTGTCTATGGCGAATTTGCCTGACCCGTCGTCTTTCTGACAACCTCCATTATACAGCTCCTTTATAAGTATAGGGTTGGCTGTCTGCATAGTAGTGATGCTGACTGGTAGCATTATGTTAGTGCTGTTGCTGCCTATTGCCACGTCGGACAAAGCTCCGTTGCATACATGACGGAAGTATTCGTCGTCGCTCACTTTCGATGCGCTGACGCTGTATATGCCAGCGGGCAGAGTGAAGCGGGCAATGCCGTCGCCGTCTGTGGAAGCTTCGAAAGTGCTGCCGATGTTGTTGGTCATCTTTACCGAAACATCAGCCACGCTTTCGCTCAGCCTCACATCAATGTTGTAAGTGTCTATATGCTCGTCGTAGCTGCACGATGCCAATATGGTCAGTACGGTAAGCAGCAGGGCAAAATAGTGTTTCATTATATTGTTCATATTTCCTTGTTTTTACTCGTTGATAGTCCATTCGTCTACAGTCTTACAACTTCACTCTGACGGATGCTCCATAATAGAACTTCGGGACGTATCCGCTGTCAAACAGCGATGTCTTCAGCCCGGTCTGTGCATTGCGGACGGACGCCAAGTTGTTGAAGAAGTTGTTGGCGTAGAACGACAGGCTCACCCATTTGCCTATCTCCTTCGTTACGGAGAAGTTGGCTGAGCAATATGCCGACACATCCTGCGGATTGAAGTAATATGCAGTGTTGCTTCTTACTATCAGATTGCTCAGTTGGCGATATAGTGTAGGATTGTTGTCCTTGGCAGCCAGAAGAGCCTCAGCGAAGGGAATGCGTTCCGATGGATTGTCCCATGTAGAGTAGTATTCTGGGTATACAGCCACATAATGGTCGGTCTGTCCCGTATATTTCGTTCCAGTCACGTCGCCAGCCTCGTTGAGCGTTATGGTTGTGCGGTTGTCCGAGAGATTGCGTCGGTAGTTTAGCAATGTCGCCTCCAGACGCATGGTCATGATGAGACGCAGTCGTGGTATGCGTGCCGTCAGAGTGGTGTTGAGGCTGCATCCCTTGTCCAGCATGCCGTTGCTCACCGTTGGCGTGCTTGCCGTTGAGGCTGATGTGACGTTGCTGCCTACGTAATAGCCTATAAGCGGTTGTACGTCGGAGCTTTCAGCTTGGTCGCCAATGCCGTTGGGACTGCCCGCAATGAGCGTATTGTCGATGCCGCGATAGTGATAATACTTGCCGTCTATGCGCAGCGACAAACCTAAGGTGTGACGGTTGCTGATGATGGGCATCTCTGCCACCCATTCCAGTCCGTAGCGCGTAACGGGCGAACCGTTCACATACTGTCTGTTGGCGGTGTATGTGCGGCGGGTGGAGTAGGGCAGCGTCACCGTGTGACCGTCAGTGGCTGATGTCACGCTTACCACGCCCGTATTCGGGTTTACGTCGTATATGCGGTCGGCGACGGCAATCCCGCATCCCTCAAGAGCCGACTGCGACGTCTGGTTGTAGGCAAAGGGTGTGTATACGTTCAGAGTCTGATACGGATTGTACGTGCGGCTCCAGAATGCCGAAACGCTCAGTCGCGCCTTGCCGACGGTTGCGTCCAGTCCTGCTTCCACCTGATTGGCATGCTGCCATTTCAGATTTTTGTTATATAAGGCGCGTTTCACGTCGGTGTAGTAGGCATAGTAAGCCTTGCCGTCGGCAGTCGATCCAGGCGTGAACACGAGGCGGTCTGTGTATGTGTCGGCAGGATAGAGCACCTGAAACGACGGCAGCTTAACGCTTTTGCCATAGCCGGCATGCAGCGTGAGCGACGCGTTCTTACCTTTTATTATATTATAGCGTGCGTTTAGTCGTGGTGAGAGGCTTGCAGCTGTGCCGTAGTCAGAACCGCTGATCATAGTGATGTCGTCACGCAGTCCGCCTACGAGCATCAGTCTGCCTATCGTAAGGCGTTCCTCTATGTACATCGCCAGACTGTGCATCGTTGGCAGGAGGCTGTAGTCGTAGGGTCGCCATGTTGGAGCCAGACGCATGTCGTCATAGTATGTGCCCTGACCGTTATTGCGTGTGGAGTTTAGTTCGGTGCCGACAGTCAGCTTGTTCACAGCTCCGAGTATGCGTCGTGTCCACTCGCCCTTTAGTTTAAGCTGCATGGTCACAGGCTTCTGGTCGTTGAATGACCGCACATACCAGTAGCCCGTCGGGCCCAGTATGATGTCGCCTGTGCCCATGCCGTCAGCGTAGTCTTTAGCTATGGCATAGCCGTTGGTCATGGTGTGCAGATAGGCTTGAGTTGACGAAGACGACGTGTTGGTATAGCTTTCCGAGCGTCGGTCGGCTGTGGAGAAGGCTGCCTGCAAAGCTACGTTGAACACTCCGGAGCGCTTGCTGTTGCAGAGCCAGTCAATCTGCAGGTTGGCACGTAGCTGATTGTCGCGTTGGCGCTGATAGGTATCGCGAAAAGCGTCCGGGTCGGCTTCCGAATTATATCCTCCGATGTTGCCAGTCAGACTGGTTGTCAGATTGAGGCTTGAGCCTTTCATACGGAATACCTTATTATAGGTAGCCGACATGATGTTTCGGCTATACGCTGTGTGAGGCGATGCAATGTCGGTGAATGAGCGTGCGTGTTCCAAGGAGAAGTTGAGCGTACCGGCATTATGCGCCAATGCCATGCCCTTGCTAAGCGCCACCTGACGTGTGTACGGATTCATCGACGCCTCCATAATCCATGGTGTATGTCCGCGACGAGTGTTAACCTTCACCACGCCGTTGCTTATGTCGCCATACTCCACGCCCGGTATTCCGGCTATCACCTCAATGCTTTCGATGTTGGATGTCGAGATGTTGCGTGTGGATGCTGATTGCGTCTCGCTCATGCTGGCATTGTTGTTCAGACGCATTCCGTCTACCTCGATGGCTGTGCCGAATGCGGCGTTGCCTCTCTCGCCAGAAGCGGAGCGGAGCGCCATGCGCGAGTCGTCCGTCAGAGTGGAGTTGACGGTCTGTCCACCGGGTAGCAAAGCCATGATGTCGTTGAGCGATAGGGCTTGCGAGTGGTCGAGCGTGTTTCGGTCAATAGAGTATGTAGTGGTGCCGATTGTCGATTTCTTGCGTGCCGTAACCTCCACGCCAGGAATGCTTAGGTTCTCCTCCTTAAGGCGTATGTTCTTGAGGTCTGTGTTGCGATTGATGTTGAATTGCACGGTTCGGGTGACATATCCCAAAGTCCTTACCTCAATGGAGGTCGGTCCTTGGGGAATGTTCTCAATGGCGAATGTGCCGTTGACATCGGTGGTAGCCCATAAGTCAAGATTTGATACCTTGACAATGGCATACGGCAATGGCTGTAAGGTGCTTTCGTCAATCACACGTCCCGACACCTTAAAACGTCCGTCGATGGCTATTGTTGTTGATGATGTATTGGCTGTTGCTACTGCCGATATTATCAAAAATAGTATTAATGCTATTGCTTTTCTCATTCCGTGACAACTTGTTTGTTGAACATTATAACCCGTTGTGTTTCAGTCGGCAAAGTTATCACCGTTTCTCTTTTTATGCAATACCGATATTTGGGTAATTTGTAATCGGCTCGTTGTTTTACCAGAACATTTGGTACGGTTTTACGAAACCAAACCTGTCGTAATCTCAATAAAAAAACGAGATTACGACAGGTTTCTTGCTTGAAAGTTGTCGTAATCTCGGATTTTTTATAACTTTGCGACAGATTCCACTAATATTTGATAGATATGAAGGAGAATATTATAGGTAGAGAACAAGAGATAGAAAAGCTTGAGAATTATATTTCAAGCCGAAAATCTGAATTTATAGCCATTTATGGCAGACGTCGTGTAGGCAAGACTTTTCTCGTAAAAGAATTGTTTGAAGACCGATTTGCTTTCCGCGTTACGGGTAAAGATAAAGATAATGTTACAACAAAGGAGCAGCTTATAAGTTTCAGTTTTGCACTTAACGACCAATTAGGTATTGAGACTAACGCCAATAATTGGACTGAAGCTTTCCGACTTCTTCAAAAAGCCTTGGAAAAAATGCCTGAAGGAACCAAAATAATCTTCTTCGATGAACTTCCTTGGTTCGACACTTATGCTTCCAACTTTATCAGTGCGCTTGAACACTTCTGGAATGACTGGGCTTCCTATCGTAGCGACATAAAGCTGATAGCTTGCGGAAGTGCTACCACCTGGATGCTCAACCAAGTTATCAATTCAAGAGGAGGACTCCATAATCGCGTCACCCACAACATGCTGCTTTCCCCGTTCAAACTACATGAAGTGGAAGAGTATTTCAAATCACAAGGATTCTATTATGAGCGACCGGAAATCATCGAGTGTTATATGGCAATGGGCGGTGTGGCTTATTACTTGTCACTTTTCGAAAACAACAAAAGCGTAGCGCAGAATATCCAGCAGCTCTGCTTCACACGTGGAGGAGAACTTACTGAAGAGTTTGATCGCCTGTTTAATTCGCTCTTCAAGAAAGCCGACAATCATCTGGCCATTGTCACGGCACTGAAAAACAAGGGTAAAGGTATGACCCGACAGGATTTGCTTGATGCTACGGGGTTGGCAAACAACGGCAGGGTCAGCCTGATACTCAAAGAACTTGAGCAATGTGATTTCATTCGCAGTTACACGCCATTTGGCAAGTCGAAGAAAGATATGATGTTTCAGCTGATAGATCCTTTCTGTCTGTTCTATTTCAAGTTCATGCATAACAAAGGCTCATTCCTCGACAACTATTGGTTAAAGATGCAAACCACTGCAGAATATGAATCATGGTGTGGACATGCATTTGAAATAGTATGCTTTCACCATATCAACGAGATAGTCAAAGCTTTGGGCATTGACGGTAGCATCAACACTCCTTGTTCATGGTCTTATCGTCCTACTGCTAAGGTTATGGCAGATGAGGAAGCTGACGAAGACCTGAAACACGGAACGCAAATAGACTTGCTGATAGATCGCTCTGATAAGTCAATCTCTATATGCGAGATGAAGTATTGCAATGGGGAATATGAGATAAGCAAGGCATACGACGCTCATCTGGCACACCGCTTGAAGGTTTTCAAGAAAGTGACGAAAACCACAAAGACGCTCATCCCAACCTTCGTAACGCCACATGGCCTGTATAATAATATGTATGCAAGAAAGATAAACAGGCAGGTGACTGGAGACGACTTGTTTTAGGGTGTTTTGTAATATCAAATGTCTTCATGTCTTCCTGTCTAAAGAACCATGTCTTCCTGTATTCCACCATGCAAATATCGTCTAAACGGTAAAAAGCTGTTACAAAATAAAAATCGATTCTAGAGTTCTGGTTTGCTGTTTTTACGGTGTTTTGCTGTGCAAACAGCACCCGGGCTTAATGATAGCGCCACTTTTACAGTCCAATAGTGCCACTATTAGAGTGTAAAAGTGGCGCTATTGCATGATAAAAGTGGCACTATTGGAGTGTAAAAGTGGCGCTATTGCGACCAATGATGCTTGTTTGGCTCCGCTATTCATTGCACATTTCTTTTCACAACCGTATAACCAGCTACACATCAACGCATTATCGCTGCACGCTCAAAACTCAAGAATTTCGCACCAAAGATTTTGTTGTGCGCTGAACTCATAGTATTGAGCATCAGAAATGCAAATATTGTCTTCAGCGGAACCACGCAGCCTCCCATAGCAGATATATAATAAAAAAAAGGAAGCCGTTACTGTGTATAACGACTTCCCTTTTTTATTGATTATAATATCTGCATGTCTTATTATCTCACCACTTTCGCTACACCTTCCTTGGTTTTGAGTATGAAGACGCCGTGGTGGGAGGGGGTGTCAAGGAACTCTCCGTAGGTGGTGTGGCGTAGCCATGTGCCGTCGGCAGAGAAGAGGTCGACTGGTGTGGCTGTGGTGAGCGTGACTGTGGCTACGGTGCCGGAGATGGAAGCGGCGGCGTTGAGGACCACTGTCTGCCACGGGCTCCACGGGGAGAGCACCGTGCCCTTCACAGCCTGTACGCGCCACTGGTAAGTGGAGGCGGCGTTGAGGTCCGAGAAGCTGTAGAGCGGTTCGCTGATGCCGTTTATCTTCTGTGTGGCTTTTTTACGTGGTGCTGCGGCGGGAGAGGCTGTGAAGTCGTCCTCGGTGAAGTCGCCGTCATAGACAGCCACCTTGCATACGTAGCCGCGCTTCTTGGGCTTGATGGTCAGACGACAGTCAGAGGCGTCCTTGTTGTCGAGGACAACGGTGGTGAGAGTGCCGTCGGGAGTGATGTCGCATGACGAGATGTCTGATCCGTCAGAAGCTGTAAGGTAGAGCGTGAAGCGTGCCTCGTCAGCGCCGTAAGGCTTGGAGAGGATGCGTACGGTGAGGGCGTCCGACTGGAGATTGGTGAGGAGGGGAGAGGTAAGCTCGCCCTGCACCTTTGCGCTGCCGAGCTTTGCGCAGCCGATGCCCTCGAATACCTTTATGCCGGTCCATCCCTCTGTGGACATCATGTTGTCCAGCTTGGAAGAGATGTCGGTGTTGCCGTCCGACTTGAGATTGGCTCCCCATCCGGAGAGGTCTTCGCTGACGAGCTGGCATGCCTCGGGAGAAGCGTCTGCCGAGCTTTCGCGCAGCTCCACATTGTAAGATTCGGCTTCCTCCACGGCGCTCCATGTGGCGCGGAAGGCGTCTGCCGTGATGTCCTGCGAGGCGAGGTCGGAGGGAGTGTTGACTGTCTCGCCACCCATGAATGTGAACGAGACGAGGCCCTGGAGGCTCTCGTTTATTTCGGTAATGGGCTTGCCCATAAACTTGCGTCCGTCCTTGTTGGCGTTATAGAGCGCGGCAGCGGGCGTGGAGGTGTCGGTAAGCGAGGTGTTGCGCATGGTGCCGGGATATGTGTCGGCGAAGTTGGTGGCAGAGGTGCGCTGATTGTCGGCTGGGATGATGGTGAAGCGCTGATGGTAAGACCGGTTGTTGATGGTGTTGTTCTCCCATGCGTTATAGTCATAGTCGACATGGATAACGAGCATTCCGCTTGCCGGAATCTCCTCGTCGTTGCCTGTCATTTGCCGGTTCTCGAGCAGGTAATACTCCGTGGGCATGGCGTCGTTGTAGACGATGTAAGCTTCGGGGCTTTCAGATAGAGCCTTCATGTCCTTGACGTAGCATGCGGAGGAAAGTTCCGTTGGTTGCAGCCATCCGCTCACCCATCGCTCGTATGAGTTATAGCCGACGGGGGTGTATCCGTCGCCGGCATACGATCCGTAGTCCATGAGGTCCCATTCGTCCATGCCATAATTGCCGTTGCCGGAGGTGTCGTAGAGGTCAGGAATGCCGAGGCAATGGCTGAACTCGTGGCATGCTGTGCCGATGCCGTCCATGTAGCTACCGCTGTCGCCGTTAAGCTCAGAGGAACATCCGTAGGTGTTGATCTTGACACCGTCGATGGTGAGGCTGTAGCCGGCTTCCTCCAGCTCCCATTCGTGCTGCCAGATGGTGTTGGCGAGAGTGTTGCTGTTGGCAGCTTCGCCGTATCCGGCATAGATGAGATAAACCTGATCTGCCTCGCCGTCGCCGTCCCAGTCGTAGTCGGCGAAGTTTACCTGGTCGGCTGCAAGCTGACATGCCTCGTACACCATTCCTGCGGGGTCGACATCATTGCCGTAAGCGTCGTTGGCTCCGTAGGCTGCCATCTTCTTTGACACGGTGACGGGTCCTACGACGTCAAACTCAAGGTCGAAGAGTCCGTAGCTCTGATTGTAGAAATAGTCGTGAACGGAACCTGAATTGTTGAGCTTGGAATAGCCCTTGAGGTTGAAGTAGTCGTTCCATTCTGCCTGCGTATGTGTGCGCATCATCTTCGTGTCCTGGAAGTTGACGAGGATGACGAGCCCCTTGCGCTTGCCGGTCACTCCGATGCCTTCGCCTCCACCTGCTCCGACCATCTTGTGCGGTGCGCGTTTCTGGAGGCGTGCTATGCGTGAGGCATTGCGTGCAGCGCGACGTTCGGCTCCGAGACTCTTCACCTTCTCAGCCTGAGAGGTGTATGTGCGGAGGAAGCCAAGCTCCTGGGCGCTGCGTGCGGAGGGCGCGTGGGCTATCTGTGAGGAAGGCGCAAGGCGTCCGTCCTTATCGAGCATGGCGTAACAGTAAGCCCCGTCTGTGGCACGAACGAGCGGCATGCCGTCTTCGGTGGATGTGAAATGGAAGTGTTCGTCGCCTCGTACGGTGATGGTGAGGGACGTGCCGTCAGGTTGCTTGACGGCGGTCTTGATGCGCTTGGCGGGAACGGCGTGTGAGGCAGCCGAAGCAAGAAGGCCAAGGGCAAGAATGGCGATGTGTTTTGACATGTCAGTTGTTAAGGGGAGTTATTGGAAGTTAATGGACAAGTGTCTTATTGTTTAAGTGTTTAAGCAATAAGGCTATTGTCCATTAACTTCTGAACTTGCGAAAGTTCTATTAAATATTATTTCTTGATGTTGGGCTCTTCCAGTCCGTAACCGCCCTTGCGGTCGATGGCCTTAAGATAGAGTCCGAGGAAGAGGGCTGCTACGCCGAGAGAGGCGAAGACCACCATAGGTACGGTGTAGTTGTACTTGAGTGGGTCTGTCACTCCGGGGTTGCTTGCCTTCAGAACGCTACCGATGATCATCGGGAATGCGTAGAGGCCGATGTTCTGAATCCAGAAGATGAGGGCGTAGGCAGAACCGAGCAGCTTGCCGTCGATGAGCTTGGGCACAGAGGGCCAGAGGGCTGCAGGGACGAGCGAGAAGGAGATGCCAAGAACGATGATGGCGGCGAGGGTGATGATGACGCTTTGTGTGGTGGGCACAACGAAAGCGAAAATCAGGTGGCACACGATCATGAGCACGGCTCCGAGGATGAGCATGGAAGCTCCCTTGCCCTTACGGTCGAGGAAGTTGCCGAGGAACGGTGTTACGGCTGCTGCACCAAGCGGGAACATGAAGAACACCTGTCCTGCCTGCTCGGCTGTGAAGTGGAGGTTGCACTGGAGCATGTTGATAGCGTACTTCTGGAAGGGGAAGATGGCTGAATAATAGAGCACGCAGAGCAATGCCACTACCCAGAACATGCGGAGCGAGAGAATCTTGCCGATGTCTGACACCTTGAAGGGATCGTCCTTTTCTTCTTCGGCGCCCTGTGCGTCGAGCTTCTTGTCCATGAAGCCGTAAGAGATGAAGCAGATGAGGCCGATGCAGACGAGGAGCAGAGAGGCTGCTACAGGACGGCTGACGCTGATGGGATTGATGGAAGCCAGGAAGGGTGAGCCGAGCATTACGACTGCTACGCCGATACGGGCGATGGCCATCTCTATGCCCATGGCGAGTGCCATCTCGTGGCCTGTGAACCACTTGACGATGCCACGGCTGACGGTGATGCCTGCCATCTCTGCGCCGCAACCGAAGATCATGAAGCCGATGGCTGAGAGCTTGGCTGAAGCGGGCATTCCGTCATACCAAGGTGTGACGTTCCACCATGCTTGCGGCAGATTGAGTGTGTTGTCCATGAAGGTCTTTGCTGAAGACGCATCGAAGAGGTCGGTGACGGCATACCAGTTGATGGCTGCGCCAAGCACCATTACCACTCCGGAGAGGACGGCTGTGAAGCGTACGCCCATCTTGTCGAGGATAATTCCTGCGAAGATGAGGAAGAACACGAACACGTTGAGGAACGGCTCGGAACCTGCAAAGTGACCATAGGCGTCAGGATCCCATCCGCGCTGTGTCTGCAGCAGTCCCTGAAGCGGTGAAAGTACGTCTACGAAGATGTAGGCGAAGAACATTGCGCTCGCAAGGAGCACAAGGGCTGTCCAGCGCATAGCTGGAGAATCGCTTAATTTCTGCATTTCTTAATTTATTATTTAGTAAACACCAATTACAGGAATATAATTAAACACCCCTATAATTGCATCTTTAGTTTCATTTCTTATATCTATTCGTTTAATCTTTTTAAGATCTTTAGATTCCAGAACTTCTTTAACTATTATTGGCAAATTCAACATAATTCATTTATTTTTAGGTAACTATTATATATATGCTTGTACTCAATAAAGGATTTCGCCTTTTTTAAAGAACATCATCAATTGTATTGATACATTTCTCAAATGTGACATAGTGAATCACCCTATTATCAAATCTAAGATTTCATCTCTCATTCCTTCTACCTTTTTCTTCAAATCACCAAGGTCTTGCGGTTGATCTACATGCACATGAGAATATATGGTTTTAATTTCAGATTTATTATTTTTGTAATCATATGAACATGTATAAACGTCTCTGTTCTCTCTAATGTTAAACCAAGTTTGTTTATAAATTTCGAAGAATAATGGTAATAATAATTGTATGACAGCAATACCAGACATTGATTCTATTAAAGCAGTGAATACAAATGATAAGGAATGTGATGATATTAATTTGAAACAAGCTAACAAACGTACAAATGAAACATTAGTTGGTATGGTTCTCATTTCATTTCTCCAATTTGGTTTAATATAAGTATCAATATCTATATCCAAGAATTCTTTACATTGTCGGACAGACATCGAAGAAATGCACTTGTTTAATGACACAATTTGATTATCAGAAGGGTAAGGCTTCAGTTGACCTTTTATTGAAGACAATTCTGATAAAACTAAAAGTTGTTCTATGCGTTGTCTAACCTGCATCTGAGCAGCCTCTGTAATAGAGAAACAGAATGGCGTCGAATTCATGAACTTATTCATATATCCATCATAATTGGCATTCATACCATAGAGATGATGAAACAGATGTCTTGTTATGTCATAATCCATCACAAGGATGATCTTATCAAAACCAAACTTGTTTTCATTATGACAATCTTCATAATAAGGGTTGTCAATTTGAGATGACAACACGTTCATAATTCTGAAAAGATGTGCAGGATCCATACGGTCAAAATCTTCGACTATCAAGACTGTCTGTCCCATTATCCTCTCTAATGATTTTTGGATAAGACAAGTAAAAGCATCACATTCACTGATGCTACCATCCTTACCATAAAATCCATTGAGGTAATCATCTACAACATGAAGTACATCTTGGTCTTTATATTTATTATGGATTGTTGAAACAAGATCTTTAAAAGCATTGTGTCCATCCTTAAATCCTTCTACTGGAATGATGGATGCGGCAAAATCTGCCAATTTTAACAAAGACTCTTTGTTGCATACCGAATCGAATATCTTATCATATCCTTCTTCAAAGTCATAGATACGTTCGTCCTTTATGAGTTGAAACAGAATATCACGTTTGATGTATTCTATAATATCCTTATTGTCTTCTACTACATAATTAATTGGATGTAAAGTTATGAAATAGTAATCGCCATTCTTAGAGTCGAAGCTATTCATAAACTCTTTAAGAAAATATGATTTACCATCTCCAAACTTAGCCGAGAATATCATACGACTTTCCTTCTCAAAGACTTGCTTAAAGTCTGTAATATATTGAGAAATATCTATCTTTTCCATTTCTTATGATTTAGACTTATTCGTTGAGCTTTTTACTATCGCGCAACCTCTGCTTAATTCCATCCAACGTTATGTCAGCCCAATGTTCATAGTTGTTCTTCATCTCCTCTTTCTCTTCATTAGAAAAAGCTGAGTATTCGATGTAGTTTTTCACACTTTCAACTGCAACCTTCTTGAGAGCATCAAGATATGAACTCTTAATTTGACCAGTAATAAGAGACTCTGTTATCTTGGCATAAAAATAACCTTCAAGGTAGGCTGTGCATATGTCTTTAGCTTCTATTATTTTCATTTCAGATTTGATAATTAGTCGTTGTTACCTAACCCATAACCTAATGATTAGCTATCATTGATTAGTAATTACTTGGTAAAGGTGCGTTGTGGTCTCCCGCAGATAGAACGGATTCACACAGAGCTATTTACTTAGTAATTGGTAATTATTAGTGGCAAATGTAAGAAATAAGTAAATATGAAATTATACCATCTCTTCCAAATGAAATTTAACATAATCAGAACCTTTAGTCTTCTCTATCTTTGTAACCTTAAAAGAAGTTCCTCTTAAAAAGTTGACTTGTTTCTCATCCCCATGCTCATATATTTCATAAAGATTATGTGCCTTTGTATTGCCATTTGGCAATGGTGTAATTACGTACACATTTTTATCTTTCTCTTGATGCCAATCGAAGTTTGTACAAGTCAGATTATATGGAAAAGTAACCACATCTCCAACTTTCATGTCTTTTGGATCATAATCACAACAAAATCGGTAAAGTATTTTATCTTTATTCTGAGGCGCTTTTTTGACAATATTATTCAGACCATTGAACATTTCATATATAACTTGTGGAATGTTCTTCTTGTCATAATAATAATCATCCCTAAACTTCACAGAATGTTCACAATAAAACATTTTGAGCAAAATCCGTTCTGCTAATGTCAGACCATAGACTTCCTCGTTTTCGATTAACTTATTTGTATGATTATAATATTTAGCAAAAGGTTTTCCTGTTAAAAAATAGGCTCTATCATCTAGCCCAATAAAGGTCATTTCTGAATCTTTACTAATAGACATCTTTCCATAATTAGGATGAGCAGTACAAAACGCCTGTTCCGCATTCAAGAAATATTTTATATCTTTTGTATCCATCTATAAATAAATATTTATTTGGAATGTATTACTCAATTAAGGGCATTGCCATTTGTATAGGCATTTTTGCAAGTGTCTGTCTATTTAACAATATACTCAAGCATCATTCTTACCGTGCTTGAGAAATTGGTGAAGGTGGTTTCTCCACGACGGAAATGTCTTGTTGCATTTCTTATTTCTCCTTGGCCGGTTTGAGGGTTTATTGGCACATGAGTTACAACGATGTTGTCATTTCCCTTTGTTACGATTTCTGCTACAAGACCAGTATAGTCTTCTTTCTGAAAGAGCATGTATGGGGCCATGTATTTACAGAATGCTTCGTTTTCTTCATTATAAAGATTTATGCTTGAACGAATGATGTCTTCGTCAGAGATTTTCATGCGCCTCATTACAGAAAGGAGTTTGAGCATGGTGACATCTAATGTCACGTCTCCTTGGTCTGAACTAAAGACTGGCGGTTTGGCAATCTGTTGCTGTACGTTGAATGCTTGAATACACTCTCGGATGGTCTTGGTCTCCAAAAATGATTCAGGCAAGAGACGTGCTATGATTTGCCGAGGACAATCTATCTTCTCTTCCAAATAATCATATATGTAGTTAGCTCTTAATTTACGAAAAGAATATTCATATGGAGCGCTTGAAAGGAACTTACCTATGTATCCATTGAAGTCGGTGTTTTCTCCATAGAGGTGCTTGAATATCTTACGAACATTGCTGAAATCGGCTACAAACACAATGTTGTCAAAGCCAAACTTGTTGCCTATGACATCTTTTGGGTCTGGCTTGATATTTATCTTGTAGCTATAATCTATATGCGCAGAGAAGATGTTTAAGATTCTGAATAGATGAGCTGGATCTATGCGGTCGAGATCTTCTATTATGAAGATAATCTTCTTGTCTTTATGTTCTTCTTTGTATCTGTCGATTGACTTTTTGATGATTGTCGTAACAATGTCTTCCTCGTATATTGATTGGTTTTCTACATTTTTTATGAAATCCTCAAGTAGCTGATCGTTTGTATTTTGTTCTTCCTTAAATTTGTCGAACTCTTCTTTTATGTCCTTGAACACTTTCAATGAACTCAGAGCCTGGGCTATAACAGGAACGTATGCCGCAGGCAATGCCAATGAGGATATGAAGGGTATAAGGTCTGAAAGTAGGGATTTATAATTATTCTGTATGAACCCCCAAAGGAGAACGTTATTATCTATTTCTACGGATTCTGGTATCATCTTGTTAAACATCATCTGGAACAGGATGTCTCGTTTGATGAAGTTGAAGATGTCTTGATTTTCCGCTACTTGATAGTTTACAGGGTAAATTGTCAAAAAGACGAACTCGTGCTTGAACGCTTCTTTTACCTTATCTATAAAATATGTTTTGCCATCACCAAATTTAGAAGACAAGAAGGTACGTGGATTCGCAATGATATGGCTGCGGAACTCTTGTAACTGTTGGTCTATGGGTATTATTATATCCTCCATATTATCAATCTTCTATTAACCGTTTAACATATGAGTATGTTTCGCTAACCGAAATAGATTTAGTGGCTCCAGATATCCTTGTGAGTGAACCGCCACTGTCGCTTGATGTTACTTCTGATGTTGTTAGATAGACATAGGTGTGACCACGAATTTCCATAAAATAGGATATGGCATCGACATTTATGCAAACGGGCTGCCTATTATGGTTTATATGTAATTCAATGAACTTTGCCATAGATATTATTATAGTGAAGTTAACTTCTCAATTTCATCTTTTGACAAATCTGTCATATTTATGATGATATCA
>OLPC01000920.1_pt1 | contig 27360 bp, 19 predicted proteins | sample 1672341 | NCBI WGS metagenome assembly OLPC01 (sample SAMEA3136673, study PRJEB25190) | human gut metagenome | reverse complement strand
GAGCACAGGATGATATATAGGCCCGCACCGCCCGACCCAAACCTGCTTCGAGGCAAAACCTTCCACAACCTGCGTCTTTACGATTTCCTGACACATCGCTTATTCCGTCATGAAAGCGCATGCGTACCATCGGCAAGGTAGCGTTGAAATGATTGAGGAGGTATCGCGCGTGAGTGAACCTGCTGTTGATATAGCGCCTGTTGAGGTTGGTCTCGATCCTGCAGATGCCATGGCCCTGGCGGCCAAGGAGGCACATGGGCGCGAAATGATGGGGGAGATGCCGCAGGATGCAGTGCAGCCGCCTCATCATGCGGTGCGTATGTCGGTGTCGCATCTTGACCTTTTCTATGGCAATCACCAGGCTCTCAAAAACGTGAATATCGACATTCGCGAACGCGAGATCACCTCGTTTATCGGTCCTTCTGGCTGCGGAAAGTCGACGCTGCTCCGTTGTCTCAATCGCATGAACGACTACGTAAAGGACTGTCGCGTAGAGGGCAAGATTATCCTCGATGGCCGCGATATCTATCGCGATTACAACGTCACGCGCCTGCGCCAGCGGGTGGGCATGGTGTTTCAGCGTCCCAATCCTTTTCCAATGAGCATTTACGATAACGTGGCATACGGTCCGCGCGGACTTGGTATCAAGAGCCACTCTGAGCTTGATGGCATTGTCGAGGAGTCGCTGCGTTCCGCCGCGCTTTGGGATGAGGTCAAGGACAAGCTCAAGGCATCGGGGCTGGGCCTGTCCGGTGGCCAGCAGCAGCGTTTGTGCATCGCGCGCGCCCTTGCGGTCAAGCCCGAGGTCCTGCTTATGGACGAGCCCACGAGCGCCCTCGACCCCGTCTCGACGGTACAGATTGAGCAACTCGCATGTGAGTTGCGCGAACAGTATTCGCTCGTGGTGGTCACACATAACATGCAGCAGGCTTCGCGCATTTCGGACTCGGTGGCGTTTTTTCTGCTGGGCGAGCTGGTCGAACATGCGCCTACGGCGGAGCTGTTCCGCGCGCCTAAGGACTCGCGTACAGCAGATTACCTGATGGGCCGCTTTGGCTGATATGGCCTGGTGGCATATATTGCCGGTGTATGATGACACGCAGATGCAAACGGGAGGAGTACCTCATGATTTACTACGTGGAAGACGATGACAACATTCGAGGGCTTACCCTGTATGCACTCAAACAGCAAGGCATCGAGGCAGAGGGGTTCTCGTGCGACAGCGAGTTCAAAGCGGCGGTCGCGCGTCGCGTACCCGACGCCGTGCTCTTGGACATCATGCTTCCCGACACCGATGGCCTTGAGATCATGCGTCGCCTCCGCGCCGATTCCGAAACCGCAACGGTGCCCATCATGATGCTTACGGCAAAAGATACCGAGCTTGATAAGGTTGTTGCCCTTGACGGCGGCGCCGACGATTACCTCACCAAGCCCTTCTCGCTCATGGAACTCACCAGCCGCTGCCGCGCGCTCCTTCGCCGCGGAGGTATGACCAAAAAAGTGAGTGACACGTTGTCCTCCCAGGGCATCACGCTGTCTCCCAGTCGCCGCGAGGTTGCGGTTGACGGCAACGAGATCAAACTCACGCTGCGTGAGTTCGACCTTCTTGAGTACCTTATGCGCAAGCCCGGCATCGTCTTTTCACGCGAGGCCCTGCTGCAAAGCGTTTGGGGCTGGGACTTTGACGGCGGCTCACGCACAGTTGACGTACACGTGCAGACGCTCCGTCAAAAGCTGGGCGATCACGCCTCTTGCATCGAAACGGTGCGCGGCGTGGGTTATCGCTTTGCTGGACACGAGGCGTAGTCGAATATGGCGGCGGCAATAGCTGCGGCGGCGCATCGGTCGCTTTCGAAGCGTGTGTTTGGAACTATCTTCACCATCGCCATGGTGATCATCGTGGCGCTTACAGGCGTAGGTACGGCCCTCATTCAAAACCGGCTGGCGACGCTTACACATGAGGAGATTTCCAACCAGCTCGATGTCGTGGCAGCGGCGCTCGATGGGTCGGAAGACGAGATTGCGATGCTGTCCCATCTTGAGTTTGACAACGCGCGCGTCACATTGGTGGGTCTCGATGGATCTGTGCTCTACGACAGCCAAGAATCCCCCGCAATGATGCCCAATCATAAAGATCGGCCCGAGATTTCCCAGGCCTTTAAAGAAGGCAGGGGCTCTTCCGAGCGTTCGAGTTCAACACTTGGTGAGGTCATGCTCTATGAGGCGAAACGATTGGATGACGGGCGCGTGGTTCGTCTCTCGCAGGCCCAGTCGGGCTTTTTGACTGTGCTGCTTTCGGTAATCGGTCCCATTCTCGCTATGGCTCTTGTCTGCATTGTCGGCTTGCTTTTTGTGGCCCGCCGCGAGGCCCGCGTGATCATCGCGCCTCTGCGCGATGTGGATCTTGACCATCCACGTCGGAATGCCGACGCCGCGTATGCCGAGATGGCCCCCATGCTCGAGCGTATCGAATCGCAGCGTCAGGAACTTAAACGTCAGATGCGCGTTTTGGCCGATAACGACCGTATGCGCCGCGAGTTGACGGCAAATGTAACCCACGAGCTCAAAACGCCGCTTACAACCATTTCGGGCTACGCCGAATTGATTGAGAACGGTTTGGTGGCGAGCGAGGACGACCAGCGTGATTTTGGCCGTCGTATCCATAACGAGGCTACGCGTCTTGTGGCGCTCGTCAATGATATCTTGACCCTTTCGAGTCTCGATGAGGCCGAGCATGGCGACGCGGAGGTTTCGAAGAGCGTTTTGGGCGCCTCCGAGCCGGTTGACCTATCACGTGTCGTGGATGCGGTCTGTCAGCGCTTGGACCCGGTTGCAGATGCGAGCGGCATTGCCTTGGTGCAAGATACGGGCCCGGTAATCGTTTTTGGCTTGCCGCGTCTGCTTGACGAGATGATTTACAACCTGACGAATAACGCCATTCGCTACAACCGCGAGAACGGTTCGGTCAACCTGTACTGTGGCGCCGATGATGAGGGGCGTCCGTATGTGCGCGTGCAGGACACCGGCATCGGTATTGCTCCCGAGGAGTGCGGTAAGATTTTCGAGCGTTTTTATCGCGTGGACAAAAGCCGCTCTAAGGCACGTGGCGGTACAGGTTTAGGACTCGCCATCGTCAAACATGCTGCGGTTTTTCACCATGCACAGATCGACGTGCAAAGCGAACTTGGGCAGGGCACAACCATCACGGTGCTCTTCCCCGTGCAGGACCCTTCGCTTTGGAGTTAAGGCTTCGCTTTGTCCAGTGCGTACTTCATGTACGGACGGCCGCTATCGAGCTCTTGTGCCGAGCGTGTTCCAATCGATAAAGAGCTTGTGACGCAGGGCTTTTTCTGCTGTCTGCTCCTTTGGCGTCTTTGGCTTGACGGGTACGCCAAGCTTGAGTGCGATAAGCTCCTTTACCGCTTGATAGCTGCGCTCGTTTGAGAACTGCTTATAAGATAGTTGGATGACCTGGATCCCCATGCGTTCTAACGCTGCCGCTCTATCGGCATCGGAGATTCCAGCGGCTTCGCTATCGTGGATACTGCGGCCCTGGCACTCGATATCAAGGGCGGGATGCGATCCGCTTGCCTCTATATAGATGTCGGCAAAGCAATGGTCGTGTCCGTAGAGCGTTTGGGCTTGCCTGTTAAGGCGGATGCGGTGATTGTTCTGGATGGGAAGACCTTCGCCCCCAAGCCTTCGCGAGAGGCCCAGCAAAATGGATGCCTGTACCTCAAAGGGGGAAGCGCAGGTCCCTGTTACGCGATCGATGGCCCAGGCGAGATTTTTGGACCCGCGCAGACCCTTTGTCTGGTCGAGGAATGAACGAAGCGATTCGGGACCGGTCATTGGGTCTCGTTTCCAGAGCGATGTCTGGGCATCCTTCGTATCGACGACCCGTTTCCATCCGGCGTTTTCGGGGATAAAGCCCTGATCGGCAGCCTCCTTGAGCAAGCTTTCGGCTTGTACTGTCGGTTGAAAAACGGAGAACGAGCCGCAAAGTTCATAGGTTGCCATCAAAAGCTCAACGCGGTCGATGCTGGGTGCCATAGTAAGAAGCGTAAGCTCGGGCCCGGCGAGCAAAAAGCCGTGATCGGTTTCTTGGATGCAGCCAAACGGAAGCTCGCCGCCAACGAGATGCGATTGATAGGTGGTGCCGGAATTAACAGCGGACCTTGCGCGAACAAGACGATGAATGGGGGCACCGAGCAGATCAGAAGCCGTGCTGCACGATGCGAGCTTGCGATGATTCGAGTCTTGATATGTGCCCGGTAACGGGGGATAGAGCGCTCGGAGTTGTGGGGGAACCCGGTGAAAGCGAAAAGCGCTCTGTGCACAGACGGTTTGAGGCATTAAAACCGCTCCATTCAAGCCGCGTCGAGAGAAACTTCCTGATTTCAGTAGCAGTATGGGTATTCGCTGAGTAGAGGTGTCTTTTTCAAAGAAAAAGACCAGATAATGAAACGCTATTTATAGAGTCTACTAGGCAAAATCAAATACTGGTACTGAAATCAGGAAGTTTCTCCGGCGACCGGTTGTTTTGAAAAGGTTTATCGTCCCTCCATCCTTGCTTTATGCAAAAAATGAACTAGCAACGTATATATGCGCGATGTTGGGATATAAAATCTAAGTCTCAACGTATGAGGTCTGATACAGCCCGCCTGCCGGGCTGTTTTTCGGGCGCCGTCAAAGCGAAAGGATGCGTATATGCGCAAGTTCAAGACAGAGAGCAAAAAGCTGCTCGATCTGATGATTAACTCCATCTATACCAATAAAGAGATCTTCCTGCGCGAGCTTATCTCCAACGCTTCCGACGCTGTGGACAAGCTCAACTTCAAGAGCCTTACGGATAATGACGTGGATATCGACAGCGCCGATCTTGCCATCCGTGTCTCCTTTGATAAGGACAATCGTACGCTCACTATTTCGGATAACGGCATTGGCATGACAGCCGAGGACCTGGAGAAGAACCTGGGTACCATTGCCCATTCCGGCAGCCAGGAGTTCAAGACCGAGAATGCCGAGAGCCAGGGCAACGATGTGGACATCATCGGCCAGTTTGGCGTGGGCTTTTATTCTGCCTTCATGGTAGCGAGCCGTGTGCGCGTTGTGAGCCGCGCTTTTGGTTCTGACGAAGCCAACGTGTGGGAGAGCGACGGCCTTGAGGGCTACACCATCGAGCCCGCCGAGCGCGCCACCCACGGTACCGATGTTATTCTGACGATTCGCGAGGACGAGGGCGGCGAAGACGGCGAGGGCTTTGATACCTACCTGTCCGAGTGGGGCCTCAAGAACTTGATCAAGCAGTACAGCAACTACGTGCGCTACCCCATCCAGATGATGGTTACCAAGCATCGCGAGAAGCCCAAGCCCGAGGACGCTGGCGACGACTATACGCCCGAGTGGGAGGATTATGAGGAGCTCGAGACCGTCAACTCCATGACTCCCATCTGGAAGAAGCGCGCCTCCGACGTGGAGCAAAAGGACTACAACGAGTTCTACAAGAGCACCTTCCATGATTTCGAGGACCCGGCGCGCACCATTTCTTTCCATGCCGAGGGCACGCTCGAGTACGATGCCCTGCTGTTTATCCCTGGTCGTGCGCCGTTTGACCTGTATAGCAAGGATTACGAGAAAGGTCTCTCTCTTTATAGCTCCAACGTGCTGATCATGGAGAAGTGCGCCGATCTGCTGCCCGACTACTTCAACTTCGTGCGCGGTGTGGTCGACTCTGCCGACGTTTCCCTCAACATCAGCCGCGAGACTCTGCAGCAAAATCGCCAGTTGCGAGCCATTGCCAAGCGCGTGGAGAAGAAGATCTCTTCTGATCTTGAGGATATGCGCGATAACGATCGCGAGGCGTACGAGAAGTTCTTTGAGAACTTTGGTCGTGGCCTTAAGTACGGCATCTATTCGAGCTACGGCATGAAGGCAGACGAGCTTGCCGACCTGCTTTTGTTCTACAGCGCCAAAGAGCAGAAGATGGTCACGCTGGCTGAGTATGCCAAGGCGATGCCTGCCGATCAAAAGGCTATCTACTATGCTGCTGGCGATTCGCGCGAGCGTCTGTCTAAGATGCCTGTTGTGACGGGCGTGCTTGCCCGCGGGTACGACGTCTTGCTGCTCACGGCCGATGTCGACGAATTTACCTTCCAGGCTATGCGTTCTTACCATGCCCATGATCTGCCCAAGGTCTACGAGGACGATGCCGCCCGTGAGGCTGCTGAGAAAGCGGTGGCAGACGGCGCCGAGCCCGAGACCGAGGACCGTACTTTCGAACTCAAAAACGTTGCAACGGGCGATCTTGACCTTGCGACCGAGGACGAGAAGAAGGATGCCGAGGAGGCTACCAAGGAGAACGAGTCGCTTTTCACGGCGATGAAGGAGGCCTTGGGCGATAAGGTCGAGAAGGTGGCTGTTTCTGCGCGCCTGACCGATGCTCCCGCTTGCATTACTACCGAGGGCCCGCTTTCGCTGGAGATGGAGCGTGTGCTGCGCCGCGATCCGTCTGCGGAGGCCGAAGGCATGCCCAAGAGCCAGCGCGTACTCGAGCTCAACGCCAAGCATCCCGTCTTTAAGAAGCTCGTTTCTGCAAACGAGGAAGGCGATGCCGAGAAGATCAAGCTGTACGCCGGCCTTCTGTATGACCAGGCGTTGCTGGTCGAGGGCATTCTTCCCGAGGACCCCGTGGCGTTTGCCGCAAGCGTCTGCGAGCTCATGTAGATTAGCGTAGATTAACGCCTGCGAATCCTTTCGGGCCGGTCCCCTTCAGTCAGTCGAACGTGGTTGCACGAACGTTCGCCCGACTGAAGGGGACCGGCCCTTCTCTTATGGCGTTGGGAATCTACTGCGGGAATATCTGCTTGTGGGAAGGGACGGAGGGCCTGCTTCCAAATATCGAAACGATTTGGAGAGATTTTCTACAAGTGTACATTTATATACACTTGTAGTATATTTCGTTGCGTTAAAAATAAGGCCTGGACTGCACAGATGTACAGATGTACGCGTAGAATAGACCTAAATGTAGCTCACTCGAACTCATGATTGGACGGCTCTGCGTGAAAAAAGCCCTCGCAATCTTCAAGCGCGACATCAAACGACTGCTCTGCAATCCCGTTGCGCTTGTCATCACCATCGGCGTATGCATCATTCCGTCGCTTTATGCGTGGTACAACATCGTTGCCAATTGGGATCCGTACGGAAACACCCAGAACATCAAAATCGCTGTCGCCAATAACGACAAAGGTACTACCAACGATTTGGTGGGCGAGCTTAATGCTGGTGACGAGGTTATCGACAAACTCAAGGACAACGACCAGCTGGGCTGGACCATTGTGGACTCCGAAAAGGAGGCCAAAGAAGGCGTCGAGGCAGGGAAGTACTACGCCGCGCTCGTCATCCCGCCCGACTTTAGCGAGGGCATGCTGAGCATGCTCTCGGGCGACTTCCACCAGCCCAAACTGACCTACTACGTCAACGAGAAGAAGAGTGCCGTTGCCGTCAAGGTAACCGATACGGGTGCAAATACGGTGGAAGAGCAGGTTAACGAGACCTTTGTCTCCACCGTGAGCCAGACAGTGGTGGAGATTGCGCAGAAGGCGGGCGTCGACTTGGAGGCGGGCGCGCAGACCGCCCAGGACAACCTTGTCCTGACCATTCAAAACGCAAGTGGCTCGGTGCAGAAGGTGCGCGATGCGCTCGATGGCATGACCGGCACGATTGATACCACCAAAGATGCCATTGCTTCGGCGGATGCCGCGCTCGGCGGCTTGAGTGGGCAGATGCCTTCTCTCAACGATGCTCTCGACCAGGGAAATCAACTTCTTACGTCGACTCGCACCTCTGCTGCCAAGCTTCACACCTCGCTTTCAAGCGCTCTTGCGCAGGGCAGTACAGGTCTCGCGCAGGCTTCGTCAAAGGCAAATGCCGCCGTGGGCAAGCTCTCCGGTACGGTGATTGCGGCCCAGACCAAGGTCGACCTTGCCCTCTCGGATGTTCAGGGTCTCGTGGACAAGAACAATGCCGCTATCGAGGCGCTGCGCAGTACGCTGCCCGACGATGCCGAGTTCAATAGCTCTATCGCGCGGATTATTTCTTCGCTGCAGCAGCAAAACGACAACCTGGCCGGCGTTGTGAGCGGCCTTCAGGCGCAAAGCGACGCCATCAAGACGGATGCTGGCAATCTTGCCAACGCCTCTGATTCCATCAATACGAGTGTGCAAGATGGCGTGACGGCGCTGGGAAAGATGCAAGAAGACCTCAATACCAGCGTGATTCCGCAGCTCAATTCGGGCCTCGATTCATTCTCTGATTGCTCGGGAGACCTTAAGGGCGTCCTAGCTTCGCTTACTCCCACCATTTCTCAGGCGCGCTCGTCGCTCACCCAGCTTTCTTCCCTGCTCGACCAGGCGAAGGCTACGCTCGCCGACACGAGCGATCAGCTGGCGACGATTCAGCAAAAGCTCGATGTGGCTGCAAACGACGTCGCGGCACTTCACAGCTCCGAGGTAGTGGGCCAGCTTGCCGACCTGCTCGACGTCAATGTCGATGACATCGCCGACTTCATGACCTCGCCGGTGAAGATCAAGAGCAAGGTGGTGTACCCCGTGGCGAGCTTTGGCTCGGGCATCGCGCCGTTCTACACCAATCTCGCCCTGTGGGTGGGCGGCTACGTGCTTATCGCCATCTTCAAACTCGAGGTCGACCGCGAGGGCATTGGTGCCTACACGGCAAAAGAGGGCTATTTTGGCCGCTGGCTGCTGATGATGCTCTTGGGAATCATGCAGGCGATTATCGTCTGCGTGGGCGACCTGATCATTGGTGTTCAGTGCCTGCATCCGGTACTGTTTGTCCTTGCGGGCATGTGCATCTCGTTTGTCTACGTGAATATCATTTACGCGCTGAGCGTGGCCTTCAAGCACATCGGCAAGGCTATCGGCGTCATATTGGTCATCGTGCAGATTCCGGGATCTTCGGGCATGTATCCCATCGAAATGATGCCGCCCTTCTTTAACTGGCTGCACCCGCTGCTGCCTTTCACCTACGGTATTAACGCCATGCGCGAGTGCGTGGGTGGCATGTATGGCATGAACTACATCATCAACCTGGGCGTGTTGCTTATCTTTGTGGCAATCGCTTTGGGGATCGGCGTGTGGCTGCGCCCCTTGCTGCTCAATCTCAACCTGCTGTTCGATCGTCAACTCGCCGCAACCGGTGTGATGATCTGCGAGAAGGACGACTTACCGCGCCAGCGCTACTCGCTGCGCACGGCCATGCGTGCCATTCTCGATACCGCTGGGTTCCGCCAGGCGCTGATCGAGCGCGCAGCGCGCTTTGCCCGTACGTACGGTAGTCGTGTGAAGGCGGGCTTCTTCGCCATCTTTGGCGTACAGCTTCTGCTCTTTATTCTGACGTCCACGCTCGATTTGGATAACAACGGGCGCATCTGGATGCTCGTGTTGTGGATCGTCAGCGTCATTGTCATCGCCGCCTATCTCATCAATCTCGAGTACGTGCGCGAGAGCCTTAATACGCAAATGCGCGTCTCTGCTCTGTCTGACGAGAGTCTGCGCAACGAGATCCGCGAGCACACCTCGGCCATGCCTGGAGTGGCAAAGATGTTTGGCGTGTCGGTAGCACCGCAGCCCACGGCAAAGTCTGCCAAAAAACCTGCTGGCGTCGTTGACGATGCCGATGAGGACACTGCTGCCAACTCCGCACCTCTCGGCGCTCATGCGGAACCGGGCGCGGTGCAAGATCTGGATGTAACCGCTCCCTTGCTGGGGGCGCACCTCAAGCAAGGCGATTCAAACACGAAGGGCGGTGATGCCGAATGAAAAATATCCTGAAGCTTTTCCGTCGTGACTGCGAAAATGTGCTCCATAGCGTTATCGGCATGGTCGTGGTCGTGGGTCTTGTTGTGGTTCCTGCTCTTTACGCTTGGTTCAACATTGCGGGCAGCTGGGATCCGTATGGCAATACCGGCAATCTCAAGGTAGCTGTTGCCAATGCCGACAAGGGCTACAAGAGCGATTTGATCCCCGTCGAGGTGAACATTGGCGACTCGGTGGTCAACTCTCTGCGCGCCAACGATAGCTTTGACTGGACCTTTGTGGATAAGGACGAAGCGGTCGATGGCGTCAAGTCGGGTAAGTACTATGCCGCCGTGGTGATTCCATCCGACTTCAGCGCCAACATGATGACGCTGTTCTCTACCGAGGTGAAGCATTCGGATATCGAGTATTACGAGAACCAAAAGGTCAACGCGATCGCGCAGATCGTGACCGAAAAGGGCTCCAGCGCTGTCCAAAGCCAGATCAACAAGACATTTACCGAAACGGTTGGCAATATCGGTTTGGCAACCGCCTCGAGCTTACTTGAGTTTATGGATAGCGACCAGGTGGCGAACTTCGTGGCGCATTTGTCCTCCTCGCTGGGCGATGGGGCCAATGAACTAACGCGTGCCGGCCAATCGGTGTCCTCCCTTTCGGACGTCCTTGCGTCTTCCTCGGGTCTGCTTGCCAATGCAGGCTCTTCGTTATCGCAGAATTCGAGTACGTCTGACGCGGCAAGCCAGCTTCTCACGGATGCTCAAAACGGACTTGGCGATATCAAGTCCGCGCTTTCGGGGGCCACATCTTCCATCAATCAGGCGCTGCAGAATAGTGCCGGCAGTTTTGATGCGGTATCGAGCGCGGTAGATCAGGCGTTTACTGATGCAGGCAACCATGTGGACCTTACCGTGGGCCAGCTCAACGATATCGCCGATAACTTGAGCTCACATGCCGAGGAGATTCGCGGTATCCAGCAGGAGATCTTGGATTTAAAGACCAAGTTCCCGCAGGTTTCCGCCCAACTTGACCAGGTTGCTGCGAGCGTGGGCAAGCTTGCCGATTCGTACGATACGCTGTCGAGCGGCATTTCGGATGCGGCTTCTAAGCTGTCTTCCGGTGCGGCAGACGTCGCTGCGACCAAAAAAGAGGTCACCGATCTGATCGCGCAGGTCAAGTCGGGCATCGGCGGCGTGAAAGACGACTATGAGGGCAACCTGAAAGATCAGGCTTCTCAGCTCCAGTCCACCATCTCGGGCATTGCCGCCTCAGGCGCTGATATCTCGAAGAATTTGGATGACACGGTGGCGTCGCTTTCTGATGCAGCCGCTTCGCTGAGCGGCAACCTCAACGACCTCAATGGCGTGTTGAGCGACACCTCAACAGCGCTCACCAATGCGGGCAAGGACCTTTCCGCTATCAAGGAAAAGCTCGATACCGCGGTTGCCAATAACGACCTTGAGTCCATCCGCTCGATTATCGGCGAAGATCCCGAGGGACTCGCCGATGCCCTCGCGGCGCCGGTGGGAATCGACCGCAAGGCCATCTATCCCATCAAGAACTATGGCAGCTCCATGGCACCGTTCTACACGATTCTCTCTCTGTGGGTGGGAAGCATCGTTCTTGCCGCCATGATGAAGGTCTCGGTGGACGATAAACTGCTCAACGAGCTAAAGCCGTTCCGCCTGCACGAGATTTATCTGGGTCGCTACATGCTCTTTGGCATGCTCGCACTGTGTCAGGCAACGCTCGTGTGCCTGGGCGACATTTTGTTCTTCCGCATTCAGTGCATCCATCCGTTCCAGTTCATCTTGGCAGCATGGATCGCGAGCTTGGTGTTTTCCAATATCATCTACACCTTTACCGTTTCGTTTGGTGATATCGGCAAAGCGCTCGCGGTGGTATTGCTGGTCATGCAGGTGGGCGGTTCGGGCGGCACGTTCCCCATCGAGATGACGGCGCCGTTCTTCCAGGCGGTCTATCCGTTCTTGCCCTTCACGCATGGTATTGCGGCCATGCACGCGGCCATCGCGGGTTCATATGGGGCTGAAGTCTGGATCGAGATGGGTATCCTTGCCCTGTACCTGCTGCCGTCCTTGGCGCTTGGCCTGCTGTTCCGACGTCCGGTGGTCCGTGCGAACAACTGGATTATCGAGAAGCTCGAAGAGACGAAGCTAATGTAGCGCTTGCGCTGCCTGTGCTTAGGTCCGGCGTTTCTGTAGATGTGCGAGGCAAAGCTCATGCGGCGCGGTATACAATAGCGGCAACTCGATGGTGGCTATGCCTTTGGCCCATATAAGATTGGCAGGTGTCATAATGACCGAAGAAGAGCTGAACGTACAGGTACAGGCTGCGCAAGATGAGATTGCGCGTTTGCGCGAAACGTTTGGTCCCGCCTATGCCAAGCTGGGCGAGGCACTGTACCCGGCCGCGCGTGAAACCGAGCTCGCTACCCGTTTTGCCAATGAGTTTGCCGAGGTAGACGCCATTAACGCGGCGATTGATGAACAGAACGCGGCAATTGAGGCCGCCCGTGCCGAGTATGAGACCGAGCAGGCTCGTATTGCCGAGGAAGAGGCTGCCCGAGCCGCCGAAGAGGCCGCGCGCGCCGAGGCCGAGGCCGCTGCTGCTGCGAAAGCCGCTGCTGTGGAAGAGCCGTTGGAGTCTGCCGACGAGCCCGCAGCCGAACCCGAACCCGAACCCGAGCCCGCTCCCGCAAAGGTTCGCACCTGCCCCAAGTGCGGCACGACTCTTCAGCCCACTGACAAGTTCTGCGCCGGTTGCGGAAGCAAGGTGGCAGATCTCTTTGCCCCTGCAGCCCCGCATTGTCCTAACTGCGGCAAGGAAGTCGACGAATCTATGAACTTCTGCATCTACTGCGGAACGCCGCTCAAGTAGTTCCTTGCAGCGGGTTTCCTGCTGTAAACAGGGTTGGAGACGTTGGTTTTGCGTGCCCGTCATTCCGTTTGGGATGGCGGGTTTTTTCTTGCGTGGGGCTGAGCGGTAAACGCCGCTGGTGGATTGATGGGCCTTATGGAGCTGCTGGACGGCTGATTCCCGTATACTCAAACGTTAAGCAACACATGTATCCAAATGATGCAGGGGAGTTACCATGGCAGCGAAGCAGCAGCGCGTGTTTGCATTCATTAATGCGACGATTCTCGATGGCACGTGTGACATGGAGCCGCAGCGTGGTATGTCCGTGCTTGTCGACAAGGGTCGCATCGTACGCATTGAGCCTGCGGCGACAGCCCAACTGCCTGCCGAGGCCAAGGTGATCGACTTGCATGATTCTTATCTGTTGCCAGGCCTCATCAACATGCATGTGCATTTTTGCGGCTCGGGCAAGCCCGTGTCGGCGGGAAACGCCGGCGACATCATGCGCCGCCTGGATAATGCCCCTGGCCGCATGATTGTACGCCATATTCTCAAAGGCTCGGCCCAGCAGCAGCTTGCAAGCGGCGTGACGTGCGTGCGCGGTGCGGGCGACCCTTTGTATGCCGATATCGCTGTGCGCGATGCTATCAACGCTGGGCGTTATCTTGGCCCGCGCATCGTGGCGCCGGGTACGGGTATCACCGTGCCCAATGGTCATGGTGCAGGCCTTTTTGCCCAGGTGGCCACAACGCCGCAAGAGGCGAGCGACTACGTATGCGATTTGTCCGCGCGTGGTGCCGACACTATCAAGCTCTTCGTGACAGGAGGCGTCTTTGACGCCGAGGTTCCGGGGGAGCCGGGCGTTTTGCGCATGTCGCTCGAGGTGGCGCGAGCTGCGTGCAAAACTGCCCACGACCTTGGGCTCCCCGTTATGGCGCATGTCGAGAGCACTGAGGGCGTAAAGGTTGCCTTGCAAGCGGGTGTGGATACTATCGAGCACGGCGCACCCATGACCGATGAAGTGCGCGATCTATTCCTCGGTGCGGCGGGAACGCAGCTCCCTGGGCGTCCCGCGTCGCTCACTTGTACCATCTCTCCGGCCCTGCCGTTTGTGCTGCTCGATCCTGAGAAAACGGCATCGACAGAGGTTCAGAAGCTCAACGGCGATATTGTGTGCGAGGGAATCATCAAATGCGCACGCGAGGCACTTGATGCGGGTATTCCCGTGGGCCTGGGAACCGATTCGAGCTGTCCATATGTCACCCAGTACGACATGTGGCGCGAGGTTGCCTATTTTGCCAAGTACGTAGGCGTATCCACGACGTTTGCCTTGCATACCGCCACGCAGGTCAATGCTGAGCTTTTGGGCCTGGGTGCAGAGACCGGAACTATCGAGGTGGGTAAGGCGGCCGATATCATCGTTTGCCGCAACAACCCGCTGGAAGATCTTTCGCGCTTAAGCCACCTTGAACATGTGATGTGCCGTGGCGTGCTGGCAGACGGCCTCAAGGTTAAGCACATGCCCAAACTCGACGAAGATCTGGATTGGATCATGGCCCAGCCGGTCACAGTTCGCTAGTGCGGGAGCTTGCCTTTAGCTACCGTGCCGAGCGAACAGTGTCGATAACGCGTTCCATTGTCTGGTCAATGCGATCGCGCTTGAGTTCGCATTCCCAGATAACGATGCTCGTCCAGCCGGCTTTAGCGAGTTCTGCTTGTGCCTTGGCATCGCGTGCGACGTTGCGTGCGAACTTCGCCTCCCAAAACTCGACGTTTCGCTTAGGGACGCTGGGGCTGCAGTGCGGGCAGCGGTGCCAAAAGCAACCGTTGACAAAGATGGCGATCTTGCGGCCGGGAAAGGCGATGTCCGGCCTGCCGGGGGCTTTATTCCACTGCAGGCGATAGCCTGTGAGGCCCGCTTGGCGCAGATGCTGGCGCACGAGCATCTCGGGTTTGGTATTGGCGCGCTTGTTGCCCTGCATGGACTTTTTGATTGCGGCACGGCGACGCACGAGTTCGGTCTCGCTTGCAGAAAGTCCTTGTGTATCTAAGGTGTCTACCAGGCTTTTCTTCGTGCGCTTTTTGGCGGATGAGTGCCGCTTGGGGATAGGGGACTCCAGGTCCGCATCGGGGGTTTTGCGGTCGACATCGGTCATCTCCGCGGCGGCGATGAGTGCGCGAACGAGTTCGACATCGGCTGGCATCCACGTGAGGTCTGCAAGTGAGCGCTGCGGCACCCAGCGGATAGCCTTTTGCTGATCGGCGGCAGAAACCTTCCCGCGCGCGATATCGCAAAAGAAGCACTCCATGGATAGATGAAACGCCTCATAGTCGTATTCAACCGTGTAGAAGGCGCGCAGGTTGTGCACCTCGACGCAGAGCTCTTCTTGTAGCTCGCGGATACAGGCGTCGTAGGCGGTTTCTCCACGCTGCACCTTACCGCCGGGAAACTCCCAAAGCCCTTGCATGTCTCCGTAACCGCGCTGGACGGCAAGTACCGAGTTGTCCTGGGGATTGCGAATGATGCCGGCGGCTACATGCACGGTTTTCACAGGTGGCGGTCTCCTTTTCGGTATGTTGATCGAGTTTGATGCGGTTATTTTCTACCCGAAGGGGCGCGCATGCAAGCGGGTGTGCCGTGCTGCCTTACAAAAGTGCAAGGGCCCTGTAAGCCAAATCGATGGCGCCCCGCTCCTTAAGAAACGACTATAGATAGCGAGCATATGCCCTGTTTCTTGACGTACGATGAAAGCTGATTCTAAGGAGTGGATACGATGTCCCCAGTGTTTTCGGCACAGGCGAACAGTGTGCGCGTTGGCGCACCGCCCGTTTTGGAAGTAAACCATATCGAGAAGGTATACGGTTCTCGTGGCGCTGTGACACAGGCACTCAACGATGTTTCGTTTATCGTGGAAACCGGCGAGTTCGTGGGCATCATGGGTGCCTCGGGATCCGGCAAATCGACACTGCTCAACTGCGTTTCTACCATCGATACCGTGACGAGCGGCGGTATCTTCGTGGACGGCCAAGACGTTACGAAAATTAAGAGCGCAAAACTTGCAAAGTTCCGCCGCGAGCAGCTGGGCTTTATTTTCCAGGATTCAAATCTGCTCGATACCCTTACAGCGCGCGAGAACATTGCGCTGCCGCTAACCATCGGGCGTCTTTCTGCTGACGAGACGCTCATGCGCGTGCAGGAGATGGCTGCACGCCTCAATATCTCCGATGTACTGGATAAATACCCCTTCCAGCTTTCCGGCGGCCAACAGCAGCGTGTGGCTGCTGCGCGCGCTTTGGTGACAAACCCCAAGCTGGTTATGGCCGATGAACCCACGGGCGCCCTCGATTCCAAGAACGCTCGCATGCTGTTGGAGAACTTCGAGAACCTCAATCGTACCTATAATGCAACGGTGCTCATGGTGACGCACGACGGCTATGCGGCGAGCTATACCAATCGCGTACTGTTCATTCGCGATGGTCGCATCTTTACCGAGTTGCGTCGTGGCGATGATTCGCGTCAGGCGTTTTTCAACCGCATCATGGATGTAGTTGCCATTATGGGCGGCGAGGTGTCCGATGCTTTGTAAACTCGCCTGGGGAAACGTTCGACGCGCCAGTCGCGACTACCTCATTTATCTGCTTACGCTCGCTTTGGGCGTGACGGTCTTTTATGCCTTCAATACGATTTCACTGCAGGTTGATATTGCGGGCATCAAGACTGCCGGCATGCGCGAGATCATGTCCGAGCTGCTCTCCAGGCTCACCATCTTCCTTGCGGCCGTTATGGGCTTTTTGATGGTCTATGCCAATAACTTCATCATGAAGCGCCGTAAGCGCGAGTTTGGTTTGTACCAGGTATTGGGAATGACGCGCGGACAGGTGGCGCGCATAATGGCCTATGAGACGCTTATCGTTTCGGGGGCGGCACTTGTACTTGGCATCATCTGCGGCATCGCCCTTTCGCAGCTCATGGTGTTTTTTACCGCATCGCTCTTTAAAACCCAGATTTCGAATTTCCATTTCTTTATCTCGCCGAGCGCTCTGTTTATAACGATAGGCTGCCTTGTCGCCATCTTTGTGGTGACGCTGCTGTTCAACCTGCGTGTTGTGGTACGCGTCAAGCTTGTGGACCTCATGGGCGCCGACCGCAGACACGAGAGCATCAAAACCAGAAACCCCCTGTTGTCGGGCATCATTTGCTTGGTTGGCCTTGCGCTGATCATTTGGGCATATTGCCGCCTTTTGCACGACGGCCTGCCGCTTACTGCTCCGGTAGGCCAGCTTGATTTTGCCATGAGGCGTTTTGGAATCACTACGCTCATGGTGACCGTGGGCACGGTTGCCTTTTTCTTTGGACTTTCGGGACTGCTTCTCAAGCTTTTGCAGACCATGCGCAAAGTGTACTGGCGAGGCCTCAATATGTTTACCGTGCGTCAGCTGGCAGCAAAGATCAATACCATCTCGATGTCCATGGCAATCATCGCGATGATCCTATTTTTTGCAATTACGTCGGTTACCTGCGGCATGTCTATTGCAAGCGCTATGAACGCGAGCCTTCTTCGCTGCACGCCGGCCGATTTTTCCTGCAACGTCATGTACAACAACTCCGAGTTCGTCGAATCGAGCGAAGATGGCGAGATAACGAAGGGCGTTATGGCGAGTGAGCCCTACGATATGCAGGCGGCGCTGGAGGAGCGGGGCGTCGATTTCGCAAAGATTGCCAAGGGCGTCCAACAGGTCGATATCTATTCTTCGGTTCCTGCGGGTGAAGAAGACCCTTCGATCCTACTCGACGATTTAATTCGTCGTTCAAAAACAACGTTGCCGGCGGGCATGGACGAAGCTACCGTCATGTATCAGGGTATTCCCGTCGTTAAGCTTAGCGACTACAACAAGTATTTGGCGTTTCGTGGTTTTGACCAACTTCATCTGGCGGACAATCAGTATCTCATCACCTGCGATATGGGCGATACGCTTGATGACATGTTCAATAGCATTCTTTCTGCTGGTACGACGATCACGCTGGGCGGCAAGACACTTGTTCCAGGGGCGGACAAAATCGATCCGCAGGCGGGGGCTTTTTGCAATTCGGCATTGGGTCTAAATTCCGGCACCGTGGTTTTGCCCGATGCGGTTGTGGATCAGATGGGATTTGCCCTGCAGTACAGCTCGCTGCTGGTCAATTACAAGGATGGGGCCGATGCCCAGAAGATCGATGCCGAGTTTGCAGATTTGTCCTCCTTGAATGATGCTGGAATCGGTATCGGTACGAATGTTTACCAGAACGATGGCTCCAATATTGGCTTTTTGGGCAACTCGCTCAATCGCAACGAGATGATCGAGCAAACCGATGGCATGAACGGCATGATTAGCTATCTTTGCATATACATCGGTTTTGTGCTGGTAATTGCTTGTGCGGCTATCATTTCCATCCAGCAGCTCTCAAGCGTGGCCGATTCTTCCAAGAGCGTCCGCGTGCTTTCTGAGGTGGGATGCGATAGGCTGGCTATCGACCATTCGATTCTTTTGCAGCAGGCGGTGCTCTTTTTCTTCCCGCTGGGTGTCGGTCTGGCACATTCGCTGGTCGCGCTGCGGGTGATCATTAGCGTGGTATTGCTTTTTGGCGGGTTTGATATCGGTGGTACCGTGGGTCTTATCTGTACGGTCTTTCTTTTTGCCTATGGTGGCTACTTTGCGCTTACCTATGGCATAAGCAAGTGTATCGTGCGGGGGGCCGTGCACGTGCGCCACACCGAATAGGGCATTGCCGCTGCCGTTTGGTAGCAAAAACATGCAAGTCGGATAAAGGATGCTCGCTGGCATGTGCCCGGCGAGCATCTTCTCTAATTGTTCCAGAAGGCCTTAGTGAGGCTCGCGCGGTCAGCGCAACCGGTTTTGACCATGATGTTGTGCACGTGGGTCTTAACCGTTCCCAGGGCGAGGAAGAGTTCCTCTGCGATTTCCTGGTTGTTCTTGCCCAGTACAACGAGCTTGAGGACTTCCGATTCGCGTTTGGAAAGCTTGTGCTTGGAGGTAAAGAACTCCATCTGCTCATCGACATGGCGCTCGAGGTCGGTCACATCGTTTTTGTCAGGTGCCTCGCGCAGGCGAATCGAGAGCACGCTAAAGGCATAGCGGATGATGAGCACGGCGAGGTAACAGGCAAGGATGTTCTCGGAGATATTGCGCTCCGAGAGATAGAGCATGATGTCTTGGTAGTTGGTCCCCATGGGTGCCCACAGGATGTTATAGGCGTCTTCCAGAAGTACGCAGACAAGCAAGATGGCAACGATGACAAGATGCTTCTTGTAGCGCCCCAGGCGCATGCGTTGATTTTCATCTTTGGTAGTCACGTAGTGATACACGATGTAGCCCAGGACGAAGAACAAGAAAACCTGGCGCGTGGTGTAGTACGCAAACTGCATAAAACGCCCTGCCGGCATGAGGGTAAGGATGAGGGTCTCGGCAGCAAGGAAGACGGTCGGAGGGATAACAAGGAGCTTTTGAGAATGCTTGTCGAGGGCGCGCAAAACTGTGGCCCAGATAAACGCTTGGGAGAGTGTGGCGATGAGCGTGCGCAGGATAGGCATGCTCACGCTGTAGTACTCATAGACGGTAAAAGTGAGGTTTTGCGAGATATACTCGTTGAAGAAGATCTCGATGATTTCCGCCGTGTAGCAAATGAAGGCGCCCGAAGCGTAGATAAAGAGCTTGCGTCCAGAAGATGCCCAAGCAGCAATTGACAGGACAGCCGTGACAATAAAAACGATCAGTATACCCAGGGTATAGAAGAAGAAAATCGAGCTTGCCATGAGCGCCCCTTCCTAATCCCTCGGCTCGTGGGGGAGCATCAACAAAAGGCCCCTGCATTACTTGGCGAACGGTGTATCAAAAATATCCTAAACCATGCACTGGTAATTTGAGCTGCTTATTTAAACCAGTTTATTCAGGTTATAACTTCTCAAACGGACTTTAATCCGGAATAAACTAACGCCTTGCGGCCTTTGGGACGATGATATGAGCGCGAGGACTTTGCTTGGTCTTGAGCCTCGCGGCCGCTGCCTGCCCGTCGGCAAGCGGTCCCGCTCTCCTCATGAAGGGACCAGGCGTATGCTTGGAAAGAAGTTTTCTCTTATAGACGTGGTGCTGTCCGTTATCTGCGTGGTATTTACCATCGAGGCCGCAGCCCCTGCTTCCGCCATGGGTAACGTCCAGTTCTTCTGGTGGGGGTTTTTGATCATTACGTTCCTGCTGCCTTATGGCTCGGTGGTGGCAGAATTGGGCACCGCGTATGACTCATGCGGCGGCCTGTACGATTGGGTCCGCGAAGGTTTGGGTGACAAATGGGGCGCTCGCTGCTCCTGGTGCTATTGGGTTAATTTCCCCTTGTGGATCGCAAGTCTTGCCTGCATGGCGCCGAGCATCATTCACTCTCTGTGGGGTATCGAGCTGACGCTGGGGGGCAAAATTGCGCTCGAGCTCATCTTTGTGTGGGGCGTAACGCTGCTGGCTTTCTCGCCCGTTTCCGATTCTGAATGGATCATGAACGGCGGGGCAATTATTAAAGTCTTTGTCGTGCTGGTGGTGGGTGCCTGCGGCGTCTGGTTTGCTTGTACGCAGGGCTTTGCCAACGATATGAGCCCCCAGACCTTCATTCCCGATTTTTTGGATACAAAATCGTTGACGTACCTCTCGATCATCCTCTTCAACTTTATGGGATTCGAGGTTGTAGCAACCTTTGCCGGCGCCATGAAGGACCCCTCGCACGACATCCCTCGTGCCATTATCGTGGGCGGTATTGCCATCGCTGCTATTTATATACTGTGCGGCATTGGTATCGGCGCTGCGGTGCCCACCGAGAAGCTCTCGCTTGACTCAGGGATAGTGGATGCTGTTGCGGCTATGCTGGGAACGGCGCATCCTCTAACCACCGCGGTTGGAATTGCCTTTATGGTGACGCTGTTTGCAAATATGACCTGCTGGTCGTTTGGCGTAAACCAGGTGGCATGCTATGCAGCAGGACACGGCAATATGCCTAAGATCTTCTCACTTTGCTCGAAGCGTACGGGTATGCCAAATGGTGCTGCCATCATGAATGGCGTAATCGCGAGTGGCGTATTGCTTCTTCAAGTGTTTTTAGGTGAGGATTCCGACGTGTTTTGGGTCCTGTTTTCCACTAACGTCGTATTCCTGCTCATGAGCTATATTCCGATGTTCCCGGCTTTCTGGTACCTGCGCAAGTACGACAGCAAGACCAAGCGGGTTTTCCGTGCTCCTTTTGAGGGCAAAGTGCTGTCTGTGGCGCTGATTTTGCCGGTGATTGAGCTCGTGCTTGCTATTGTGGCCACCATTGTGCCTTTGGGCATGGGCGCAGAAGAGCTTGCGAAGCTTCCCATGCTTTTGAGCGTCATCGTTCTCGCAGCGGTGGGGGAGGGCGTCCGTATTTACTCGAAGCGGGGCCGTATGAGCGATTTTCCCGGTGTGGTAAAGCGCTAACGTGTTTGCGGCCTGCGTGCTTGGCCCAACTCTTGCTAAAAACAATGAAATAGAGCGCAAAAAGCGCGGTCCGAAGGCTTTCGGGCCGCGCTTGCGTTTGTCTACAAGGGTGTATCTCGACGTATCAGAAGATAATTACAGTGATGTAGAGGCGATGTGACCAAGGTAGGTACGATCTGCCAGATGCCTGCGAGGAGCCGTGCTATCAAAAGCGCATGCGGAGCAAAGATCCGCAAAATAGGTCTGAATCGCAAGAACAAAGGAACTGATCGCTGCCACTGCCACTCCAAGTCATTCGTCTATAGCCCATGTACCTGGGCATGTTGTCAAATCTACCAAACAGGAGTGTACCGGGGGCGCTTGTTCCCGTTAAAGGAGAGTCGCGATGCGCACAATAAATGCAACTCGAGAACACAAAATATAAACAATTTGAACGGCAGGGATGAGAAAAGTTTAGTCCGGAAGCAGACGGCCTGGAGACAGAAAAAGGGGTTTGAAAAAATGCTTTAACCGGGTAAAGTAAGCGAATTTGAGATAAAACGCCTGCGGACGGTGAACGGTCGTTCAAGATGTAATGAAAAATAGGCATACTGCATCTACCTGCGGGTTTGTGCGGGTTTAGGGAAGGTCTATTTCTTTAGGCGGCCTTTAATCTCGAATAAACTAACGCTTTTCCGCCAATGTGGGAATCATGGAATTAGTGACAAAGCGGATGCGAAATAGATCGTGTCCACAAGGAAAGTCGGTGCTGCCGACGGAAAGGAATCGCAATGGCGCTGCCCAAGGATTTTCTCGACACTAATGACTTCACCAAAGAGCAGATTCTCGCTATCGAGGATCTTGGCCTGGCAATGAAGAAGGCTATCAAGGTTGACGGTTTCTATCCTCACCTGCTCCGTAACAAGAGCCTTGGCATGATCTTCCAGCAGGTCTCCACTCGTACCCGTCTTTCCTTCGAGACCGCCATGTGCGACCTCGGTGGCCACGCTCAGTTCTATGGTCCTGGCACCATTCAGCTCGGTGGCCACGAGTCCCTGGGCGACACTGCTCGCGTCATGGGCGACCTCCTCGACATCATGATGGCTCGCGTTGACCGTCACAAGGACGTCGTCGGCCTCGCCGCTGGCTCCGCTGTGCCCGTCATCAACGGCATGTCTGAGTTCAACCACCCCACTCAGGAGATGGGCGACCTCATGACCATGCTTGAGAACCTCCCCGAGGGCAAGAAGATCGAGGACTGCACCCTCGCCTTCATCGGCGACGCTACCCAGGTCTGCCTCTCCCTCATGTTCATCTGCTCCAAGATCGGCATGAACTTCGTGCAGTTTGGCCCCAAGGGTCACCAGATCTGCGACGGCGCCCTGCATGTTGGTACCCCCGAGGAGCGTGCTGAGTTTGGCAAGAAGCTTATGGCCATCGGCGAGGAGAACTGCAAGGTCTCCGGCGGCTCCATCGTCATCTCTGACGAGATCGACTGCATCAAGGGTGCTGACTTCGTCTACACCGACGTGTGGTATGGCCTGTACGACGAGGAGGTCGAGGGCGAGAACTACATGGACGTCTTCTATCCCAAGTATCAGGTCACCATGGACATGATGAACTTCGCTGGCCCGAACTCCAAGTTCATGCACTGCCTGCCCGCTACCCGCAACGAGGAAGTTGTCGACGAGGTCATGGACGATCCCGAGCGCTCCCTGTGCTGGGTCGAGGCCGAGAACCGCAAGCACTCCATCCGTGCCATTCTGGCTGCCCTCGGCAACCGCACCCCGCTCAACGACGAGAACGTCGAGTACTCCGCCAAGGCCGAGCTCCATGCCGCTCTCGACGCTCTCGAGCAGCTCTAAGCCATCGCCTTTCTTTCCGATGGGCGGCAGATGCCCGTCTCTTGCCGCCCATCATCTGCGCCACTGCGCATGCGCGCTGGCGCCCTGTCTGAAAACGACTGAGCAAAGGACTAATTATGAGTGACGGAAAGAAAAAGCTTTCCTTCCTGACGGTCATTTCGACCATCATCTGCGTCGTCTTCGTGTGCGAGGCCGCCGCTCCTGCTGCCGCCATCGGCAACCAGCAGTTCTTCTGGTGGATCTTCCTGATCCTCACGTTCCTGCTTCCCTACGGCATGGTCGTCGCCGAGCTGGGAACCACCTATGACGGTGACGGCGGCATCTACGACTGGGTCCGCGATGGCCTGGGCGATAAATGGGGCGCCCGCATCTCCTACTACTACTGGGTCAACTACCCCCTGTGGATCGCCTCCCTGGCGACCATGTTCCCCGACATCCTGGGCATGGTCTTCGGCGTTGAGTTCAACATCGTTGCCAAGATGGGTATCGAGCTCGCCTTCGTGTGGATCGTCTACCTCATGGGTCGCTCCAAGGCTGCCGACTCCGAGTGGGTCCTCAACGGCGGCGCCCTGATCAAGGTCGCCGTGGCCGTTATCGTCGGCGCTCTGGGCATCTGGTTTGCTATGGAGAACGGTTTCGCGAACGATATGTCCGCAAACACCTTCCTCCCCGAGCTCACCAACACCAACGCTTTGGGCTATCTGTCCATCATCATCTTCAACTTCATGGGCTTTGAGGTTATCTGCACCATGACCGATGATATGGCCGATCCTTCCAAGGACATCCCCAAGGCAATCATCGTCGGTGGTGTGTCCATCGCTGTTATCTACCTGTTCGCTGGCTTTGGCATCGGCGCAGCCGTGCCCGCCGACTCCATCGACCCCGACTACGGCATGATCTACGCTGTCCAGACCATGGTGGGCGACTCCATGCTCTTCAAGGTCATCTGCATCGCCTTCCTGATCACCCTGTTCGCCAACATGGCCGCTTGGTCCTTCGGCGTCAACTCCGTTGCTCGCTATGCTGCTGAGCACGGCAACATGCCCAAGGTCTTCGCTTCCATGATCTCCAAGGACGACATGCCCAACGGCGCCAACCTGGTCAACGCCGTCGTCGCCTCCCTGGTGCTGTGCCTGCAGCTGGTGCCCATCGATGCCATCTCCAACGGTGTGTTCTGGATGCTCTTCGGCACCTCCGTCGTCTTCCTGCTGCTCACCTACATCCCGATGTTCCCGGCGTTCCTCAACCTCCGCAGGAACGACCCCAACCGCGAGCGCATCTTCACGTTCCCGTTCAAGGGCGCGATGATGAAGGTCATGCTGGCCATCCCCTGCATCGAGCTGATCCTGGCCATCGTCGCGACCATCGTTCCGCTTTCTGCCGACGAGATTGCCGACAAGGTCCCGATGATCGTCATCTTCATCGTGCTCGTGCTCATCGGCGAGGTCGTCCGCGTCGTCAGCGCCAAGGGCCGCAAGGAAGAGTACAAGGGCCTGACCCCCGAGCTCGCGGCCCAGCGCCTGGCCGAGGAGGCCGCCGAGGCCGAGGAGAACTAGAGCACCCAAATTCGGGGCTCCAACCCTCCTCGTCACTCAACCATTCCCTGGGGCGGGTGTGAGCGATAGCTCCGGTAACCACCGCCCATCCCAATCTCTCTTCCGTATCCTTCGTGCGTTTTGTCTCCGCGCACTTGGTTACGTCGTCGCTCGCCGGTGCGACTCCGTGAAAACCGGCGCCGGGCGCCCCGACCTTTGCCGGGGAACGGGCGCCTACCATCTCTTGGTTTTAGGCTGCGGGTAACCCGCCCGCGGCAAACGATCGTTCGGTTTGGAGGAAATCACATGCGTACGATCACTGAATCCGAATCCACCCCCAAGGCCGACGGCTTCTTCATGCCCGCGGAGTTCGCCCCGCAGGACCGCGTGTGGATGGGCTGGCCCCACCGCACCGACACCTGGGCCCACGGCGCCAAGCCCGCCCAGAGGCAGTACGCCGCCATCGCTCGCGCCATCGCCGAGTTCACCCCGGTCTTCATGTGCGCCAACCAGGTCGACTACGCCAACTGCAAGGCTGTCTTCGAGAACGACGAGAACGTCACCGTCATCGAGATGACCACCGACGACGCCTGGTTCCGCGACACCGCCGCCACCTACGTCATCGACGGCAAGGGCGGGAAGCGCGCCAACCACTGGCACTTCAACGCCTACGGCGGCCTCGTCGACGGCCTGTACTTCCCGTGGGACAAGGACGAGCAGATCGCCCTCAAGATGGCCGAGCTCTCCGGCTGCCGCCGCTACCGCCCCGACGACATGATCCTCGAGGGCGGCTCCATCACCGTCGACGGCGAGGGCACCCTCGTCGTCACCGACCAGTGCCTGCTGTCCCCCGGCCGCACCTGCTCCGCGGTGCTCGAGGAGGAAGAGGACCCCGAGTCCATCTGGCCCAAGTTCAAGAAGAAGTTCGAGCCCTGGAGCGAGGAGCTCCGCGGGTACATGGACGAGCACCTCAAGGACTACCTCGGCGTCGAGAAGGTCATCTGGGTCAAGGAGGGCATCGACCCCGAGGAGACCAACGGCCACATCGACGACGTCGCCACCTTCATCGCCCCGGGCGTCATGGCCTGCATCTGGACCGACGACCCCGAGTACCCGTTCTACGACCAGTGCCACGCCGCCTACGAGACCCTCTCCAACGCGGTCGACGCCAAGGGCCGCAAGATCAAGGTCCACAAGCTCTGCATGCCCGCGAGCCCGCTGTTCATGGACCAGGCTTCCTGCGACACCATCGACGCCGACGAGAACGCCGAGCCTCGCGTCCCCGACGAGCCGCTGATCGCTTCCTACATGAACTACCTCGTGACCAACCACGGCGTTATCGTTCCGCAGTATGGCGACGAGAACGACCGGCTGGCCGTCGATACCCTCCAGAAGATCTACGACGAGGTCTGGGGCGAGGGCGTCTACAAGTGCGTGGGCGTCCAGTCCGAGCAGGTCGTCTTCGGCGGCGGCAACATCCACTGCATCACGCAGCAGGAGCCCAAGGCGTAGGGGTAATGCCCGTACGGGGCTCAGAGTTTCCTGACGTCCGAAGCGGAAGGCCCGCAGCGAGGAAGCTGCGGGCCTTCGTTTTGCGGGGGGGAAGGCGCGCGGGGGTGGGGCGGAGAGCTTGCGACGCGTCGCGCAAAAACGCCTCGTAGCCGCGACGGGCCTCGTAGATGTCGGCCTTGCTCGTTACCTCCCAGGGGCTGTGTATGGAGAGCGCCGGCACACCCGAGTCGATGACGTCCATGCCGTACTTTGCGGGGATGTAGGCGATGGTTCCGCCGCCGCCCACGTCGACTTTGCCCAGTTCGGCAGTCTGGAAACTCACGCCGGCGTCGTCCATAATGCGGCGCACGGGGCCACGTACTCGGCCGAGGCGCTGAATCTGAGTCTACCCCGATTCCATTGGCACCTTCTACGCCGCCTTCGGGCGGCCTTTGGCATCCGGCCAATTGGCCTCCTCAGACTCGGCCGGGCTCATGTAGCCCGGCGCCGAGTGGGTCCTCGCCCGGTTGCACACCGCCTCGATGTACTCGAAGATGTCCGGCGCGGCCTCGTCGCGCGTGGCGCAGGCCCGCGTGTGCACGCGCTTCGACTTCACGATGCCCATGAGCGACTCCATGGCCGCGTTGCCCCACGGCGAGGATATCGAGCCCATGGACGGGCGCGCGCCGCGCTCGCGCACGGTCTTGGACGGCGGCAGCGACGCGTACCGGGCTCCGTGACCCGAGTGATGCACGCATCCTCTCGGGTTGTTTCTCCTGGCCGGGGCCATCTTCAGCGCCTCGTCGGCGAGCTCGGCGGCGATGCCCGGGCCCATGGCCCAGCCCACTGCTCGTCTCGATCATATGCCCATCGCCGGCGCCGGGTGCAGCCGGCCCTGCCGGGTCTTCACGCAGGTGATGTCGGCGAACCGCGCCATGTTGGGGTCGTCGGCGCTGAACTTGCGCTTGACCAGGTCTTCGACCGGCCCCCCGCCTGGTTGCGCGTTTCCTGCCCGAGGGGCGCTTGGCGCACGCGCGCGTGACGCCGCGCGCCTCATCGACGCACGCACGCCCATGCGCCTCGGCGCGAAGAAGGTCTCGGGCGCGCCGTATATGCCGCGCACCTCGCTTCTGCCCCGGGTGATCAATCCGGCGAGCTCCCCGTCGCGCATCGCGTGCGCGCTCGGCGGCCGGCCCTTCCGCGCGCAGTGGCCCCGGCGGGTCGTCCCGAGCGCGGCGCACATCTCCGAGACCGGCCGCCTGCCTTCGTTGAGGAAAATGAACT
>OLPC01000895.1_pt1 | contig 27809 bp, 18 predicted proteins | sample 1672341 | NCBI WGS metagenome assembly OLPC01 (sample SAMEA3136673, study PRJEB25190) | human gut metagenome | reverse complement strand
CCATATGAACACGCATACGGCCTCTTGACTCATGCTTAATCGTAAATTTCATATGCTGCCTCTGTTTTCGTACAAATAATCATACGATTATTCTTCTGTTTTTTCTTCTGCTGCCTTTTCTGCCTCTTTTTCTTCTTCTGCCTTTGCAGCTTCTTTTTCTTCCTCTTCTTTTGCATCTGCGATTGCTTTTGCCTCAGCTGCTGCAGCACGTTCCTCATTTATGCTTTTAGCCTCTGCATAAATATCCTCAGCATTCTCCTGTACAGTATTTACTGTCTTCATCACAAAATCCTTTGCACGAAGGGTTGCTGCTGTACAGTGTGTATATGCTTTTTTCGCATCTTTGCTTGATAAAACCTTGATTCCTGCTGTTCCAAATGCTACTCCTGCTGCAAATAATCCTGTTGCTTTCCAATTAAATGACATAATATTTTCCTCCTGTGTATAAAATAATTTTTATTATGTTTTTACGAACCAAATACATATTTCGTACATTTTTCACATTATAGTACCCTTATATTTAGTTATTCAAGGCTAATCATTTGCAGTTTTAACTAATCTGCATTGATGATGCCTTAATTTTCAATCGTTTTCCGGGTTTTTGATAAGTTTTATCAATAAGTCTGTAAGAAGAAGCAGGAAACCTGCGTTTCCTGCTCCCTGCGCATATTATACGTTTACCTTGTACATATTTTTTCTGTTTATAGCTCCAATTTCCTCAAGAGTGTTGATCATACGGTAAACTGTTGCAGTGCCAATAGAATTATCTATCTTTGATGCACGATAATATATCTCTTTACAACTTCCACAGTCAGAACTCAGGATCACGTCTAAAAGGATCAATCTCTGCTTTGTGATGCGGCAGCCATTTTCCTTGAGCCGTTCTACTATCTGTTCTTTCTGTGCCAACGCTTCCTTTGACATATTTTCTCCTATCATTACCAGTCTGCTATTTCATGTTTGAATGGCACCCTTTACAGTGACTGCAGTCCATACCGCACTCAAGACTTTTTCCTGCCTTTTTTGTTTTTATCATTGTTCTTATAACAAGGGTAAATACAACAACCAGTATGGCTATTACTATTACATCACCTATCATGCCACCGCCTCCTTAAAATTCACTTTTTCTTGTCATTGAAAAAACCAAAGATAATGCGTACTGCCAATCCTAACAGACAAATAAGTATTATTATTGCGATCATGTCGGCAGTACTGAGTTCTAAATTTACTGTCATACCTTATTAAGCGCTCCTTAAATAACACTACCCTATGCTCTGGCTTTCTTGTTTGGATCTTTTCTGAATAATAAGTATATTACTCCTACTAGAAGTACAAATGCAACAACTGTCCAGAAGTTAAATGCAACCTCTCCTACAAAAAGTCCTACGATCTGATAGAACATAAGAGTTACACAGTAAGCCGATAAGTTCTGGAATATGATAGTAAACCAGAAGAACTTACGGTTGTTAAGCTCTTTTGCTGTTGTTGAGATAGCTGCAAGACAAGGTGAGTCAAACAGGTTAAACAATAAGAACGATACTGCAACCATTGTTGTCGGGAAGAATGCTGCGAACTGATCATGCATGCTTACAGCATATTCTTCTACCTCTCCAAGTCCTGAGAGAACACCCATTGTTGATACGATACCCTCTTTTGCAACGAATCCTGAAAGTGATGATGCAACTGCCTGCCATGTATCGAATCCAAGTGGTGCAAAAATAATTGCGATAGCTGATCCGATCACTGCAAGTAAGCTGTTTTCTGTGTCAACAAGTCCGAATGCTCCATCCTGTACACCGAAGTTTCCGAGGAACCACATAACTGCACAGCAGAGGAAGAGTATTGTTCCGGCTTTCTTAAGGAATGCCCATACTCTCTCCCATACGTGAAGGAGTACACCCTTTATAGAAGGGATATGATACTGTGGAAGCTCCATAACGAATGGTGCCGGATCTCCGGCAAATGCCTTTGTTTTCTTTAAAATGATACAATAGATAATCGTAAGACCGATACCTGCAAAATACATAAGAGGTGCCATCCACCAGCATCCGTCTCCCATGATAAAGCCTGCGATAAGTGCGATAACAGGAAGCTTTGCTCCACAAGGGATGTTTGTTACTGTCATCATTGTCATACGACGGTCTTTTTCATTTTCAATAGTACGTGTTGCCATGATACCCGGTACACCACATCCAGATCCGATAAGGAATGGAATGAATGATTTTCCTGAAAGACCGAATCTGCGGAATATACGATCCATGATAAAGGCTACACGCGCCATGTATCCACAGTCCTCAAGGATAGAGAGGAACAGGAATACGATCGCCATCTGTGGTGCGAATCCGATCGGAGCTCCGATACCACCGATGATACCATCAACAACTAACGATACTAACCAGTCAGAACATCCTGCATTTTCCATAAGTGACTGTACGCCCGGCTGTATCCACTCACCGAAAAGTGTATCGTTTGTCCAGTCAGTTACGATTCCACCGAGTGATGAAACTGCCACATAATAAACACCCCACATGATAAGGATGAATATAGGAAGTGCAAGAATACGGTTTGTTACTATCTTATCGATCTTGTCAGATGTAGATTCTTTTCCGGCTCTTGCCTTCTTTACACACTCGCCGATTATTCCTGATATGTATGAATAACGTTCATTTGTAATAATACTCTCTGTATCATCATCGAATTTATCCTCAAGCTCCTTGATCTCATTCTCAACATCAGGCGCACTCTTAAGCTGCTCCCCGATCTTTGAATCTCTCTCCAAAAGCTTGATTGCAAAGAATCTTTTCTGATCCTGCGGTACTTCTGAGCCAAGCTTATCCTCGACCTCTGTTATCACATCCTCAACAGCATTGTCAAAATGATGTACTCTTCCAGCTATCTTTTTAGACTGTGCTATAAGGACTGCCTTCTCAGCTGCCTGCTGGATTCCGGTTCCCTTAAGGGCTGAAATCTCAACAACTTCGCATCCAAGCTTCTCTCCAAGAGCCTTTAAGTTGATCTGATCTCCGCTCTTTTTAACGAGATCCATCATGTTTACTGCCATGATAACCGGTATACCAAGCTCTATTATCTGTGTTGAAAGATATAAGTTACGCTCGATATTTGTACCATCAATGATATTGATGATTGCATCCGGCTGTTCGCCTATAAGATAATTTCTGGCTACCACTTCCTCAAGCGTATACGGAGAAAGTGAATAGATACCAGGCAGATCGACAATCGTAATGTCTTTGTGTCCGCTAAGCTTTCCCTCTTTTTTTTCAACTGTAACACCAGGCCAGTTACCAACATACTGATTTGCACCGGTAAGGGCATTAAACAGCGTTGTTTTTCCGCAGTTTGGGTTTCCTGCGAGAGCAATTTTTACTGCCATTTTGTAATCTCCTTATTTAAATTATTATTTTGTCTCAGTTATGTTATCAACGACTATTTATAGTTCGTTTGCGCTAACCTATCAACAAAAAAAATTACTCGACTGTTATCATATCAGCATCAGCTTTACGAAGTGATAACTCATATCCTCTTACTGTAACCTCAACCGGGTCACCTAATGGGGCTACCTTGCGGATATAAATATCTACACCTTTGGTGATTCCCATGTCCATGATACGTCTTTTAACGGCGCCTTCACCTGTAAGCTTAACAACTTTTACTGTCTCGCCCACTTTGGCATCTTTTAATGTCTTCATGTCAATTACTCCTTTTTTGTTATTTATATAAACATCATTACAACTTAAATATGGCAATACATATTTAGCTCATAATGTTGTCCAGATCGTAATGTTGTCCGGATCATAAGGCAGTCCTTATCATAATACTGCCCTGCCCAAAATTTTAAACCATGATCTTGTTTGCCATGTCTTTACCGATCGCCACCCTTGCGCCCTTTACATTGACTATCATGTTTCCGGCAATCTCTGATACGACCGTAACTTCTCCACCAACTACAAAACCTAATTTTTCCAGAAAAGATCTTACCTCTTCTTTTCCACCAATTTTTTTGATGATCTGTGACTCTCCTGTATTGCTCATAGATAACGGCATCATATAACCTCTTTTCTTTATTTACCTCTGATAATGATAAAAAAAATCATTTGCTTTTTCTTACGGACGTTAGTATACCCTAACTTTTTTCAGATGTCAATAACTATTTGTAGTTTTTTGAAACATATTGTATATGCATACAACTTAATGTAGTCATATGCAACTCTATATAGTAAAAAACACCCTGATCTACAAATAATCATATCTGTAAACCAAAGTGTCTTTTTATAACTGCGGATCCTATATAAGATCCGGCAGATTATGTACATTTTAAACTATATAATATAAAACCAGCTTGTATCTGTTTCCATTTCGCTTGCGACAAGATTTCTCTTATCCCCCGATTTTATCGAAAGCTCCTGATTTTTTATGCTTACACGCGCTCCTGCCTCGATCGAAGATGTGATAAAAGCGTTACTTCCTATCACAGCACCCTTTCCGATAACTGTCTCTCCGCCAAGAATAGATGCGCCGGCATAAATTATCACATCATCCTCAATAGTAGGATGTCTCTTCACACCTTTTAGTTTCTGACCGCCTCTCGTAGAAAGCGCTCCTATTGTAACTCCCTGATAAACCTTTACATTGTCTCCTATTATAGTAGTTTCTCCCACTACTATTCCAGTTCCATGATCTATAAAAAAGTTCTTTCCTATGGTCGCTCCCGGATGAATATCGATTCCGGTCTTGCTGTGTGCGTATTCCGTCATCATACGCGGGATGAGCGGCACCTTAAGAAGATGAAGCTCGTGTGCGATCCTGTTTGTCGTAATTGCAAGAAGTCCAGGATAACACAATATGATCTCGTTATAATTGTATGCAGCCGGATCTCCGTCAAAAAAGGCCGCCACATCTGTTTCGACAAGCTCCCTTATAGATGGGATCTTCTTAAAAAACTGATAACATATTTCCTGTGTCTTATCCTCTAGCTGTGCTTCTGAAAGCTTGCGGTTATACGGGTTCTGCGGCAAGGCAAGCCTTACCTGTTTATGCAGGTTGTACATTATATCCTCAAGCAGCACTGCTATCTGGCTGTTCAGATTATAAAACCGGAAACTCGTTCCCTTGTAATATCCCGGATACATTATCTTTATGAGCTTTTGTAACAGATCATTTACTGAATCTTTATCCGGCTGTGAAAAAATAGCCTGCTGATTGATAACCTTATCATCCTGATAATCCTTTAAAATCTCCGAAACCAGGTCATCTATTATTATCTTTTTTTCGTTTTCCATATTTATTTTCACCTCTAAAGTTTATAATAGTATATGCTTTTGCATGTTTATAATAATTACTTTTCTGTGATCTTTTTATTTTTTATGCGTTCTTCAAATGTAGCATTTATCAATCCACCTAAAAATAACACATACATGCATCCATACAGCCATACCATTATGAGTGCTATGGTAGTCATTGTACCATAAAATGATGCATAATTATTATACTTATCTACATATATAGAAAAAATACCCGAAAATATTATCCATGTCACTGCCGAAAATACAGCCCCTGGCAGCTGATATACGGCTCTTTGGATACGATTTGGCAGGAAAATATATAACAGCCAGAAAAACAGGATAAGCACCGGGATACATATTATCATTCTGTAATCCACGACATTTCCGATAATTCCGGCATTTCCTGAAATCCCAATTGCTCTTAGCAGTTTATCCCTGACATTATTTCCAAAAACCAAAAAACCAAGCATCAATATCAGTATTATGGCAAATACAATACTATATAATATTGAATAAAGCCGTATAAATATAAAGTTTTTTCTCGTCCTGACCTGATACATGTCATCAAGTCCTCTCTGCAGGGATATAAATGCTTTAGAACTTAAATATATTGCTGTGATAACTGTTATCGAAATACGTCCGCTTCCGCTGGCATATACATCACTCGCAAACCCATCTATTATGTCATGAAATGATTCCGGGACAAGTGTCTGAGTCCATTTTACAAAATCTGCTTCCGTAAGCGGAGTCAGATTGAGCAGTGAAAAGAAAAACAACATAAACGGGAAAAATGACAGCATAAGAAAAAATGCTGACTGTCCCGAATATGCTGATATTGCACTGTCAGAAAATTTATCTATAAAGTTAAGCACGTCCTGTCTTATCAGCTTTTTCATCTGCCTTCTTTTGGAATTTCTCCTCAAATATTATAAATCTTTCATGCTCTCCCTCACCGATAAGACCTGCCTCATCATATGCCTTTGCCGAAAATGTAAGTGCTCTTCCGTCAACCTTTGTAAGTTCTGTCTCACATTTTATCTTCATTCCGACAGGTGATGCAGATACATGTCTGACATTTAAAGCTGTACCAACTGTTCCGCTTCCCGGTTCAAGTTCTGATGCGACACTCTCATATGCAGTGTTTTCCATGAGGGCGATCATGGCCGGCGTTGCGAAAACATCAAGCGTTCCGCTTCCCATGGCCTTTGCTGTTTTATCTTGTGTAACTGTTATCTCTTTTATACCTTTAATACCTGTCTGTAACATAATTTCTCCTTTATATATCAATGAATTCATCTATAATTTTTATTAATCGTAGCATTTTTCACTATTTCTGTCCAGCATTTTCTTGTTTATGAATATTTTATAATTATCGTTTTGCCTTATTTTAAGGCATTTTGCGTCCTTTGTCAGCACTCTTCTCTATAGAGTGCTAATTTTTTATTGACTTTTACACAGCTGCGCTTTAATATATTTATTAGATTGGATCGTGCGGTTACATATTGCTTTACAGTAACCGCTGTAATTAATATTAAGGAGTGTGTAAAATATGACAGAAAAACATGGAAATCTTTCAATTGACAGTGATAACCTTTTTCCTATTATAAAAAAATGGTTATATTCAGATCATGATATTTTCTATCGTGAGCTTATTTCTAACGGATGTGATGCCATCACTAAATTAAAAAAACTGGATATGATGGGTGAGTATTCTCTTCCTGCTGATTATAAGGGAAAAATCCAGGTTCTTGTAAATCCTGAGGAAAAGACAATAAAGATCATAGATAACGGTCTTGGTATGACAGCTGATGAGGTTGAAGAATACATAAGCCGTATCGCATTTTCAGGTGCTACTGATTTCATAGAAAAATATAAGGATAAATCAAACGATGATCAGATCATCGGTCATTTCGGACTTGGTTTTTACTCTGCTTTTATGGTAGCTGATGAGGTTACTATTGATACTCTTTCCTATAAAGAAGGTGCTACACCTGTCCACTGGTCATGTGATGGCGGCACTGAGTACGATATGGAAGACGGAGACATGGACAATGTCGGTACAGAGATCACTCTCTATTTAAATGAAGACTGCCTCGAGTTTGCCAACGAATACCGTGCCCGTGAAGTAATTTCAAAATACTGCTCTTTCATGCCTACAGAGATTTATCTCGCAAAGGAAAATGCACCTGAGGAATATGAAGAGATCGATAAAGAAGATAAAAGGGATACAGATATAGTAGTCGAAGAAATCCATGAGGATGCAAAAACTGAAGAAAAGGAAAACGACAAGGGTGAAAAGGAGATCGTAGAGGTTTCCCCTGCAAAAGATAAGCTTAAGATCGTTAAACGTCCTGTTCCTCTTAATGATACTACTCCACTCTGGACAAAGAATCCTAACGAGTGTACTGATGATGATTACAAGGATTTCTACAGAAAAGTATTTTTAGATTATAAAGAGCCTCTTTTCTGGATCCACCTTAACATGGACTATCCATTTAATTTAAAGGGTATCTTATATTTCCCTAAGATAAACACAGAATATGATTCTATCGAGGGAACTATAAAGCTTTATAACAATCAGGTATTTATCGCCGACAATATAAAAGAAGTTATTCCTGAGTTCCTGATGCTTCTTAAAGGTGTTATAGATTGTCCTGATCTTCCTCTTAACGTATCACGTTCCGCTTTACAAAATGACGGTTTCGTAAAGAAAATATCAGAATACATCACGAAAAAAGTTGCCGACAAGCTTATCGGAATGTGCAAAACAGAAAAAGAATCATACGAAAAATACTGGGATGACATCAGTCCATTCATCAAATTCGGCTGCTTAAAGGACGAGAAATTCTGTGACAAGATGAATGACTACATTCTCTTTAAGGATATAAATGACAAATACCAGACTCTTCCAGAGCTACTTGCCCCTGTAGAAGATCCTGACTCTAAAGAAGCTGACTCTAAAGAAACAGACTCTAAGGAAGCAGATGACAAGACTCCAGACTCTGCCGAGACAACAGATGAGAACAAAGAGCCTGAAAAAAATACTGTTTACTACGTTACAGATACAGTTCAGCAGGGACAGTATATCAAACTCTTTAAAGAACAGGGAATGAACGCCGTTATCCTTGACCACAATATCGACACATCATTTATCACACAGCTTGAGCAGAGAAATGAACATTATAAGTTCATGCGTATTGATGCCGATGTTACAGATTCATTAAAATCAGATGACGATACTGATCTTACAGAGGCTTCCGCTTCTTTATCAGAAGTATTCAAGAAGGCTTTAAACAACGACAAGCTTACTGTAAAAGTTGAAAGCTTAAAGAACGCTGATATCGCATCTGTACTTACACTTTCAGAGCAGGGCAGACGTATGCAGGATATGATGAAGATGTACTCTATGGGCGGAATGGGTGGAATGGATCCATCAATGTTTGCCGCAGACCAGACACTTACACTAAATGCAAACAACACACTTGTAAAATATATACTTGAAAACAAAGACTCTGATAATGTTCCTATGTTTGCTGAGCAGCTTTATGATCTTGCAATGCTTTCAAACCAGCCTCTTGGTGTAGACCAGATGACTAAATTTGTAAAACGAAGCAATGATATCATGATCGCCCTCACACAGAAATGATCCAGGCAGAACAGTTCAGGCAGAACAGTTCAAATAGAAATGATCCAAATAGAATAATTTAAATAGAAGCCTTCCCGCATCCTATTGTGGGAAGGCTTAATTATTTACTTTAGCAGAAACATATTTTTTGAAAAACCAGTTCATAAATACTGCTGACACAGCTCCTATCACAGCTCCTGCCAATACATCTGTTGGAAAATGCATAAAATTATACATTCGTGAAAATGCTATCGCACATGCAAGTATACATGCCGGTATTCCCATCCTCTTATCTATATACATAAGTGAAACCGCACTTGTGATTCCATTCATCGTATGTCCTGATGGAAACGATGAATCAAATGGTATCTTTACTATAAGATGGATCGTCTCGTCTATCTGGCATGGCCTTAATCGGTCAAATGCATTTTTTAGTATAAGGTTTCCAACTATAAATGTCAGTACGATCGCTGCCGACATCTGAAGCCCGCCTGATCTGTACTTTTTTGATATAACAAGTACTGCTGCAACAGCGATCCATAAAATGCCATAATTACCAATATCTGAAAGAACTGCCATAATCCTGTCAAGGACAGGATTTCTTATACTCTGTATGGCATATAAAATATCAAACTCCCAATTCATATATATTCACCTCATTCATTAAAATATTTATCGTACACAGCGAAAAAAGAATCTGTCTGTATGCCTGTCTGATCTGCGATCGACACATCATCCCATAGATTCTTATTCAGATCAAACCGGGCGCTCTCCATAAACTCGTCATAATCAGAATTAAACTGCTGCTGCTCTCTCTGCACAAGAATATCCGTCTTGTTCTCATCCGTTTTTTTCTGATCGAGCTTGGATACACATTTAATAAAATAATATCCGTTATCTGTTGTGATCATCTGTGAAATCTCATTATCGTTCATATTAAATGCGACATCCTCTACTTCTTCCGGGAGCTGTCCCCTGGCAGCATAAACATCGATTGAAGCTGCTTCATTATATGAATTCGCCAGAGTTCCAAAATTCTCATTAGCACCAAGCTTCTGTGCAACGGCTGCCGCAGTATCGCTATTCGTCACATAAATCTGTTCGAGGTGTACCACCCTTGCATCATCATCGCTTACCTCTGTATTTACTCCCTGGGTAAGTGAAGTGTATAATTTCTGCGCCACTGCATAATTTTTGTATGCATTTTTTATATCGGCTTTTCCGACACCCATGTAGTCGATCTCATCTTCCGTAAGTGACTTATAATACTCATCTGCTGCCGAATCCACCTTTGACTTTTCATCCTCACTTAACGCTATTTTTTTATTTTCTGCGATTATATCCATGCAGTATACCCTTACGAGCTCATCTATTGTGACGTCCTTTATATAACTTTCCAGATCAGATCGCTGCTGGCTGCACTCCCATAAATCTACTCCATATTCCTCGCCATATAAATTCCTATAATTGCATAGATATATATTGGCTTCTTTTATATTGCACTTTGTGTCATTTATGGAAAAAACCGTGTGCCCTTTTGCTGCATTTACGTCAAATACGATATGCTTTTCTACTATACTGCATCCACTTAACATTAAGGATATGCCTGCTGCCAAAAACATTGATTTTTGTATCTTTTTCATAAATTATCCCTCTACAATAAGGAATCTGCCACTTGGCATCGAAAACACTTCGCTCTGATCTAAAAGTTCATCATCTGACATACCTGATATATCTGAGCCGGCATCCTCAAAATAATCTCTGACCTCATGTATATCCTCACATACTACAGCCATGCAGTCTTCTAAAAATTCTTCTGCCGCCTCAGGTGTCTGCGCAACCTCCTCTGAAAAAAGCTGTGCCTGTTTCTCCAGAAATGTATTTAAAACCTCTTCATCGTACTCGTACATGATCAATCCTCCATTTTTAAAAATTATACCAATCAATCCCTAAATTTAAAAGTTCCTGATAAATCCTTGATATAGGCAGACCTACCACATTGTTGTAGTCCCCATCGATTTTTTTGATGTAGATCGCACATTTTCCCTGTATCGCATATGCACCGGCCTTATCCATCGGCTCCCCTGTCTTTACATATCTGTCTATTTCCTTCTGCGATATGTCATACATCGTGACATCTGTTTTTTCAAAGAAACTGTGGATCCCTGCACGCATCTGTTTGTTAATCAATACTATAGTCACTCCCGTATATACACTGTGCACTTTTCCCGAAAGCATTGAAAGCATTTCTTTTGCAGCATCTTCGTCTTTGGGCTTTCCCAGTATTTTATCCTCATACGAAACAATAGTATCGGCACCGATGATCATTATATCCGATGGTGTGGTTATGTCTTTGTGATTTTGTTCATATGTTGTAACCATGGAGGCTATCTCCATAGCTTTCTGCTTTGAAAGTTCAACAACAACCTCTGATGGGACAGATGCCGTGATCACTTCCTCTGATCTGGCAGGACAGATCTCAAAATCAAGTCCTGCCTGCTCTAAAAGTTCCTTGCGCCTCGGCGATCCCGAAGCAAGAATTATTCTGCTCAAATCTTTATAACCTCCCTGAGGCGGAATGAATAAATAAGCATCTCATCCGCCCTGTATGTTTTTTCCTCTGTTGAGAAAATCCTTGAAAGCGCATCTGCATAATAAAGTAACTGCGTCTTATACTTTGTGACTAGTTCGTCTGCGCTGTCCACCCTGTCAGTCTTATAGTCGAGTAGAATTATTTTGTCATCCTCTATCCAGAAAACGTCTATAATTCCCTGAACAAGCACACCATCACATTCCATGACAAAAGGTTTCTCACGGAAGAGATTGCCCAGCGCATCTGCCTTTGCCATCCTCTGTCCTGTATCAGACATTAGAAATTCCTTTATTCCCGATGGATTTACAAGTTTTTTCATATCATCTGTTATGAGTTTTTCATCAAGCATACGCGAAATATCCTTTACCACATATCCGTATGCCTGTTTTTCATAATCTAAATTTATATCAAGTGCGCCCTTAAAGTCAAGACATTCCATAACTCTATGCACCGCTGTACCACGCAGCGCCCCTTTATTTACATCGCTTTCAATAAAAACAGCCTCATTTTTCTTTGCAAAATCAGGCACATATGGCTCTGTATCTTCAGCCAGGAAATCCATTTCCTCTGCTTCTTTTTGTGTCTGCCCATATTTTTCTGTCATGGAATCGCGCTTAAGCTCAGAGACAGAGTACTTGCTTTTTTGCGTTATATCCTTTGCATATGGATAATCATATGAAAAGCCATCTGCTATTTTTCCTGCTTCATTTTCATCTGCCTGCCTGATCTTTTCAATGAGCTGCATCCTTGATATATCACTGTCTGCCAGATCCTGTGCAATGCGGCTTGCAAATTCATCAGCATCTATCGTTGAAATAGTATATTTATCGGGATATGAAAGCAGTGCCGGTATGATCCAGTCCAGATAACAGGCCGCCCCTTCCCTCTGTGCAAAGCTTATAGGCTTTCCTTTTAAAATATTTCCGCGGTACTTTTCATATGACTTAGATACATCCTTTAAACTTCCGGTCAGTATGATTTTTTCCTTTGCACGGGTCAATGCTACATAAAGTACACGAAGCTCCTCGCCAAGACTCTCCCTTTTTATCCGGCCTTCGATCTCAGATCTTATAAGTGACCTGCGCTTTGTCCTTGGATTTTGCGTGCGCTCGATAAGACCAAGCCCCATATCACTGTGCAGCACAAGATCTTCTGTTGTTTCTCTCAGATTAAATTTTCTGCCAAGCCCTGAAACAAACACGACTGGAAACTCAAGTCCCTTACTTTTGTGTATCGTCATAATACGGACAACATCATCATTTTCACCTGATACATCAGCCTCACCATAATCGATCTCATATTTCTGCTGTATCGCAATATAGCGTATAAAGTGAAAAAGCCCTTTAAACGATGTCTTTTCATAGGAAACCGCCATCTCAATAAGCATGTTTATATTCTGTATACGACGTCTGCCTGCCGGCATCGCTGCTGCATATCTGTCAAAGCCGGTTTCATCAAGGATCATATGCAAAAGCCGGTGGATGGACGTATCCGGAACAGCAGCATGCAGCTTATTATATAATGCTGCAAACCCGGCAAGCATTCCATCCTCCTCCTCCATCTCTATAAGTGCCGCCTGCGAAAACGACACATCCCTGTGGTTTACACTTATCTGTGCAAGCTGTTCATCATCTAATCCTGCTATCGGAGACTTAAGTACAGCCGCCATCGGAATATCCTGTAAAGGATTATCCAGTATCTGTAAAAATGAAAGGATGACCTGTATCTCATATGACGAAAAATAACCTGTCGATGACTCTACATGTGCCGGAATACCGCAGTCCTTTAATACATCTGCCACTGTATTACCCCATGTTGCAATACTTCTTGATAAAATAACGATATCCGAATATCTGGCATTTCTGGGTTTATTATCCTTTTTGTCAGTCACAAATCCATTTTCCATAAATCCTTTGATCCTGTTTGCGATCATAAGAGCTTCTATCTTTACCTTGTCTCCATCCTCATCCTCTATTATACGGCTTAAGTCTTCATCCTTCATATCGATAAGCATTATTTCCGGTTTCATGACTTCATCCGTATTTTGGGTATTTTCAAAAGCAGCCCCGGCATAAAGTGCCGCATCATCATCATATTCCACATTTCCCAGATCCTTAGACATGATCTTATAGAAAATATCATTTGCAAAATCAATAACCTGATTTCTGCTCCGGAAATTTTTATGCAGGTCTATTCTTTGGTTTTTACTCTCATCTATTGAATAGCTATTAAATTTACTCATAAAAAGTTCAGGCTTTGCAAGTCTGAATCTGTAAATACTCTGCTTTACATCTCCTACCATAAACATATTTGGAGTGTCTGTATCATTTCTTGAAATCGCACAAAGTATATCTTCCTGAACCTGATTACTGTCCTGATACTCGTCAATCATTATCTCCTCAAACTGCTTCTTAAATTCAAGTGCGGTCGCAGTCGGAAGAAGAGTCTGTTTATCTATAAGTATCTGAAGTGCAAAATGCTCTATATCCGAAAAATCAAATACTTTTTTCTGCCTTTTTTTGTATTCCATTGTCTCCAAAAATTCAAGCGACAGTCTTATAAGCTCATCTACATATGGTTTCTGTCTTTTTATCTGCTTAAAAATCTGTTCAATATCCATTGAAAAATAATTTTTCTTTAATTTTGCTATGGAATCCTTTGCTGCATTTCTAAGGCTCTTTACTCGTTCTTTCAGTGCCGCATCACCATCAAATTTCCTTATAACAGCAATATTTCCCATCTTTATCCCATCTGCAAAGGCACATAGCGATGCAAAATCAGATACCTCGTCAAGTCCATCAAACATACTCAAATCATCCGCTATTGTCGCAGCGTACTTCTCAAGTCCCGCAACAGAATCCGCAAGCTCATATGCTTCGGCAAGCTGATCCTTTATCTCTTTAAGAATGGCTGTGCAATACTGTGTTATATCATTTATTATGTCTGATCCATTAAGCTTTTGGGGATCATCTATATCATATAGATCAGAAAGCGCTTCTATCCACTTTACCGGCCATGAACTGCTCGCTGAAACTTTATATATCTGCTCTACCATCTGCCTTACGGCATTGTCACTTCTACCCTTTGAATATGTGTCTATAAGAGTAAGAAAAGCCTCATCACCTTTCTTGTAATTTTTTTCAAATACCTCATCCATCACGTCTTTAAGTAAAAGCGTAAGCTCACCATTTTCTCCTATCCGAAAATCCGGGTCGAGATTTATCTCTGAAAAATGATTCTGTACAACAAAAAGACAGAATGAATCTATTGTCGTGATAAGTGCATTATGTACAAGTGTTGACTGTCTCATAAGGTTCTCATTTTCAGGATCTTCAAGTCTCTTTTTGTCTATTGCGAGACTTACACGTTCCCTCATCTCTGCAGCAGCCGCCTTTGTAAAAGTAACTACAAGCATATTGTCTATATCTATCGGGTTTTTGTCGACTGCTATCCTGTTTATGATCCTCTCTACCAGAACAGCCGTTTTTCCTGAACCTGCCGCCGCCGACACAAGTATATTCCTGTTTCTGTAATCTATTACTTTCTGCTGTTCACTGGTCCATCTGACTTCCAACGCAATTCTCCTTGTCTATTTCTTATGGATGTCTGTGTTCATCCGGTCTATCACTTCATCCTTTTTCATGTTTGGCATACTTCTTCCCACAAATCCCGGAAGCTTAGAACCTATACGGCATACCGGCTGGTATGCGCAATAGGCACAGCTGTCTGATTTTATGGAACTGAAAGGGTTTACCGAAATATCACCGTTATATATATCATCTGCGATCTGTTTTAACTTCTTACCTGCATAATCACAGATTATGTCTATCTCTTCTTTTGATGCGACTTTTGAATAGGCATCCGGTGTCATATCCTTTTTCAGCTTTACCGGTATAACATCCGAAGCCCCTTCAAAATCTGTATCCATTCCACGATATGCATTTTCATCTGAATTTATAAGTCCGTCCGGTTTAAGACGGCGTAATATCATGGTATTTATCTCTTCCTCACTTATCATATCGTCTGGCGTATCATCCCCAAGATCTATAACAGGATCATCAATATGATAATAAAGCATTCCTCCCGGCATCACTTCAAGAAGCGGATTTTCTTTTTCTTTCTGCCTCAGAACACAGTCCATATATACTGCAAGCTGCAGCTGTGTACCATAATATATTTTTACGAGATCAAATGCCGTATTGCCCGACTTGTAATCAAGTATTTTTACATAAAGCTTACCATCATCCTTAAAAAGATCAACCCTGTCTATCCGCCCTTTTAATGAGACTTCCCCTGCATCTGATCTTAAGTTTTGTGAAAAACCGACCTCAAAATCCTTCGGGATAAATCTTCCTTTTCTTATCTGAACAGTAAGCGCCCACACTGTCTGGTCAAAAACCTTTTTCATCTGTTCTATCTGATGCAGATTCTGTGCAGTCATGTATTCTCCCATGCCCGGATAGCCCTCTATTGTTTCCTCAATAGCCTGCACTGTGAGTTTTTTCCTGTCATTATCATTTATTGTAAACCAGTCGTCCTGTCCAGCCTCAAGCTTGCTGCTGTACCGCTCAAGTGCAGCATGATAGATATTACCAATATCGAGAGACGAAAATTCTCCCTCCTCACGCTCCTTTAGTTTTAACCCATAATTCAAAAAATGTGCATATGCGCAGCGGCAGAACTGTTCAAACCTTGTTATACCACCCTCTATTTTCCTGCCGTATACTGCCTGTGCCACATTTTTGCTTATTGGATCATTACTGTAATGCTCAAATTTTGCGTTGATATACTTTGAAATTTCATCCGGATCTGTAAGTTCAAGCGCTCTCGCCAGCCCATACCACCTCTTATCTGCATCAGCCGATATCAGGTACATCTGCGCAGACTGCTGTGTTGAAATCTCATATAACATTCCGGCATCTTCAATATTATGAACCGAAAGCTTAGGAAACATTGAAAGAAATGTCCCTATTATATATGACGGCTGTCTTGATTTTCCCGAACCATCGATCCTGCTGTAGCTTATATGAAGCTGCTCTGATGGCTTTGTCATATTAAGATACAGATAGAACTTCTGGATAAAAGCCTGCTCCCTCGCTCCGGGTGCAAGTTCTATATCCATGTCACAAAGCTGCTGTCTTTCATACTGGGATATTATTCCTCCGCGTCCTGCCGCTTTTGGAACGACACCATCGTTTACGCCTATAAAAAACATTACCTTTATATCTGTAAGTCTCGTCCTTTCAATATCACCGATCGTTACTGTATCATATCCCGGCGGAATTACAGCCACCTCCGCTGCATCCAGTCCTGCATCAAGGATGTCGGTAAACTCCGCTACACTCATTTTCTCATCGCCCAGGAGCACGACATATTTTTCAAAGATTTTCATGATGATACGGTATATCTGACCATATTCCTTTGATTTAGTCTGCATTCCAAGACTTAAATATTCCTGTTCTTTAAGTGCAAGCTTTCTTTGAATATCTAGAGTAACCGACAGATTATATATAGCCATTATATAATCCTCCACGGTAACATCCGACGCTATATATGCCTCCCACACAGGTGTAAGGATATCCATGATCTTTATGCGGAGTTCATCCATCGCCTGTGGATCAAATGTATTTTTGTTTCTCGTCGTGCGCACCCATTTACGCATCCATGCTTTTTTGCCTCGTATGCCTGTTGCAAGCAGATAATTTTCGAGTGTATCAATCTGTTTTGTTTCTATATCACAAAAGCCACATCTTAAAAATCTAAGAACCGACTCTGCCGAAAAATCCTTTTCTATAATATCCGGCACTGACCTTATAAACTCAATAAAAGGATGAAGTAATATCTCTTTTGTCGTATCTACAAAATATGGAATTTCATATTTGCCGAAAATGCTTTCGATATAATTATCATAAATACCAACATCCCCTGTAACAACCGCTATATCACGATATCTGAGTCCGTTTTGTCTTATAAGCCTATTTATCTTCTGGGCTGTGCGGACAAGCTCATCCTTTGGATCCTTAAGACACTCTATGTGTATATCCTTTGGGATTTCATTATATTTTTTCTGCCTCTTCCTAAAAAGATTCTGCTCCATGAATAAAAGCTCCGGTGCATTTTTTAATCTGTGATTATCATTAAGGATAACAGCGTCTTCAACATCTACATGAAGCATATCTGCCATTTTCAGCAGGCTTTGTATCGTCTTTTTAGGCATATGAAAAAGTTCATGCATACCTTTTGTATGAAACATATCTTCATCAGAATCTATGGTGAGAGTTACATATATCTTTTTTGATACCACAAGAAGTTTTTTCATAAGTTCATTCTGTATCGGAGTAAAACCCGTAAACTCATCAAAACATATCACCGCATCCTTTAGGATTTCAGACTTTTCTGCGACATCTGAAAGTACATTTAAAATCTCCTCCGCAGTAATATAGCGTTCCTCCATAAACCGGTTAAACTCTTCATACATGATAAGGACATCCGAAAGCTTTGCCCTTAAATTTTCTGAGAGTCTGCCGCTTTCAATGTGGCGCTTTAGTTCCGCCGGACTGATATTATACTGGACAAACTCTGACAGAAGTGATTTAACCTCGCTTACATATCCTATCCGGTTCATATTTGCCTTCATCACACCAAGCCTTGCTGCATTGTCCGATGCAATCTTTCTAAGAACAAGATTTTTTCCTGTTTCCTCCAGAACTTCTACATTTTTTATTCCCAGTTCGTCAAACACACGATACGCAAGCCTCTTAAAACTAAGCACGTCAATATTCATGATGGCATGGTTTAAAGAAAGCCTTACCAGCTGTTTCTGTGTCTGCATTGTAAACTGTTCCGGCACGATAACAAGATAATCCTTCTTTGGATCTTCTGCCGCCTCTTTTACTATTTTCCTGTATATATATTCTGTTTTTCCGCTGCCGGAATTGCCTAAGATAAATTGTAATGACATAATAAAAACTCCATGGTAAATTACAAAAATACTATCTGTAATTATACCATGAAGTATATTTTTATTACACTATAATTTAGTGTTTATAACGAACTATTTAGTTTTAATTTTTTTCTTTGCAAGCTTTAAAAGCTTTCTCTTTCTAAAGAGCATTACCGATGGTGCCCCTACAGCTGCCACTCCTGTTCCTCCTACTACTCCGTAGAATAACGGCTTATTCTCGAAGAACAGTATCAATGCATTTGAGGATACTGTTATCCCCTTATAGCTGTATGCTTTTACGTTTGTGCTTCCGTCTGCACCGATTGAGCAGTCTGCGCATAATACTGCCACCTGCTTATTGATTCCCTCCGGTATGCTGAATCTTATTTTTCCATCGTTTTTACTGAGGTAGTCTGTAAGCTCATCCCCAATGAGGTCTGATACGACTTCCTCCTCATTTCCATCTGAGTCAAGGATCGTCACCTTCACCCTGCCAAGCTTTCCGCCGTCATCTTTAGGCATCAGTGTCACATCCCTTGATGTTCCCCTGTAGTTTCCGCCGTCTTCTATTCCGCTTACTGTAAACACCGGTGCAGTTTTGTCGATAATGAAGTCAACGTTTACATTTTTTAAGTCACTGTATGCAACTGATGATGCTTTGTCCTCTGACTGTGCGACTATATTGTATTCTCCTTCATCCTCAAAAAGATCCCTGTCTATATGGTACTCATATCTGTTCCAGCTTTCATCCTGGCCTGATCTTGCCACCGTATAATCAGTTCCCTCGTTAAGCTGCGTTCCGTTTAACAGTATACTGTAGTTTACAAGCGGATCTGCGTTTGTCTCCACAAGCACGATATCCTGTGTCTGTTCCTGTATGTAATGGTCATTTACCACTCCCATCGAATAATCATCAAGGGCAAATACCGATCCGTTCCTGTTTACTGAGAAATCCATAAGATCATCACCTGCCTGCAGGTTCAAAGTCTTTGCGTTTCCCTGTGCATCTGTTATGTTTACTGTATCATACACATTTCCCGCCTTGTCTGCGGCGCTGCATGTGAACGAATACATTCCGTCTTCCTCAAGGTTTCCATACTCGACTCTCTGGCCGTTTCCGATGGATGTTACATTTCCCTCAACTGTCTTCTTTACAAATTTTCCGTTTTCATATACAACTGCTGAAAGTACAGGTGTAAATGTGTCAAAGTTTGTGTCCATGCATTCGACCACAAACCCTATGTTTCCCTGTGAGCTGTTTGCAGAGTCCGGTGTGATACCGCTTATGCTTACAGATGGTTTTGTAAAGTCTATGCAGAAGTTCTGGTTTGACAAGTCTTCAGCTTTGTTTCCTGCCTTGTCTGTGTATGACATTGCCCAGGTGTATACCGCATCCTTTGCAAACGTTATCGTTGCCGTATGTGTATCCCCGCTGTCTGACCAGCCGCTTATTGATGCTGTTTCTACGGCATTTCCGTTGTCCGCTGCACTCATTGTAAGCTGCATCCTGCTGCTTTCAAAGTTATGTTCCGTGATGGTCACTGTCGCAGTCCTTGTCTCTTTGAAATAGTTTTCGTTCTGCGCATTGTTATTGTCATATGTGACAGCTATGACCGGGATCGTTTTGTCTATCGTAAACTTATCCGGTGCTGTAGAATTTCCGTAACTTACTCCGTCATTTCTGTTTCCTGCAGCATCTGTCATCGAAACATCAAATGTATAGTCTGCATCTGATCCATAGTAGATCGTTGCATAATGCGTGATGTCATCTCCGTTTCCTGTTCCGTATGATGTGCTCCATCCGGAAAGTGAAGGTATGCCGCCCTCGCTTGATGTGATTACCGGAAGTACCTTTGTCTCGTCAAAGTTTCTTTCTGTGACCTTTATCGTCGCAGTTCTTGCCTCTTTGAAATATGCACCATCACCAAATGATGTATCCCCGTCATTATTGTCATAGCTTACCTCGATCTGCGGGGATGTGATGTCGATTTTTACCGCATTTGTCGTGCTGTATGTATTTCCTGCATTATCCGTCGCTGTGACCTGTATCTGCACATCATTGCTGTTATTCTGCGCTGCATTTACCACGATTCCGGTCTTTATGTCTTTCTTAAGATCTACAAGACTCTTTGCTGTATCTGTATATTCGTAAAGGCTTCCTTCCTGTGTCACCTGCCCAAGATTTATCACCTGATATGTGACACTTTTTATTCCTGATGCTATTTTTCCATTTACATCATCCGAAACGCTTATATTTACCGGAACATCCGATGTGTAGATACCTGTATCTGAATCCGGTATGTCCACGCTTATCTTCGGAGCCTGTGTATCAGTCACGACTGCGTTTGTACTTATGTATGTCACGTTTCCGGAATAATCAGTTATCTTTAAGTATACAGTATAGTTTTTATCTGTCTTTTCTATAAATGCGCTGTATGATCCGTCCGGTTTTACGCCTGATATTTCTTTCCATGCAGTAATTCCGGAGAGGTCTTTAAGTGCGCCGTCATTTTCTGTCACATAGTAACTTACGCTCTTTACCTTTGAGAATGAATCTCCCACTTTTCCTGAAACTGTAAGTGCAGACTTTGAAAAACGTGAGATCTCATATTTTCCGCCGGTTACAGCCTCTTTCCATATGGTGTCAGTTCCTGCCGAAAGACCATTGTATTTTATGTCTCCGAAAGGATTTACCGTATCAATGATGAAGCTGTCTGATTTTTTATCTGCTATCACAAATCCATCATTTACATTGTCTGAAAGGTCTGTGACTTTCACATCGATCTTATATTTGTGATCATTTTTGAAAAATACAGGTATTGAAAACTTTGCGTCTACTCCTGTCGTAACCGTTCTCCAGCCTCCAAGGCTTACTCCGTCGACAGCATTTTTGGTCACATCAACTGCTTCTTTTCCATCTTCAGAAACAAGTATCTCTACCTTGTCCGGATCAAAAAATGTATCATATTCCGTGATCGTAACTGTCGCTGTTCTTTGTGTGTTGTAATACTCTGTTCCTCCGACAGTGCTGAACGATGCCTTATCAGGAGCACTATCTGTTCCGTATGCCACATCTGCTGCCGGGGCTTTTGTGTTTATCCTGAACTTATTTTCATTATCAAGGTGAGTCACTGTCTCGTTGTCTGCCTTGTCAATGACCTTTACATATACATCGATCCAGTCGTTGTTTACAAGTTCTTTTGGAATGGTAACTGTCTTGTTTACAGTGTCATTTGTTCCTGCCTTGTCACTTCCCTGTGGGAATATCTCTTTCCAGTCTGATGCATCTGCGCTTCCTACTGTTATTTTGTAGCTCATCGACTTAATTCCTGAAAGGCTGTCGGATGCTGTGATATCTACATCCACATCTTTGTTAAAGTAATTGTTTGTCTTCTTTCCTTTTGTCTTTTTATTAAGCACGACAGAAGCATCCGGAGCAGTCGTATCGACATTTACACTAGACTCTATCTTCTTTACATTTCCTGCAGCATCATAGACTAAGACTTTTACTATAAGATCTTCATAATCATAAAAATGTCCTGCCTCCATTGGTATCTCAATTTTTCCTGTGGCGGTTTTGTCACCGGTCTTAAGCCCATCAAACGTAATGGTCCTGTCTTCTTTTCCGATCACGTCACCGGTCTTGCTCGTTATAGTATATGACGCATTTTTTATTCCGCTTGTCGCATCTGAAACATTGAGTGTGAAATCAACTTTCTGGTTGTGCCATCCGTCTTTATTCGCACTGTCATCCCCAACAAGCTCTGCATCCGGCTTTGTTGTGTCAACATTTATCGTTTTGGATTTTTTTGTCTCATTTCCGGCAACGTCCCTTGTCGTTGTAGTGATTACAAGTGCACCGTAATCATACAGCGGACTGTCTGATCTTTTTATAACAAATGATCCATCTGCACTTCCATTTCCTTTTTCGAAATCTGAAAAAGTAACGGCACGGTCTGCATCCCCTATGACGCTTCCGTCCGGGGCTGTAACTGTATATGTCACAGATTCTATACCGCTTGTCGCATCATATGCTGTTGTCTTAAATGTGATGTCATCATTGTACCATCCGGCATCATTTGCCTTCGTCTTTATATTGATATCAGCTGTCGGTGCTGTCGTATCAATGCTTGTGTTATTTTCGATCATTGTCTCATTATCTGCCATATCAGTTATGCATGTCGTGATGACAAGATCCCTGCAGTCAAATCTGTGGTCTTCTGCCGGAATGATGATCTTTCCTGTCACATGGTTATCTCCTGCGGCAGTTCCCTCGTCATACAATATCTCTTCGCCGTCTACTAAAACGCTGTCATCATCACTTCTCTTTACAGAGTAGGTGATGCGTCTTATTCCACTTGTTTCATCCTGCGCTGTCACGGTATATACCTTGTCCTCTGTAGTCCATGCCTTATCTGACGTGTCCTTTACTTCCCCGTCCGGGGCTTTTGAATCAAGGTTTACCGGAATACTCTTTATCTCAGATACGTTTCCTGACATATCCTCCGCAGTCACATTTACAGTAATTCTTCCATCATTTATAAAATCATCTCCTGATGGAATTGTAAACTGACCGGATACATCACATGGATTTCCATCATTTAATGAGAAACTACACTCGTCTTTTATAAGCGTTTTCTTTCCACATGTAACTGTATAACGTACTTTTTTTATTCCTGAAAGATTATCCGAAGCTGAAACATTTATATTTACATCTTTTCTGTTCCATGAATCATCGTTTGGCTTTGTCTCATCAGATATGCTTACATTTTCCACTACAGGTATAGTCTCATCGTACACAACCCCGTCCGAACTTATATACCTTGTATTGTCACAGTTATCTGTTATCTTTACATAAATAATGAACTTTCTGTCCACTGCAGGTATCTGGTTTTTAAACTCATAATCTCCGCCAAGTTCCAGCTCATTCCACTTCAGGTCAGCCGACATAAGCTGCGTATCGCTCAAAACGGCATCTGAATAAATATATCCTGCATATTTTACCCTGCTTAAAGAATCACACACATTTCCTTCCATATATGTGACCATATTTGAATAAACATTATATGAAAGCTCACCTCTGTTAAGAACACGGTCAGCCCAGTTTCCGAAATCCGTTTTTTTCGAACCATCCCTGTATCCTATAAGGGAAAAATTACCGGAAGGGATCTCATTATCAAGAAGGAACGAAAGACTTCTGTCACCGGAAACTTTGATATCGGAAACGGTGTTGCTGTTTCCTGCCTTATCTGTTGCAATGACATAGAGACTGTATGTATGTCCGCAGTCAAAATTTACATTTATTGAATTGTTATTCCAGTCTCCTATTGTGACACCTTCCACTGCATCCTTTTTCTTTGCAATGTCAGCTTCTTTTCCGTCATCTGACTGTACCATTATCTTTACACTGTCAGCATCAAAGTTTCTGTCGTCGACAGTTATGACAGCTGTCTTTGCCTTGTTGTAATAGTCTATCGTTCCGGCTCTTGTGACAGGAGCCGAATCCGCTTTTTCATCATCTTTGTCGCAGAACCTGACTCCGACATTTGGAGCTGTTATATCGATAGTAAACTTCTCATCATCATTAAGACATGCCGACTTGACATTTCCCGCCATGTCGGTCACCATCACATAAACGTTAAGCTTTTTAGCAAAGCCTATGCCTTTATCTATGGTTATAGACTTTTCAAAACTCTTATCCCCAGCTATTCCATCAAAGATTTCTTCCCCCTTGCTCCAGTCAAGGGTATCTCCATCCTGAAGAACAACATATTTTACAGAAGCAATGCCCGAAAGATCATCACCTGCCGATATATTGACATCTACATTTTTATTAAAGAAGCGGATTTTACTGTTAAGATTAACCGCTGGCTCATTGATAACGCTGTCATTTTTTATCTTAAGCTCCTTTGTCTGGCATTCATGCCCTGTATTATCATAAACCCATGCTTTTAATACAAGGTTATCCCCCTGATAATTATATGGAATTTTTATGCTTCCACTTGCAACAGCATTATTAGTCTCAAGCGAAATATCCGACTTATCTACTAAAACTTTTCCATCAGCTCCTGTCAGCTGGTACTTTATCGCACCAACATCTGAACCTGTATCCTTCGCTGCGATATTTACTGTTATATCTCCATTATTCCATCCATTTTCATTCGGTCTGCATCCTGCGGAAAAATCAAACTCACTGACCTGTGGTGCCTCGCTGTCATAATTAAACGAAATCGTCGTCTCACCAGTCTCCACAACATCTTTAATCTCATCTCCTTCGAAGACGCCCTTTCCGATCGATACAGGGATATTATTAGTTCCCTGAATTAAAGACAGTCTGTCTGCAGCTATTCCATCTTTGCTCCACATAGAATCGTCATCGCCCTGCAGCTTTATCACATATGTATTTCCGTCCGCACTGTCCGCTTTTGGAACGATGCCCGAAAAATCGGTGTAAATGTCGGTATCTTTGTATTTAGTACCTGCGATATCCCAGTAAGCAGAGTAGTTGCTGTAATCTGCCGAAGTGATCCTGGTAGTATAGTAAAAATCATCTATTCCCTTATATCTGTCTGTCTCCGGAGCCACCACATGAACTTTTACTGTTCCATAAGTGCCTTTGGCTTTCCACTGGCCATTCGTTTCAAAATTTTCTGCCTTTTTAACGAGGTCTGCGCCTTCATCATCTTTTATACAGTAAGTAATATTACCATTATAAGAACTGTCACTTGATTTATACAAAGCAGAACCATCCTGCTTTGTATAGATCTTATCCTTAGGCTCTTTTCCCTCTACAGGGATGAGTGAATGGGAAATTTTTTCCATTGTGACCGGCTTCGAAATCTCTTTATAACTGTGTGCCTCCTCATTAACAAGGCGTGCACGGAATGTAACCTTTCCCGGCTTGGAAATCTTTAAAATCTTGCCTGTGCTCTTATCAACCGTAGCAACATCAGTATTATCAGAATAAAATTCCTGAACAAAACCATCCATTTCCTCTGGCTTTATATTTGTCTGGATAGATGTTTCCTCGGCACTCATTTCCATGGTATCTGGAAGATTGTTGAAATCGTAGGAACTGAACGGATCTTTGAGGAGGGTTACATCATTGTATTCTTTATCCGTTGTTGCTTTAAATATATTCTCATATATTAAATATCCCTCGCATTTTATTATTAATGTGTAATAATCTTCCAAACTAAATCCTTTAATTTCTGCATTATACAAATTTCCCATAGGATCTTTTTTGATTTCATATTTAACTGTATCTATTCGATTGTTTTTGTTATCATACGCTTCTATAGTAACTTTTTCCGTATTAATAGCATCTTTGTTTTTATCCAAAATGTATATATTAATTTCCAAATCTTCCAAGTCTGCCTCAACAGTTGTAAAATTAGTTGGCAATATCGTAAATAACATCAATATTGCCATAATAAACGATTTAACTCGCTTTTTCATTTCTATACTCCTCATCTTCTTTAGAATTTAACTATTCCCTTTACTACTTTATATTTTTTACTATTATAATTCATGTATCCTGTATAATTCCATGCGACTTTTCCTTTGCTCACGGCATACCAGTTATGACCATATTTACACAATGTTGTCTTACTAAAATTTACAACTCCGTTATTAACGTACCACCACGTTCCGTTGTATTTACAGAGAGTTGTTTTAAATCTTACTGCACCCTTTTCTACATAAAACCAGTTTCCATTATATTTACACAGTCCTATATAATTGAAGTTCACTCGTCCTTTATTTACATACCACCATGTTCCATTGTATTTGCAAAGCCCTGTTGCATTAAAATTTACTTTTCCCTTACTTACATACCACCAGCTTCCGTTGTATTTACACAGTCCTGTTGCATTGAAATTTACTTTTCCGCTGCTTACATACCACCAACTTCCATTGTATTTGCAGAGTCCTGTTGCATTGAAATTTACTCGTCCTCCGCTTACATACCACCAGCTTCCGTTATATTTGCAAAGTCCGGTTGCATTGAAGTTTACTCGTCCTCCGCTTACATACCACCAGCTTCCATTGAATTTACAAAGTCCAGTATATTTAAAGTTTACCTTTCCATTCTGAACATACCACCATGATCCATTGTACTTGCATAAAGTATTTGCATTGTAATCTACTTTTCCATTATGTATGTAATACCATTCGCCATTATATTTGCAGAGTGTTGTTTCATTGCTTGTCTTTCCATCCTTTGTATATACCAGTGATCCATTGTTCATTGTCACGGACTCGGTTTTATCAACCTTGCCATTTTTGATATTCCATGTAGAACCATTATAATCATATAGCATGTTCGCACTGTAATCTACAGTTCCATTTTTTACATAATATGTATTTCCATTATAATCACATAATCCAGTATAAGATGTATCTCTCAAACCATTTTTGTAATAAAACAGATTATCTCCAGATTTTTCTAATCCTGTTAAATTAAAGACCATTGAATCTGGAAGATTTGAATTGCAAACAATGTATGTGCCATAATAATTTATTTTAGAAGATTTAAGTTCTAAATACGACATATCAACCTTTTTATTATTCTCTACTTTATTACAATCAAAATCTAAATTTTCTTCCATTAAAACATATTTTTCCCTAATATTATCATAATAGTATAACTTCATTTTCTCTTTGGCTAATGACTTTTTATACATATCATTCTTCATGCACTTATGCAAACTAACTTCTCCATCTCCGAAAAATTTATCATATGTCACCTTAGTACTGTCTATATCACTTATAGTAAAACTATAGCCTACTATTCCTTTTTCCAAAAATTCATTTGATATATTATCATTATATGAAACACAAAAACTATAATTTTGCTCTATATCATTAATGCTTTCAGCATATATATCATAATAATCCATTGGATCAAAAAAACACACCGAAAGCTTTACCTTCATTCCGTTTTCTATTATTTTTTTTATAAACCTATTGTCCAACCTTATTTTTTGTTTTTTAGTTGTAAGTGCTATTACATTTCCTGGTGTCATATAACCATAACTCAATATTTCACTTAATATATCATCTGATGTACGCTTTGTTCTATCCTCTAAAATATATGCTACATATTTTTCTTTTCCACATAAAAACTCTTTACAAATAAAATATCCATCACCTTCTGCTATTTTATCTACAAAATGCATGTCTGCACCATACAGTTCATCTTCCTGTGTTTCTTCCACCTCCACACTTTCATCCGTCTGCTCCGCAGCATACGTCGTAACGTTTCCGCTTGTCACAAGCATTGCTCCGGCAATCAGCATTGCTCCCAGCTGTCTTACTATTTTGCTTTTCATAACATCCTCCTAAATT
>OLPC01000878.1_pt1 | contig 28183 bp, 17 predicted proteins | sample 1672341 | NCBI WGS metagenome assembly OLPC01 (sample SAMEA3136673, study PRJEB25190) | human gut metagenome | reverse complement strand
AAATACTGACCATCTGCCGGAACTGTAGTCTCCGCTTCCGGAATTTGAATATTATCCTGCCGAAATACAATCTCATTAAACTGATAATCTTTCGCCAATTCAACTGTATAAGTAATCGTCTCCGCATCAAAATCATAGGATGCATCCCAGTTCAGCTTCAAGGTATTCCCCTCAATTACCGGTACTCCAATAAAGAATGGCATTGGTTTTTCCAGACTCTCCTTATAGAGCTCATAATTTTGTTCCACCTCGGAAGGGATCGCCGATGCAACTGTATCATATTGAGCTTCAGTCAGCGGTGCATTCATCCGGTCCGGCATCTGATACAAATACTTCTGCGTCACTGTGCGATATTTCTCTATCATACTGCTGATCCGCTCTACGCTGAGATAGGATCTCAGATCTTGAATTGCCGCATCAAGTTCCTCACGAAAATCCTCGGACTGCAGACATCTGCGAAAGAGAACATTGCCCCAGTAATTACTGACTCCACAATCCCAACTACCTTGTTCAGATCGATTTTTAACGATATATTCAGTTGTCTTGAAAGAACTGTCATTGTCCCACGCAATCAGATACCATGTGTCCGAATTCTGTGGACTATATAAATATGTATTACGACTCTGTGTATCTGTATTTCCTGTCAATATCTGATATGCCATCCAATATGTCAGATTTTCTCTGTCAAAATATTGATCCAGGATATTACCAATCGATTTTGAATTATCATTCAGATCCGTAAGCATATCGATCAATTTCGTATGGTCAGAATCTCCCTTGATCTCCAAAAGCTTTTCAAATGCTTTCTGGTCATAGGTCGGATCATCTTCTTTTTTTATCACATCTTCATAACGAAAAAACTCAAACAAATTAATTTTGTACAACTGTCCATTCGAATCCATTTCGTGATTTTTCATTCCTGTCTTATTGAGCTGTTCCACCTGCGTATACAGTCCATAATCCTGAAATTCCGTGCTGTTCCCTTCGGTGAGATCTCTGACATACAAATGAACAAACTGCGTCCTGAGAGACATCAGCTGTGGGATTCCCTTCAAAAGATCATAAGACAGCTTATTGCGGAAACGCATCCCGTCTGTCTGATGTTTATTCAGGTTGATCGTGCGCTGCCCACGCCAGGTTCCCTTGTTCTTCTTCAACTCAATCTTATAGTTTTTCTGCGCATAACGACTTGAAGTCTGTCCTCTGATCTGCACCGTCGCATTCGGCACATTTTCACCGTAACCAACCTCTCCACTCTGTGGACCAGACTCATCTCCAATCTGGAGGAGCGCGGCTGTCTGGTAACGGTCTACTCCCATTTTGTCATAATCATAAACAGAATAACTGTTGATTTCCTTCCAGGTATGATTCGTACCCTCCGAAGAATTTCCTTGAGAAACCGTAAGATACATTGTCACAACACTCGTCTCGTCATCATTTTCATAGAGGCTGTCCTTATCTCGAAGATGAACGTCATTGATATCCTGTGTCTCGGCCTTTTCTATTGTTTCTTGTTGCTCTGTCTTTGTTTCTGAAGCATTCCCTGTTTCCCCCGAAGCTGTACATCCCGTCAGGCAACAGGACATTCCTAATAACAGGGCGCATCCCAGTGCAATTGATTTATAATTTTTCAAGCTCGTCTCTCCTTTCTATTTTCTCTTCCAGGAAACATCCTAACCGTGTGAAAAATCCTGTTTTATCTTCCGCCACGATTGGTTGTACACTCAAAATATAATACGGAAGTTTTTTAATAAAATATCCAAGCCGCAGCGTACAGATCAGAAAGAATACTGCACTTCCAAGTAAAAATCCAAAGCCATAGTATACTTGCGGGAAAAATAGAGATATACAGGTAAATCCTGTCGTACACGCCGCAAACATTCCTGTTGCATATAATGCTCCTTTATAATCTGTAAAATACAGTAGGATCAGCATCATTGTATTAGCAACCGCATAAAGTCCATAACCGACACACAGTGTCCTGAAATAGCCTTCCATAAGATCATTAAATCCAAGCGGAAGATATGTCAGGAGAAGCTGTCCTACAGAAAGCGCCAATGCCGTTGTAAGAAGCTGCTTCAGTGCCGTATACTTCAGCTCCATATTCAAAACTTCTTTCATCTCGTTTCCTGCCTGTAAAATATCTTTAATTTCTCCTCTGTCATTAAACAAACTGTAGTAATTCCTGTATTTCGGATAGAAATTCACTTCCACCGACACAACGAAATTAACTGTCGTTATAAGAATCGTCAGATATGCGATCATTGCAGGGACATCGTGATACGGAGCACCATAGAATAACCCCTGTACATGTACATGGATTGGACTACACCACATAATAACCAAATGTGCAAAAAGTCCGATATTCGTAAACAAGCCTATAAAAGCAAGCGGAAGGAATTGATCCACCCAGCGCAGAAAGAAAAATGCACTGCTCTCACTCTGTGGAAAATAACGGTATAGCAGTGTCACATCCCACAGAAGCATGATCCCATATCCGATCGTTACAGCAATCATCATTGCCTCTACATGTGGAATTCCGATCAAAACCAGTAGAACTCCAATCAAAAGCGACACTGTCACTGCCGACACAAACGATAGAAGTATCCCTTTATAATCCTTTATCGCGGTCAGATAACTCATCGCATTCCATGTGACGATCAGTTCTCCGAAAAACTCCAGACACAAAAACTGGTCGATCAGATTGATTCCGGAAAACAAAAGAAAGATTCCGTACATGATCCCACCGACAACAAGCAGAATCGTTGTCGATCCCCAGAAGGAAGGAAGCACTGTTTCATGTCGTTCTTCATACAACATATCCGCAATATATCTCGTCACAACCATAGAAAAGAAGCTTGTCACAGTCAGCGAAGCGAGAAGTGTATAAGTAATCATACAGTTTAAAAGCTCCCGGTTATGCCTTGTCGCGCCGGTATGATCACAGATAAAGGTAATCCCAACCAGCAATACAATACCAAGCAACATCGGACCTGTACAGATAATTCCGGCATATCCATAGGCTTTCGCAGTCGATGCAATTCCACTTTTCTGGAATAATTTCTTTAACTCAAATCCGATTCCGGCCATCTGCTTCTTCCACCTCCCGATACATTTTCCGATACTTTTCAATCATTTCTTCTTTTCGATAATACGCCTTTACCCGTTTCTGTGCATTTGCGCCCATACGAAGTCTTCGCGTTCTGGAAGCACACATCTGATCCATTGCCTGCGCAAGTCCCTCACGATACATTGGCGGAACACAATATCCTACGGATCCATAACAGTCCTCCTCGTTTCCATCCAGAAGTTCCCTGCAACAGCCCACATCCGTAGTCACACAAGGACGCCTTGCGGCAAATGATTCCAGGACAGACAACGGCTGTCCTTCTGATATACTCGTCAAAATTGTAAAATCCAGCTTTTCCATATAGGAGATAATATCCACGCGGCCTGTAAAGATCACATTTTCCAAATGTAACTGATCGACCAGCGCATAGCATTCCTGAGCATACTCCTCATCATCAACGCCACCCATAATATGGAGGCGCACATGATCTCTTTTCGTACACAACTCATAAAACGCATAAATCATTGTCTTGATATCCTTGATCGGTGCCAAACGCACAACTGCACCAATATCAACCCATCCGTCTTCTTCTTTTAACGGAATAGAAGAGAGTCGTTCGTAATTGATTCCATTCTCAACTACACGACATTTTTCCTTGTCACATCCCATCTGAATCTGTGCAAGCATAGCATTGGTAAACAACGCTGAGACAGAAAAGGCTCTCGTATAAATAATATCCGACAACATATAAAAGAAGGCGATCCACTGCTTTTTAAATGCCGGCTGTACCCATTTTGCACGGATGATCTCTTCTTCACGCTCTCTTGTATAAATTCCATGCTCCGTCAAAAGCACTTTCTTCTTATAGACATATCCGCCGAGACACGCAAGAAGTCCTCCGTACCCCGTACAGATCGCGTGATAAACATCTGCCTTAGGCACTTCACTTCCCATCAGATAAAGAACCGGAAGCAGCATAGAGCGCATCGTGTGAAATGCATCCGCAAACGGAGTATATGGATAATCTTTTATACAGCACTCTGTCAATATATTCAAAAACTCTTCACTTTTCAAAAAGGACATCGGGTTCAGTTTCTGGTCATAATAGAGGTGAAACAAAACCTCCCAGTCCGGACGTTTGCACAGCATCAGCTCCTTTAAGCTGTTCTTTTCTTCCTTCGTAAAAGCATGAAGCATTTTCCCTGAATCCTTCAGCCTCAGTGCATCATCCAGGAAAACCTCATGGACCTCGACGACATTTTCAGGAAGTTCGTAGACAAATTTCCCTCGATCCTTCGCATTTGCTCCGATCACCCACAGAACAAACTCATGCTCTTTCATTTCATTGATATACTGATGCATCCATGTGGATACACCGCCAAACACATAGGGATAACATCCCTCTAATATAAGACAGATTTTCACAACTAACTCCTTATCTGCCGCATTTTACTGCTTCGTATTTTATTCTGTTTTCTCGATGGTTACAGTCGGCTCCTTTGCCTTGAGCAAATAGAGGTTTCCGGTCAAATGCGTAAGTTTTCCTCCCGAAACATCTCCCGGTGTTCCTTCGTTGATCCGCACCATAAAATACACTTCATCATAAAAATTGTCGAGTTCCAGTCTGATCTCCTGATCTGTCACTGTCTTTGTAAATGTGACCGCTCCGTAGCGCTGGATCGCGCCGGACAGTTCCGAACCTGTAAGCTGTCTCAAGGACGGTGCTGAATCATCCAGCCAGTCCATATAATCACTTAAGTTCCCTTTCAATTTTTCCCAGCCAAGTGCCGCACCACGATCTTCGTCCAGAAGATCATCCGGATGTATAAAATGGCTGTTCACAAAATGCATGTTCAATTCAGACAATGCTGCCATCTTCATATAGCTATCAATGATCGCACCTGAAATGATACGAGGCTGTTCCACAATACCGTCCTCCGCCACTTCAAATTCCTGCACATAAGCAAATTCACCGGTGAAATAGTTACTGGCGATCGTCCTGATCTGCGGAAAATCCTCTGCAAGCATTCTCCTACCTTCTGCCGACAATACATTGGACGGTGGTACATAAACCGACATCGATGTGCTTGGAAATATTTTATCGCCAAATCGTACCAGTTCCTTTACAGCCTTTTTCATTGCCGACTGATTTTTCCAGGTGTCATATGGAAGCACATCGCCATAGTCCGTATTTGGGAGGCTTAACGGCTGATGATTGTATCCATGATATCCAAGCTCCCCGCCCTGATGGAGCAACATATTTCCAAAATATTCGAAGCGTTTGGTATCTTTCTGCTTCTCGATCGTCCCGTCTGTCGCATCCCCATAGTTCTCAATCATCACACCTGTATAACGGATACCATGATCAGAGGCAAGTTCCAGCATGTCCGGCCACCATACGTTCATATAAAAATTGCTGATGCTCATCTCATAATCACGTTTCACATAAGTACCGTCTCCATTTGGAACCGGTGACGGGAAGTCATCCAGATAAAATGCTGATCCATTGATCACCGGATAGATACCGACATCCGTAAGAAGACTGTAAGACGCTGCATAAAATCCACGGACTGCCTTCTCATATAATCCAAAATTATCTACTACAAACTTTCCTTTTCCATATTGATTTTCCCAGATAACCGGCTGACCGTTTTCATCCTCTACCTGCGCATGAACCTTCGCCTGCTCACTCAACTGCACTGACCAGGCAGAATCATATGGATCTGTGATTTCATAAGCCTGCCCGCCGCCAAGCATAAAATCCGGTTCAAAATAAATACTGTCTACAACCGTATTTTCATAACCTGAAGAAATAATTCCAAGCTTCTGCTCTATTATCGACGTATATGCCGTTTTCTGAAGAGTCATCGCAAAGAGCGCATTTCCACCTTCCGAAACCCAGTCACACAGTTCCAAAAGTTTCTCTTTCAATGGACTGATATCACTTAATAATACAACCACTGTTTCATACTCATCATAGTCAGGAATTACAGAATCACTCTGCAGATCGACTACGTCCGTCCCAACCTTCATATCTTTAAATATTTGCTGAAACTGTGTCCAGGCCTGTTCACTTGCTTCATCCGCACTGTTACGAAGGACCAGACAGGTCTTCGGCAGCGACTTCACAGCCGTCTGTTCGGTGACTACTTCTTCTCGATCGAGATACGCAACTTTTCTATTCTTTTCTGTATATTGAATACCACTTCGTTCAGCAAAAAGAACAACTGCCATCATCATAAAGACGCACAGGATTACTAACATGCTTTTAAACGGAAATGTTTTCAATGATTTTAATCCAACCAAAAATCCAATGCCTCCTTACTCTTGGAAGACAGATAAATGTGTTCCTCCTGCATCTGTCTTAAACACTTCTGCAACTCGGATGCCATTTTACGTTCCGCCAGATACTGTATCTTCAGAGTCCAGAATTCTTCTCTGTGATGCCATTTCTGATCCATAAGTTCCAGAATTTCTCCCGCCTGAACATAATCTCCGTTTTTCATCAGATTTTTAAACAGGCACACACATGTATGGAGCGTTGCTTTTATCTTCAGCTTTTGATTCAAAAGCCGGATATAACGAACTCGCTGTTCTTTCTCCATCTGTGCTTCCAGAATCCCCTGATTCAGATATTCTTCCATAAAATTACAATACTGATCCAGAACTTCAGGATCATTCGGAGATGCCGCATACAGTTTTTCCAGTTTCTGCAACCGGAAGTCATACTCCTTAGAGAGCTCAACCATAGCTGTGATCGCATAATGAACCACCTCTACATCTTCGTTCATACGAGCCTGTTTCAGAATGTCCATGTATTCTTCCGGATCGTCGTTTAGCACATCCATGATCAGCTCACGTCGTACCCCCGGCTTATTGATCAGAAGTGCTTCCTCCAGCGGAACAATCTTCTCATCCATATCCGAAGCTGCCTGAAAAATATTTTTATAAATCTCTTCATTCACACGAAGCTTTTCCACTCCCGGCTCTATTCTATTGTCTCTTTTCGTCAGCCTCTGCAAATGCAAAAGCAGCACACATATCGTCCCCCAGAAAGGAACAAAGACTACAAGTCCGATCAGATATTTTTTCACTTTCAGAAAATGTGTCTTTATTCCCATCCAGACCAATACACAACAAACAATATGTAATAGGATCAGAAGTATCCCAAGCACTGTTTGAATCATAATATCTCTCCCACAAATATGCCGGTCACAATCTGTTGCGACCGGCAATAATTCTTCGCTTCTCTTTCTTTTCTCACTTAATCTGCACTCTCGATAACATCGATTTCATGACATATAAATCCGCCCTTCTCCAGTCTTGCAAGAATGATCGGCAATACTTTCCTGTCCGTCTGCGAAAGAATGAGAAACAGCTCTTCTTTTTCAGAAATTCCCCAGACATCATTTTCACGGACAGACTTCTGCAGCACTGCATCCGCCTCCGCAAGTGACATCTGCGGATAATCCAGTTTTAGAAGCGTATAGGATGCCAGCTGTTCTTCTCTCATAGCGTGAAATGAATACAATCGTTCTTCAAAATACTCTGGTTTCAATGTACTTGTACCTGCCACATACTGCCTGCTCTTAACCGCTTCCTGGTATTCCAGTGCACGCAAAAGAGCGGTCTCCACCAGACCACTGAGAACCTGGAACAAATTCAGATAATAAAGAGAAAGCTGCTCGCCCTTTACATCCTGAATAAAAATCAGCATTACGAGCTCTCCGTCTTTTTGAATTCCTTTCATACACATTGGATATCCTTCCAGGAACTCCCGGTTTACCCATACATTTCCGGCTTCTACTGCCTCATTTGCCTCCAGATAATCCTTCATACAAATAGAATTAGCAAACACACCTTTCATTCCTTGTGATGCGATCGTAAGTCGTCCGAACTCCTTTTTCTTTCCCACCGAATAGATTGCAATCGTATGATTCTCAAGAACAGATTCCATCACATGAAGCGTTTCGATAAAAAGATCCTGCGGAAGAAAGACATCAAGTTTTTTCGTAATGTCAAAAATCTTACCAAAACTGTCTCGACTTCCCAGAATCTGCTTCTTGTACTGACGCTTATCCCGAAGCGTCTCCTGATACATTTCCCGCGCAAATAAAAATTTATCTAAAATAAGTTTATTTTCCGCTTTCATAAACCGAACATTCTCAGTGTTCTTCAATCGTACATATCCACAGATTGCACTGACAGCGAAATAAAAGATAAATGGAATCCAGTTCGACGGTTCGTAAAAAAGTGTTGTCCATCCGATTCCTGTCTTTGCATATGCCGCCAACAGCGAAAGGGATTCCAGTCCTGCTGATGCGAGTCCATAATTAATACCGTATAAACTGCTGAACAGCACGATATATACCAGCCGCAGATCGATCATCTCAAACTGCACTTGATTCCCTGCCACTCGGTTCAGTACCTCGAACACAAAAAATGTGAGCAACAGCTCGATGATTCTTACAACTGTCGCATGACTGTTGAGAAAGCTCTTCAAAGCATCTATCTTTCGAATCTTATAATTTGTCTTCTGACAATACTGTGCATATATTTCCGAGAGATCTTCCAAAAGAGAAATCTTCGGAAACCAGCCATATTCATTCCTCAATATCTTGTCAGTGACTGTTCTCTCCTGAATCATCGCATCTGCAAGATATGTAATGTGTGCGAATGGAAATATCTGCTTAAGCTTCTCTCCGAGCTGTTCAAAGGTAAAATGAAACACTTGCGGAATCTGAAGATAAGTACTCTCCTCATTCCAGTTATCAAAAATCTTATATAACAGGTCCGCAAGATCACTCAGAGCAAGAAAATACATTTCCTGAGATGGTGCTTCTTCAAAGAGGATTGACTTTTGATTGAGTGCCTTCGAAAATAATTGAAAGAAATAATCCTCCTCGTAAGTGCCGGAATAAAGGTACGGCGCACGCAGAATCTTAACAGAAATCTGATGCAGTTCGCAATACTGCCTGCAGAACTCCTCTACGGTACGAACCATTAATGTCTTTCCGGTCGTTTCTTCATACAAACCCTCCGGACCGGTAATATACAGCAATCGTGAATTCGTATTTCCTTTATAATAATGTAATACTTTACGTAAAGTCTCAAGCTCACCGTCTTTCTTCCCATGAAAGGTGAGATAATTAGAAAAATAAATCACACCCTCAAATTCATAAGTCTTAAAGATATCTTCAAATTCCTTCTCTGCGTGTGGCATTGGATGTACCGATATCCCCTTGCGACGATCTGACTTTAATGCAGTCTCTCCAAGTAAAAGAATCTGACACTCCGGGAAGGCTTCCTTAATAAATTCAGTTGTGATATATCCGATGTTTCCAGTTACTAATAATTTCATAAGATGATAGCCTCATATTACTCATTTCCTTTAGTATAACATTTTTCCTTTCAGATTAGAATAGACTAATCTTCTACAAATTATAGCTGATTTAGCGCCATTCTATAACAAAATTCACTATGGTAAAACAGTGAAGTCACACCGCACCGTCACCCTGTTCTTTCCATCCAGTGTACAAGTGAACAAACTCAGCGCCCACTCTCCGCTTGTCATATCTTCCACACTTTGTGGAGTCAATGCTTCTACCACCGCCACTTTGTATTCGAACCGGTTTCCGGCTGCATCTGTGAAGATCACCTCGTCACCCATCTCCAGTTCTTTCAACTTCCCGAAATGTGTTCTGTAATTATGTGCCGCAATCACGAGATTATCCAGATAAGCACTGCCCGAATAGCGGCAAGGTGCTTTCTTCAGAAGCGGGTAGCTCCATTTGCTCAATACCGGAAGCTTCAGATCAATCTCTGGTATCTCAAGCACTCCGATGCACGCTGCGCCATCCAGCTCTTCCAACATGACCTCCGGCATCTCCATCTCCGGGTTCAACTGATAATCCGGTATCTGTCCGTCAGATTCTTCTGCCTGCTCTCCCTCATCAGAAATGTTCTGGTTCTTGTCTCTATATTCTTCCAACAGCTTCTCTCTGCTTTGCTCTGCCCGATAACCATCCCAGAGATTGTATACAGAAAGAGCAAGGGCTGCTGCGAAAAGCAGCAACCCTGTGATTGTAAATATCTTTCCTATCCAATTCTTTTTCTTCTTGCTCATCGATTCTTCTCTTCTTTTCTATCCCGTAAAACTCTTCCCACCAGCAGACAGATCGCACCTGCAAACAAAAGCACAAGTACCGGCCACCAGAGCTGTCCTGTCTGCGGAAGCTTGTCTGATGTTTTGTCTGTCGTTTTATTTGTTGTCTTATCTGTCGGCTTCTTCGATGGTGGATTCACTTCTCCATCCGACTTTCCCGGCTTCTTCGCTGTATTTGTCAAAACAACTGTATTTCCTTCACGCGTGACAGCAACGGTATACCCATTCGGCACCTCTGCCTCTGACACACTCCAGCGCATCAGTGTAGAAAGATTCTTCCATGTATAGGACCACTGGTTTTCTTTCGTAAGTGTCTGGCGGTCAGCGACTGTTGTATTCCCTTCCGCATCTGTCTGCAGCAGCTCTACCACGATAGAATCCGGGCGTTCTTTCTCCTGATCCTGCTTCCACACTTTCAATACATGAATCTTCGTCTCTTCTTCCTCTTCTGGTTCTTCCGGTTTCTCCGGCTTTCCCGGTTTGTCGTTCTTCTCGAACTTCAGAACCGCTGTCACCTGATAAGGATCTATCCCTTCTGAAGTTTCCTTTGAATCCTCCGGCAATGCGATCAATGCTGTCTGCGGCTCATAGATCTGTGTCTTACCGTCTTCCTGCAGCTCTGTTGTCTGTCCCAGCACAAGATAAAGTCCCCGATTAAGATCTGTAAAACATACTGTCCTGTCCGAACCTGATGCCAGCACTGCATCTGCTGTGATTCCGTCACGTCTGATATAGTCCGCCAGTGCATCCGCTGTCCCCTGCCAGCCCTCCTGGTTCTTCTGCTCCAGTGAGACCGGATACTTCCGAAATCGTTCCGTCAATGTAAAACTGCCCGACTCCTCATACTCTGCCACACGGTACAGAGACAATTCCATCCCCTCAACCGGGCAGACAATCGAGATGCTTCCCTTCTGTGTACTCTCTTCTTCCGCTGCCTGAACAGGACTACCCTTTGAGATTCCAAGTATCCCGGTCAGCGCAATGAGAAATGTCAACACATATATCATATAATTCCTGTCTCTGTGGCGGATTCTTTTCTTTGGACTTCGCATGTTCTCCCTCCCACTGATTGATTTATCTGTTACTGTTCACACGATGTGCGACCAGCAACGCATCTCGCCATTTTAAATCGCCTTTGGCGATGGGGCGAGATGCATTCAAGTCAAAACACACATCCTCCGTGTCAATCAGCGGAGTGATTGACACGGGAGTGAACAGTAACATTTATCTTCCTCTACTTTTTCTGCTTCTTTCTTGAATGCCGGATTGATAGATCCACTACAAGAAAACTAATGATTAAAAGCGGAATCGCAACACATACCGCAACTGTTAAACTGCTTACCTCAGCCGCATCCGATGTCACTCTGGAGTCATCTCCTGAACGATTTTCAATCCGATGTCCGCGTACCAGAAGTCTCTGCGTATTGATTCCATATGGTGTACATGTAAGAAGCGTACACAGATCTTTCCCCTCTTCAATCTCAAGCAGGCCATAATCTTCCGGCTCGACAATACTGATCTGGTCAATCTCATACGTCAATACCTTATCATAAATATGCAGAAGAAAGATATCTCCCTTTTCCAATTTATCAAGGTCTGTGAACAGCTTCGCACTCGGCAGTCCTCTGTGTCCGGATAATACACAGTGTGTGCCCTTCCCTCCAACTGGAAGAGACGAACCTTCAATATGTCCGATACCAACCTGCAAAACAGAATCCTCTACACTGTGATAGATTGGAAGTTTACAGCGAATCTCCGGAATTGTGATATATCCCATCATTCCGGTTCCATTTGCATCCAGAAGACTTTCATATAAAATATCTTCCTCTTCTGATGGTGTAAAGCGTCCTCCATTCGTAATCAACGTCTGATTATACTCCTCTGCCGCCGCCAGCGCCTGCTCCTTCTCCTGATCATCCATCTTCTCTATCTGCTTCGAATAATCCGCAACCGCCTGCGTCTGATGCTTCGAATTCCAGAAATTACTAATTGTCGGATACAGCAGTAAGGACAAGCCTGTAAGAAAGACGATTCCCGCAATTATTGTTGAAATATGCTTTCTCATGTTACAATCCTCTCCTTGCTGCTGTATGGGGAATGATGAAACACATTCCCCGTACAGCAAAATTACTTCATTCTTATCTCACTTACATACCTATAATCGAGCAACAATTATTTCATTCTCTTCTTTGTAATCAGTACAACTCCTGATCCAATTACAAGGATTGCACCGAAAATGTAGAACAATGTTGTTCCCATTCCACCTGTGGATGGGAGGATAGAGCCGGATTTGTTTTCGACTTCGACTTTGTCAACTGTATTTGTTGCATCTCCAATGGTAATTGTTCCATCCTCCTTAATGACTATCTTTACAGGAGCTGACAGCTTGTTGTATCCATCTGGCTGCTGTATCTCTGTGAGGAAGTATGTGTCAGCATCAAGTCCTATAATTGTAAAACTACCATTTTCAGGGGTTGTCACTTTTGTTATCTTTGTAATTCCCTCTGCTTCTATTTTCTTTGCCACACGGTAAGTATTCGCAGGTTCTGTGATTTTTACTAATTCAATTGGATTGTCCCCCTTTGGATCTTTACTCAGCGTAAAAATTGCACCTGAAAGTCCCTTATTTGTTCCATCATTCTTTTTTGTATATTTGAATACTGGAATTTGATATGTTTTTGTTATTGTTTTTGAAGAAATTGTTTTTTTATCTCCATACTCTAACTTTGCCTCATTGGTGTTTCCTTTTTCTCCAATTACTGCATTCTCATTTAATGTTGCGGAATAGGTAACGATAATTGTATTGTCCGCATTTAATGCATCACAGAATTCCTGTGTAAAAACGATTTCAAATGTACAACCATCTGTAGTATTTGTATTTAATGTATAATTTGATGGATCTACATCTGTTCCGTCTTTCTTTACATTTATATCATTATTAAATGTCAACCCTTTTTCCATCTTATCATGCAACACATAGTTCTGTGCTCCTGCTTGTGCAGTAATTGTTGTCTGGAAGTTTACTGTCTGACCAATATCCGCTGTGTTACTGTCACCATACTCGTCTGCTTTGCTTACTTTAGAATCTTCTTGAACCTTTTTCTCAACTGATGGAACACCGTTCTTTTCTTCAATATTCACCTCTTTAGCTGTAGTATCAAGAGAGCAAAGAGCTCCAACACTAGAATCAACAAGGTAATAACCAAGTGGAAGTCCTGTAAATGTTACACTTGTAGTATCTGCTGTTTTTTCTCTCTTAGTACTTGTTACACTTTTTGAATTTTCTATAGCATATTTTAAAGCTAACTTTGCAAACTCCGCTTTATCATTATCTGATGTCTTTGATGCATTCCATGTCACATATCCACTAGTAGAATCTTTTGTCAAATATGCTCCCCCTGTAGTTGCGTCATTAACAAAACTCTCCCATCCTGTTTCCACTGTATAAGCATAATTCCCTTTATTTCTGTCTGCGTCATCTCTACTAAAACTCTCCAATTTCAAAATTCGATAAATGGTATATCTCTGATCTTTTTTTGCTCCTGTAATTGTTATCATTCCAGTATTATCTTCATATTTCCCACTGTCTGCATTCCCCTCAGCTCCTACCACACTACACATTCCCAATACCATCATAACTGAGAGCATTATGGCGGCAATCTTCTTGATTATTTTCATTTTCTTCCTCCTTGTTTTTGTTACTGCCCCCCCCCGGATTTTTCTAGGGTGCAGCACACTCTCTTTTGTTAATTTCTTGTTTTTGTTTCTTTATATTTCATCAGCATAAGCACTACTGCGAAGAGTATTAATATCGCTCCTGCCAATCTGTAAATAAGAACTCCACAACTGCCTGTGGAAGGCAGTTTATTCACACGGCTTTGATTTGTAACGGTTACCGTGTCACCGTTGGTTGCACTGTTCGACTCTGTTGTCTTACTACCATCAGCCTTTATTGTCGTATATGACGTAAAGTATTCCATTCCATTCACAGTAGCAACTGTAGAAGAATCTTTTATTGGCTGATTCTTATCATCAAGTTCAAATACGTAATAGGTTTTTTTTGTATCTAAGTTAACAAATTTATTTGTTTTTATGGTTTTGTCTTCCGGATAATATGTGATAGAAATTTCTTGAAGTGGTTGTGTAGTTCCATTCATATTTGTTCCATCTGCATTATCATAAAGACCAAACCAATAGGTTCCACTCACCGGACTTGATTCATAACCACTCGGATTTTTAAATTGCTTCTCAACTGTAATCTCACCCTTATGATTCATAACTGTCAATTTGTAGACTTCCTGATATTGCGTCTTAATCTGTGGATCGTTTATGCACGCTTCTACATCAGATGGATATTTTCCATCACTAGCTTCCTTTGGAACCATAATATAATATGGCGTATTATCCTCAACATATCCATCAGGAGCTTTTGTTTCTATCACTTTGTAGATAGTATTATATTTCATTGCCGTGTCTGTAACGTCACCTTTTCCAAAACTAATCTCTCCATTTTCATCCGTCGTTCCTGTCCATGTTGGAGGACCGGCCAGTTCCGTAATTTTCCCCTCTGCACTTCCCGAAATATCCGTTCTTTTACATTTCACCATTTTGAATTGCGCACCTGATAAATTGCGTGACAAATCGTTTTGGTCTTTCTTGATGATTTTCAATTTAATGTTTTCTCCGCCTGATATCGTTCCGCCTGCTGAATATGAATACCCATCTACTTCCACACCTGAACCGCTTGCCGGAGCATAATTTTCCCAATATGCATTGTTAGAAAACGAAACAGCTTGTCCCGGCGGTGCATTTACCGTTGCAGTATAAGTGATTGTAACTGGTTGATCACATGGAATCTGTATCTCCAGTGTATTATCAGCTCCTAGTGAAGCTGTAAACGTTACATTTTCACTTGTATTTTTTGAATTAACGACTCTAATAGTTGATGTGTCCAAAATCAACGTAGAACTCAATTTATCAATTAATTTTAAAGTCGTACCATCTTTTGTCGGCAATGTCTGTCCAAGTTCATTTGCTTTAATTGTAAAATGAACTTTTTCATCCTTATTAGGCTCAGTATTTTTTACCGTTTTTTCAAGATTTTTTGTTTCTATAGTTGCCGAAGAGAATGCTGAGCGAATATCTTGTCCATCCTGTGTCTGAAGTGTAACATAATTGGTAAATTTCTTTTTTTCTCCTCCAAGTAGTACCTTTGGATCTACCACTTTACATACAACCTGAACATCTACTGAATAACTATCTGTTGCTTTTCCCGGATAAAAATCTCCAAGTGCAATCAGTGCCTGATTTCCTTTAACATAATAAGTTGTTGTCTTATTACCATCAACGGCATCATCTGTTCCTGCTGTCGTTTGTTTTTCTTTCCATCCTTCATCAAGATCTGCAATTTTTTTTGACTCTACAAAACCTTGCTTTTTCTGATCTGGTCCTACCCATTTGATACGAATATATGCAAGTTCCATTCCATCCGGAATTGTCTCCAGCACTCGATAAGTGCCTGATAATTCGCCGGCATAATTCAGCTTAAATACCCAGGATGCATACTGTCCTGAACCTGTAAGCGCATTCTGTATAATCTTTTCACTATGTCCGTCATCCTTACCATCTTTTTCACTTGTTACTTTCTCCCCATCATAAGTAAATGTCTGACCGAGTTCTTTTAAGATATCTGCACCACCGCACAGTGTTTTATCTGCCGTACTTTGTGGAATCCAATTCGTACCATCATCGCTTGTGCTGACTTGATTTCTATAAGTAAATGAATCACGATATTTTGTCGGTAATGTTTGTGGTTCTGTCTGCACAACAAAGTACAGTTTATTCTCTCCAAGTGTAATTTTTTCTTTTGCCGTTATAGTAAACTCACTAAAGACATCCTCTCCGGTAAAACCAGCACTATTTCCAAATTGAGGAGATGTAAACTTATCCGTGACTGTTTTAAGTTTTTCACTTGCCTGTAATTCTTCTAACGTCTTATAATCTGTAATTGTCTTGCCATCTTCTAGCTTTCCTATATAGATTCCAACCAGAGAATCTGAATGTAAATAAGAATTTATCAAGCTTGAGGTTGTCGTATTCGATACAATTTCATCTTTAAAAGCCGTATCTTTTAAAATTGCAGTTCCATCAACTTCAATCACCCAGTATAGCTTTCCATTTTTCCATTTCGTCGCATCTGCTTTCGCTTTCTCATAATGCCAGGCTTCTTTTCTAATATTCATACTGTAATTTCCAGAAATATTCACCGACGTTTGAGAATATATTTCAGAAATATTAAATTTATTCCCTCCTCTTCCAACTTCTCCCTTCAACTCAAATCGATTGTTTGCAGTTGCTTGACCAAAGGATTCCTTGTTCACAGGTGTTACATAGTATGTGAATCTATATGCATAACTTTCATCATTCCATCCAAGATCTGACGGTTTCAAAGTGAATGTTTTTAATCCATCAATCTTCACCCACTTCGTTTCTTTCACCTCGTACTTATCTGAATTTGTACTGTTCTCATTATACTTACATGCTTCAACCTTCGCATATCCTACATACTGTACTTTATCAGCTGGGGTCAACGTATCCGTCATCGATACCTCTGTTGCATCCCAATCGTTCTTTGTTTCATTAACTTTTACAGTATAAGGATAGCTTCCGACCGGAACACTAAAAACAGATTCTGTGGAAGAATCCTTTTCCACTTTTCCTTTTGTCAAATCATATCTACTATCACTTCCGGTAAGATTAATTGTCCGATTTGTTTCTGTTTCTTTTCCAACCACTTTCTCATTCCATGTATAGCCATCAATAGTTTTATTTAATCTAACCGCTTCAAATCCAGGTGCAAACCTTGCATTATATGCATTCGACGCAGCTACAATCCACCTGTTCTTTACTTGCACAGAATTTGCCTGCATTACCGCCAAAGCTTCTGGTTGCACAGTAACACTATATGTTAAACGATAAGAATCTCCCGGATTCACTGTGAAAGGATTTGTTTCGGTTCCCGAAAGACTAAAACAATTAGCGTCAGCAAAGTATGTCTCTACATATTCTGTTGATTTATCCGTTGACCATTTTATTTTATAATTTTCAACATTCTGATATGAACCAGAACCATCATCCTTTCTTTCTAATTTGAACGAATCTGACTTATAACTGATATATGGAAGTATTTTTGTATCTGTTGCATTATCACTATGGTTCAAATAATCCCAAAATACAAAATTTTTCAATGGATAATTACTTGAATCTTTTTTTAACGTAAATATAAGCTGATATTCAATCGTATACGTTCCATCTTCATTCCGCACAACCCCTTGGTCTGATGTCTTCTTATTCATATCATAATCTATCTGCGGTTTAAAAGATGCACCCCCATATCCCTTGTGATACTTCTTTGAATACACATTTGCTTTATTGTCAATTGATGCAATATCTTTCATATTGAGTCCATCTTTTAACTTTACATAATAAGTTAATTTCCGGACTTCCCCGGCTTTCATTCCTCCAATCTTCCAGACCATACTACCAAGTTCATCGTCACTTGTTGTATTTTCTGTCGGAATTGGATTCTCTGTATCCGTAGTTGGTTTCCCAACATAGACTTCACCATGCTCAACTGTCTTGTCAGCATCAATTTCCTCATAAGGATTAGGTTCGCTCACTTCATTCTTATTTTCGAGCTTTGATTTCGTTTTTACTATTCCTGCATAGTTACTTACATAATCTGCCCCATTCACAACTGTATCCACTACTGAAACATCCGGACATCCATCTTCTCCCGCTGTAACAGTAATCGTATACTGAATGTAATCTCCATCTTCTTTGGAAATCACCTTATTAGCACATTCCTTTTTAACATCCACTTTACCATACTGCGCAACAGGATCTTCTCCAAAGTTTAAATGGAATGTTTTTCCGGCGGTTGTCACCGTAGTTGTCCCATCTTCTTGTAGCTTACTTAGATTTACCTCTCCTGTTATAAAGAAGTTTCCTTTAATTGTTGTTTTCTCAAGGCTAGCAAGATAAGATTGGTCAAATTGTACAACAATCTTTTTTCCTTGAACAGTAAGTGTTCCAACTTGCTTATTCCCGTCCATAATCTTCCCATCTGTTTTTTCATTACGTAAAAGATCTGGAAGATCATATGTCAATGTACAGTTATGGTTTTGAATCAGTTTTTGTATCTGTATATCCTTATACTCAACTTCCAATTTGATGTTTGCATCACCTGGAATTTCTTCGTTTCCGCTTTCTTCAATCTTCTTCCAGGTTCCATCTTTTTCTTGATAAGACATTGAAACTGATTCTACCTTTGATGCATCCGCACTCAGATCAAACCCTTCCGTCGTTGTCGTAGCACTTCCCGTTCCGTCTTCACCCTCTGCTGCCGGCGCCGGTGTACTCCCTGCCACGATACTTTCTTCATCATTGCCAGCTGTCTCATCCGCTGTGGTTCCTGCTGTATCTCCGTTTTCTCCGTTCTGAGCTACATTTCCATCATCCGATGTCTGAACCTGATTCTGACTTTGACTCTGATCCTGGCTCTGATTTTGATTCTGTTCCTGACTTTGTCCCTGATTCTGCTCCTGTCCTTCTGTCTGGTTCTGCTCCGGTGTCTGCTGTGAGTCTTCCCCTGATTGATCTTCCGATGTCTTATCATCTGCATAACACGATTCGGTATGTGTATGTTCTGTTTTTCCGCAAGTCAACTGTCCGGCACTCGAATAGCATTCTTCTGTATGGCTATGCTCTTCCTGACCACAGACTGTCTTTCTCTCCAGCGTGATCGCCGGGAGAATCAGCGCATAGACCGTACAGAAAACAACTACACAGGACAGACACAGAATCATCTTTCTCCACCGTTTTAACCGGGTTTTGTCTTTTAATAATCTTCTGATATAATCCGTTCCTTTATTCTGCACAAATCCACCTTCTTTTTTCTGGTGTGTATCTGCTGCCTTCCTTTGTCAGTCTTCCCTTCGATACCTTATAAACTAAACTAATTATTTACTATTTCACTGTATCCTTCCTGTTTTATTCAATGGCCAGATTCGAAATACAATCTTTCCTTCAATCTGATCTTTTGAAACATCACCAATCGCAGCACTTCTTGAATCTACGGATACGTCTCGGTTATCTCCCATAAGAAACCAACGTGATTCCTCTACCTGATGTGGAAGATCTACATCACAATTTCCCAGTGCTTTCACATCTAAATAGTCTTCTGTCAGTTCTTTTCCGTCAACCGTCACATTTCCGTCCATATCAATATCAACCCACTGTCCCGGACCTGCGATCACACGCTTCACAAGAAGTTTATTTCCTTGCCAGAATGCAACCACCTCTCCGGTTTTTAATTGATTGGTCTTCACTGATACTACGATTTGCCCGGCTTCCAATGTCGGTGACATGGAAGAACCGTAAATCTGCAGAACCGGCATCCACAGAGTTGCCACCAAAACAGAAATTGCCGCAACTACAAGCAGCACGGCGATCGTACCGCGGAGTGTTCTTTGATATACCGCCCGGTGTCTCAGCCTCTTCTGTTCATTCTCAACTTCTTCTATTGTAGGGATATTAACTGAACGTTCTTTTTTCTTCACAATTCTAATCTCGCCTATTCTTTTTGGCTTGCTTTGTCAGTTTCGCCAATTCTTTTTCCTTTGCTTTTATCGATTTAAGATAGGTGTCAGCAGCTTCCTGTGCTGCCTGAAACACGCCACTTAGCTCCACTGCCGCATCAGCGATCGATCCTGCTTTCTCCATCGTGATCTCTCTGGCCTGAAGCTTTGCCTCTGCCTCATCCAGCCTGGTCTGAAGCTCTATCTCCCGCTTCTTCATCTCATAGATCAGATCGATCAATTCGCTTCTTCTTAGATGCTTCAAATCGTTCTTCATACATCATCGACTCCTTTGTCCTGATTTATGATTCTTATAGTAAAACGGTTCGTTCAAAACCAAGACATATGTCATTTTATACTAAACAAATTATAGTATGCACACCTGATCTTGTCAATTAATTTTGTTCATTTTTTATACATTCTTTTTTCATAATTTGTTCTTTTTTTCACAAAATATATCTTTTCTTTTTTTATTTCAAAAGCAGCTTATATCCTTTGTGTTATTTCACTTTTTTCTCTTCTTTATTTTCTATTTTTTTGTCATTTTTCAACAATATGCCGAACAGCTCTGTTTGCTTGCACTTTTTGTCACTTGATTAGTGCGAAACGTTTCGCTTTCAAGCCAAGAAAAAGCCGCCGGAGACAGTTTTTAAGATTTCTCTCAAAGTTCTGTCTCCGGCGGCTTATCATCAACCGTAATTAATCATTAAAATTCAGCGATCACTGTCTTGCCCTGTACTGCATCCATTCCTGTGTGCAGCTTCATATCCGGATAATCATCTCCGTTTGTAACAACGAGAATACATGTTTTCTCATATCCGTGTGCTTTGATCTTCTCCGGATCAAATGAAAGCAGCTTGTCTCCTGCGTTTACCTTATCTCCTTCTTTTACGAAGTACTCGAATCCGTCACCTTTCATATTCACAGTGTCGATTCCTTCATGAATCAAAATCTCTACTCCGTTCGCAAGTGTAAGTCCAACTGCATGTCTGGAACCTTCCATCAGCACAGATACTGTTGCATCACATGGTGCCACGATCACATTCTCTTCCGGCTCGATTGCAAGTCCGTCACCTAATGCTTTAGATGAGAACACCTCGTCTTTTACTTCCTCGATTGGTACTACTTTTCCTGACAGATAAGCCTTTACAACGAATGGCTTATTCTCTTCTGCAGGAGCCTGTTTTTTCTTGAAAAATGAAAACATACCTACTTCTCGCCTCTTTCTTTTAAACATTGTCCATTGGTTTCAATTACGTTCTTATACCAGTCAAATGATTTCTTCTTTGTACGTCTCAGCGTGCCTTTTCCATTATCATCTTTGTCAACATAGATAAAGCCATAACGCTTTTTCATTTCACCGGTTGAAGCACTAACTAAATCAATGCATCCCCATGAAGTATAACCCATAATTTCCACACCGTCAATCTCTACGGCGTCCATCATAGCCAAAATGTGTGCTTTCAAATATTCTATACGGTAATCATCTTCTACATAGCCGTTCTCATCCGGCTGGTCTACCGCTCCGAGTCCATTTTCTACAATAAAGAGTGGTTTCTGATATCTGTCATATAAAGTGTTCATTGTAATACGCAGTCCCAACGGATCAATCTGCCATCCCCACTCGCTTGCTTTCAGGTATGGATTTTTGACTGTTGCGAATACATTTCCATCTGTTGTATCAACGCTCGCATCCGCACTTGCGCATCTGGAAGAGTAGTAAGAAAATGAAACAAAATCAACTGTATTTTCTTTCAAGAGCTTTTCGTCTTCTTCTGTAATATCAAGCTGGATTCCTTCTCTTTCGAAAAATTTCTTTGCATAAGCCGGATACTCACCTCTTGCCTGTACATCGATGAAGAAGTAGTTTTCGCGATCTTTTCCCATCGCTTTCCATACATCTTCCGGCGCACAGGAGTATGGATAAGTCTGACCAGCTGCTAGCATACATCCGACCTTATTCTCCGGATTGATCTCATGAGCGATTCTTGTTGCTTCTGCAGACGCTACCAGCTCATGATGTGCCGCAAGATATTTCGCCTGTGTCTCATTTTCTCCTTCTTTAAAGACAAGTCCTGCCCCCATAAATGGAAGGTGAAGGATCATGTTGATCTCATTAAATGTCAGCCAGTATTTTACAAGACCTTTATAGCGTGTAAAAAGTACGGTTACGAGTTTCTTATAGAACTCGATCAGTTTTCGGTTCTTCCAGCCTCCGTACTCTTTCGTCAGATGAATCGGGCAATCAAAGTGTGTGATCGTAACAAGCGGCTCAATTCCGTATTTGTGGCATTCTTTAAATACATTTTCATAGAATTGAAGTCCTGCTTCGTTTGGTTCTGCGTCATCACCGTTTGGAAAGATTCTTGACCAGGCAATCGACAGACGGAAGGTCTTGAATCCCATTTCACCAAGAAGTGCGATATCTTCTTTGTAATGATGATAGAAGTCGATTCCTTCCATTGCCGGATAGATATGTTCTGTATCCGGCTCTAGTGTCTCTCCATGTCCAAGCATTACCTTGAAGCGATCTTTTCCTGCCGGACATATATCGACATTTGCCAGTCCTCTTCCATCCACATTATATGCACCTTCGCACTGGTTCGCTGCTGTTGCGCCGCCCCACAAAAAATTTTCCGGTAAACTCATCTTACTGCCTCCTGCTGAATTTTTCTGATTTTCAAATTTATTTTCCCATGTAAAGATGCACCATTCCTTCAACACCAAACGGTTCAATTGGAAGATAATGGCTAATTGCATCTCTCATCTGTGTACCAAGTGTATTCGTCACTTCGACTGCCAGCTGATTCTCTCCTTCTCTGAGAAGTCCTGTCAGATGGAATCGATATGGCTTGCAGATACGAACTCCTTCGGAATGTCCATTTACAAACACTTCTGCTGTCTCATAAGTATTTCCAAGCTCAAGCTGAATACTTCTTTCTGTATCTATCTTTTCCAGCTGCATTGTTCCTTCATAACGCACGGTTCCGGATTTATTTTCAAATCCTGTAATGCTGCTGATCAGATCCAGCTTTTCTGTCGGAACTGTTTCTATGAATTCTGGATAGGAGCAACTGTCTGCAAATGTTACTTTCCATTTTTTCGGAAGCAGATCTGTTCTGTCTTCCATTCTATCATCTGTACCAAATGATTTCTTGCCACTTCCTCTATCAAATCCTTCAGTGAAAGTGGCCTCCAACTCTTCCGCGATCACCTTCACTTGATTTTCTTCTCCCTGAAGAAATACCACTGATTCATATGGCTGCAGAATGAGCTGTGATTTCTGTGATACTTCTGTCAAAGTATTGGCAAATGCATCGTAACGGTAGACTGCATTTCCGTCTGAAATTGTCATTTCTGTGTCGATTGTATTTCCAATATTTTCATTAAATAACATAAGACAATACACATTATTTTTCATATATTCTCCGACTACAAGCTCCGGATACGCATTAGTAAATTTTACTGCCTGATATTGTCCCAATTCTTTCTGCATATCAAAGTTATAAATCTCTTTTTCAAGATAGATCACACGAACTCCCGACTGCTCTAATCTTCCAAGAAGTTCTTTGCCCTGCTGTGGCAGGAAGGTGCTGTAAGGAACAAGCATTACCTCGAAGTTCTGTCCATTGATGACATATTGTTGTTCTTTTACCTCTGCTCCTGCAAGATAATCCAGCGAAATGATATCAAAGCTGATCTGATGTTCCGTCAGTGCTCTTGCCGGTTTTTCGATTGGCATATACTCTCCGCCCCATTCCTGCTCAGCCGGATAGAGTACTCCGACCTTCGCCGGGTGTGTTCCGTCTCTGAACAATTCCATCAGACGATTCACATAATTACTGAATGTTGAGAAATACCGAAACTGCGGATTCATTCCATGCGCATAGAAATGCGGCGGACAGTCGAAATCCGGGAATTTCTTCGGGTCAAACGCATGTGGAACGATATGATTGATTCCACGGACGATCAGATGATCTGCAATCCACTTCATCATCTTCAGTCCTTCGTTCCATCCGTAAGCTCCGAAGGCTTCACACATGGAATTACCGTTCTTGAGCGGGTCTAAATGTGCTGCGGATGAAGCCAGTTTTGCGAGTGCATAGTGATAAAATTCTCCATTACTTCCACCTGTATTGAATGCGTCATGATGATAATTCATCCCTGGAACAATCTGACCTCCGATCACATCGATCCCTGCGTAGTCCATCGTCTCCTGGCCGCGGAAATAATGTCCCGTTCCGTAACCGAGTCTTGCATGTGCACCGTTGTCTTCAATTGTATGTCCAAGATACATCACACCATGTGCATGACACCAGTCTGAAAGAACATTTGTAAAATTATCACGATACAGCTTTGTGATCAAGTCCATGTACTGGTAACGGATTTCTGCTTCGGCTCCATTTGCATTTACCCATAAGAGCGGCAGATATTTTGCATCAAATCCCAGTTCTTTTTCAAGTCCTTCTCTCCATGGAAGAACCATGTCAGATCCAATTCGTGCTTCCGTTCCTTTTTCATTTCCAAATCTCGGTTCGTCTGAGAAGAAACCTTCGATCAACGTTCCGAAATCATTTTTATAATGTGCATAGTGCGGTTCATAAACCTCGTCAATGAGAACTTGTGTTGCTTCTTTTATGAGCGGGTTGAGGTAATCTTTTGTCGCCTCTTCACCACCTTTTCTAGTCAGATACAGAATAAAAATACTCCACGCACCATCTTTAACATCCAGTGTCAGAAGGCGTTTTTCCATATCCATACATTCTGTGATATCTGTCAAAGTCTCTGCATTGATCGGATCTCCCGGCTCAGTATAGCGGCTGATTCGTTTTGCCATGTAGACTTTCAGGATCTCCTGTTCCGGATCCGGTTTGTCCCACGGTCTTCCTTTCAAAAGTTTCAGATCGATACGCATCCGACGCATCGGTCCCTGCACATCATAACGGCGCATAGCAAGATATTTTTTCAAATACTGTGGATAGCATTCTTTCACTTTACCATTCGCATATCCTGTTGGGAAATGGGAGTCGTCGAGGATCCAGACTTTCATCTCGTTTTCTTTTGCTTTCGCAAGAATTAGATCCAGATCGCTCCACCACTGATCTCCAACGAAGTCCGGATGCGGGCGTGCCTCTATGCACACCCCTTTCATCCCACTCTCTGCTATCTTGTCCATATATTCACTCAATATCGCATGTTCTTCTCCATGCTGCCAAAAAAATGGATATAATCCGTTCTTCATTTTCTGTCTCCCTTGTATCATTACTAGCTTTTAGTTTTTCTTCTCTTCTTTTCCCTGTACAATGTATGCCAGTACCGCTGACACTATAAATGCGAGTGCTGCACACGCGATAAATCCATAGAAACTGATGTCCAGTCCTGCCGGATTGATCATTCCAGGAATACGGAAGAGTCCGTCTCCTGCAAGTGCATATAATTTAGCTCCGAGCCCTCCGAGAATTGCACCGGAGATTCCTCCACCTACCCATGCGCAGGCAAATAATTTCATATTCGGAACAGCAATGGAATAGATGGCCGGCTCTGTAACTCCGCAAAGCGCAGATGCAAAACTACCTAATCCCGCACTACGTTTATCTGGATCTTTTGTTCTAAGTGAATATCCGAGTGCTACTCCGGCAAGTGCCCATACTGTCAATCCGAGAATTGCGTTGATCGGATCGCTTCCAAGTGTAAACAGGTTGTTCATCAGTACTGGAATAAATGCTGCGTGCAAACCAAGGAGAACAACCAACTGCCAGAATGCTCCAAAGAGCAGACCTCCAAGGATTGGGCTAAAGTTAAAGATGCCACAAACTATTGTAGAAAGTCCATTAGAAACATACTGCATAACCGGTCCGATCACCAGATAGGAAAGCGGTACTGTTATTGCAAGTACAATCGTAGGAACAATCATTAACTGAATCATCTGCGGAATCACTTTTTTTGCCAGCTTTTCTACCTTGCTTGCAAAGAAAGATGCCAGAATGATCGGGAATAATGTGTTCGCATAAGTTGTTGTAGATACCGGAATGTGAAGGAATGTAATTCCACCTTCCGCTGCAATAGCCGCTACCAGATCCGGATATACGAGTGCTGCACCGATTGCAGCTGTCGTATATGGATTACAGTCGAATATCTTTCCGCATGAAAATCCTACGATGATCGGCATAAAGTACATAATCGCATCTGACGCTGCATAAAGTACAAGGTATGTTCCGTCTGTCTTTGCAAGTACACCTGCTGTTGTAAGAATCACAAGGATTCCTTTCAAGATTCCTCCTGCGATCATTGGCCCGATCATTGGCATGATACATCCTGAGATCACCTTAAAAAAACGATTCCAAAGACTGTCTTTTTTCATCACCTGGTAATCTTCTTTATTTACCGCCTTACTGTTCTCTGTGATTCCAGCTTCTGTCTTTACAAACTTAACTACTTCACTTACATGAGTGCCAATGATCACCTGATACTGGCCACCCTGATTCATAACGCCTTTAACACCCTTAATCTTGCTGACCTCATCCTTATTTGGAATTGTATCATCCTTCAAAACAAAACGTAAACGTGTCATACAATTCGTAACATTAACAATATTTTCTTTACCTCCAACAGCAGCTACTACTTCCTTTGCCAGCTGTCCATAATCTTCTTTTGCCATGATGTACGTTCCTCCCATTCATCACTCACATTTAATCTAATAGTTTCCCGAAATGCATTTCTCTATGCTCTCTATTATATCTATCTGTGTAGCAGAAAAAAATATCAGTTTCCTCACTTTTTATTGACCATTTCCACACAGTCTGATACACTTCATGCAAAGGAGGTGTCCATCTTATGAATCTGAAAGCGTTACATCATTATCTTACCACGTTATCCCCTAGTGAGGAAAAATATCGCAATGGATATATTTACGACGGCTGGAAAGATATGCCGAAGAAACAACATAATGGAGTGGAATATTCTGTATTGGACTTGGATGTTGCATATTTCTCCCTTGATAACAAACCACCCTCTCACGCTCCCGGGCTTAATGCAGAACTCTCTGAGATATCAATTAAGAGAAACTCCCGTTTCAGCGCAGTTCCGGAGCATATCCATACTCACATTGAAATCAACTATGTCTATTCCGGTAGCTGTCCTCAGGTCATTGACGGACATCCGATTACTCTGCAAAAGAACCAGGTTCTCCTGATTGACACAAACTGCCCACACTCAATTGCTCCGCTTGGAGAGAATGATATCATGATCAGTATTATCCCCAAGACAGACTTCCTGCGTGAGCATATGTTTAATCAGTTTTCTAATGATAGTATACTCTCCCGATTTTTTATCAATGCGATCAACGAAAAGACTGACCATGACCACTACCTGCTTTTCCACTCAGAAAATGACCGTAGAATTCCAATGTTCTTTAATGAACTGTTCTGTGAGTGCTTTGATCCATCCATTAATTCTACGGATATCATCATGCATCTTTTCTACACGATCATGGCGGAATTGATCAATGTCTACGAAGACGATTTGACAAAGGAAGATTCCTACTCACACAACAGTGTTGTGATTCCTATGCTGCGTTATATTGAACGGAATTTCAGAACATGTACGCAGGAATCCGTCGCTGACTTTTTCCATATCAGTCCAAACTATGTCACGCGTCTTCTCAAGAAATATACTGGTATGACTTATATTCAGTTGATCCAGGCGCAGAAACTACAGACCGCTGCCAACCTGCTGAAGCAGACAAATCTTCCGATAACTGAAATTGCCCAGCGAGCCGGATATGAAAATGTCACCTTCTTCTATAAGAAGTTCCAGGAGAAGTATCACTGCCAGCCGGGGGAATATAGGGGATAGGTAAAAAACTTACACCCTTTATTTTACCTCTTCCTAAGTGCAAAAAGTGTCTATATCAGAACCTTTTATCGTTTCTTGATATAGACACTTTTTTTAACAGTCATTCTATTAACTAATTGATATTTTCGCCGTTTGTTGAAATAACTTCTTTATACCACTCGAAAGAATCTTTCTTTCTTCTGGACAAGTCTCCTGTTCCATCGTTATGTTTATCCACATAGATGAATCCATATCTCTTATCCATCTCACCGCTTCCTGCACTGACAAGGTCGATGCATCCCCATGGTGTATAACCCATCAGATCTACACCATCTTCCTCTACCGCCTTTTTCATTTCTGAAATGTGGTGTTGCAGATATTCTACACGGTATGGATCGTGGATGCTTCCATCCTCTTCTAAAGTATCATATGCTCCAAATCCATTTTCTACAATAAACAGTGGTACTTTGTAGCGAT
>OLPC01000872.1_pt1 | contig 28244 bp, 28 predicted proteins | sample 1672341 | NCBI WGS metagenome assembly OLPC01 (sample SAMEA3136673, study PRJEB25190) | human gut metagenome | reverse complement strand
ATTTTGAACTGCTCTGGTCGGACAAGGTAGGCTATGTCTGGCTGACGATTGGCGTCAATCCAGTCTATGTGGATACCGGTATCAGAATCGAATCAGCCGCCGATCTCTGCGGCAGGTGTTTGGATGATGTTGCTACGGATGTTTTATATATGACAGGCAACGATCATGCACTGGAGAAAGCCGATCCGCTGGAATTGGCCGAAATCAAGCGGCGCTGGGAGCCATATATCAACCAGCTGCCAGACTATGCGTATCTCTGCAAAGACCTGCTGAACGGAAAAATGTAATCTATCAAACGAGGTGTCAGGAGCCATACAGTGCTTCTGGCACCTTTTTTGTAGATTTTTTGTGAATTTGATTAAAAAGTCCTTGACAATTTGTCTCTGGTAAAACCGCCAAATCGATTCTGATTTCGGTTGGTGTAAGACTTGCTGCTTTTAATTTGGAAGAACTTGCATCATTAACCAAATATGACGAGATGGAATTAGAACAGATTGGAGAAAGAAAAACGGCTTTATTTGCGATTATTCCAGACAACGATTCCACATTCAATTTTGTAGTTGGAATGTTGTACACCCAGTTATTTCAAATGTTGTATTACCAGGCGGATTATGTACATGGTGGAGAACTTCCTGTACCCGTCCATTTCTTGATGGATGAATTTGCCAATGTTGCTTTACCAGATGAATTTGATAAACTTCTTTCAACGATGCGTTCAAGACAGATCTTTGTATCCATTATTTTACAGAACCTGGCTCAGATCAAAGCGTTATACAAAGATAGCTGGGAATCCATTTTAGGTAACTGTGATGAAACGTATTACCTAGGTGGTAATGAACAAAGTACACATAAATACATCAGTGAATTACTGGGAAAAGAAACATTGGATACAAATACGTATGGCAAATCTGAAGGAAGAAGTGGTAATTATTCTACAAATTATCAACAGACAGGAAGAGAGCTTTTAACCGCAGATGAAGTTCGATTGTTGGATAACAACTATGGACTTCTTTTTATTAAGGGAGAACGCCCTGTTAAAGATAAAAAATATGATTTATTAAAACATCCAAATATTAAGCAGACATTGGATGGAGGACGAGAGCCTTATATTCATGGGCAAACGTATCATTTCATTGATGATTGGCAAAATATTCTTTTGACTGATAACGAATATGAATTGTTAGATCAAGAAGAAGTAGAAAAATATGTAAAGGAGATCAAAGAAAATGAAGAAAACAAAAACAATTAGAAAAGTAGTGTTCTATGCTTATACAGCATTGATACTCATCACAAACTTTATAACACCTGTCTATGCAGCTAATGATCCAGTCACTGTAGTCAATAATTTCAGTGATTTTATGTTTGGACTTATTCGAGCTATTGGAATGATTCTATTGGGCTTTGGAATTGTGCAGGTTGGTTTATCTTTAAAAAGCCACGATCCAAGCCAAAGAGCAAATGGATTTATGACTGTTGCTGGTGGAATTATTATTACGTTTGCGAAAGAGATTTTGAATATTATTGTAGGTTAATATATGGATGGAATCATCGATAACCTAACAAGTGCAATCAATACCTGGAATTCTAAACTTGCTGAAATATGGTTGTTACTGACTGAATCTCCAGAAACATTTAAAGGTGGAGATATATGGAAAATCATTGTAAAAGTACATGAAGGTTTACAAGCTATTGGTCTTGCCCTTCTTGTACTTTTCTTTGTATGGGGATTAATACGAACCTGTACAAGCTGGCAGGATGTTAAACGACCAGAACAAGCCTTCAAACTTTTTCTAAGATTTATTATTGCCAGAGGTCTTGTCATGTATGGAATGGAACTGATGACAAAGATTTTTGAAATTGTACAGGGGATAATTCAATCGATTGCGGAAACTGTAGGACTTGGAGTATCCAACGAAACAGTTATACCACAGGAAATAGTTGATGCGGTTAGTAATACAGGATTTTTAGAATCTATTCCACTTTGGGCAGTTACATTATTAGGATCAATATTTATCACAATACTTTCATTTGTAATGATATTAACTGTTTATGGAAGATTTTTTAAACTTTACATGTACACAGCTATTTCTCCAATACCACTTGCAGCAGCTGCAGGAGAAAGCACACAAAACACAGCTTTTACATTTATCAAAAGCTATGCAGGAATTTGTTTAGAAGGAGCGATCATTGTCCTTTCCTGTATTATCTTTTCAGCCTTTGCATCAAGTCCACCAGTAGTGGATTCAACAGCATCTAGTGTATCTATGGTATGGAGTTATATTGGTGAATTGATATTCAATATGTTAGTTCTTGTAGGAACAATCAAAATGTCAGACAGGATTGTAAAAGAAATGATGGGACTATAATATGTAGCTACTCAGTTACCACATTTGTTGATATTTTGTAAAAAACTGATTATAATATATACGAAAGGAAGTGTTAATTATGCGTAACGTAATCAATGCTCAAAAAGATGATGTATTTAGAATTCGCATGAATTCAGAAATTAAGAATGAATTGGAAGAAGTATTTGCCAAAAATGGTTTAACTTTAACAGATGCAGTAAATGTATTTTTTCAACAAGTATTAAATACAGGTGGATTTCCATTTTCTGTAACTGAGGATAATGCCGAAAAGATGAAAGCAAAAGCTTTATCTAAATTAATGAAAGAATTAGAAATTGGTATGAATTGTACTGAATCTTATTCAGAAGAAGAAGCCAAAAAGATGTTAGGTTTGTAAAATGAGGATTATTTATAAAAAATCCGCAATTGACGATCTTCTTAATACCGAAAACTATATTATTAATCAGTTTCATAATGATCAAGCCGCAAAAAAGTTTAAAACAAACATTGTGGATACAATTTCATTATTAAAAGATAATCCTTATTTAGGGCCAAAAATGTCAGATCGATTTAATATAGATACATCATTACGCTATTTAATCGTATCTAAACAAATTGTATTCTATGATATCAATGAAGATAATATCGAAATTATCAGAATACTAGACTCAAGACAAGATTACTTATCATTACTATTTTAATTGATATTGCAGGAGCATATTGTTCCTGCTTTTATTATGCCTTCAAGGTAGGAAAGGAACGTAACATGAAAGATTATATTTTAAACAAAGTTGTATTAAAAACAGGAGATTCATTGGATATTGTTGAATCTTCAACTTTACCATTAACGGAAAAATTGATGTATAAAGTGGAACATGAAAAGGATAAAATTGTTGTCCGACGTGATGGCAGAAATTTGATTATTCCTGTCGAAAATATCTTATTTGCATCTTCTATTCCACTAGATGTCATTCATGAGGATTTTAATGATGAAATCTAATTTTGAAATCAAAATCAACAAAGAAATACGTGATTATACAGAAAGTATTTTCTTTGGATTGTCACTTCGACAAAGTATCTTTTCTATCATTGCCTGCGCTATTGCGTGTGGTTTGTATTTTCTATTCAAAGATCAACTAGGTACAGAAATGACAAGCTGGTTATGTATGCTTGGTGCTGCTCCTTTTGCAGCATTTGGATTCGTACGTTTTCAAGGAATGTATACAGAAGATATTGTGAAGATGGCAATATCTTCTTTTGCGTTGTCTACAAAGAATTTGATTAATGTGCCATTTAATCTTTATTATGAAATACTTGAACCATTCATTAATCAATCAAGAAAGGAGTCGATTGTACATGATAAAAAGTTACGAAAGATTGAAAAAGCTCAACAAAGAAAAATTAAGAATTCCTAGAACCGTTCAGGATACCATCCCGGTAGACACGATCTATAAGGATGGTATTTTTAAATCCGGTAATAAATATACAAAGAGTTATAGGTTCTTGGATATCAACTACAAGATTGCTTCTGGAGAAGATAAAAATAATCTCTTTTTAAGCTATAGTGATTTACTGAATTCTTTTGATTCTTCTGTGATGACAAAGATAACTATCAACAATCGAAAAGTGGATATCAAGAAGTTTAAAGAGGATATCTTGATTCCATTAAAGCAAGATAACTTAGATCCATATCGTGAAGAATACAACAATATGCTCTTAGATAAATTATCTGAAAGTGATGATATTGTTCAAGAAAAATATATTACGGTAACCATCTTTAAAAACAGTATAGAAGAAGCAAGATTCACCTTTTCTAGAATCACCACTGAATTCTCTACCTTATTTGCTAGACTTGGCTCTTCCTGTATTGAATTAAATGCCGAAGAACGATTAAAGATACTTCACGATTTTTATCGAAATGAAACAGAAGAATTTTCGTTAGATATGAATGATTTAGCAAAGAAAGGACATTCTTTTAAAGATTTGATTACACCTAGAATGAGCAAATACCACAACAAATATTTTGAATTTGATGGTAAATATGGAAGAGTTCTTTATTTAAGTAATTATCCAGGCTTTTTAAAAGACGAGTTTGTATCTGAACTTTGCGATTTAAATAAGAACTTGATGTATTCCATGGACATTATTACGATTCCTACTGATGAAGCAGTTCGTGAAGTAGAAAATAAATTCTTGGGGGTTGAAAAGAACATTACGGATTGGCAAATGAAACAAAATCGTAACAATAACTTTTCAGCCATTATTCCTTATGACATGGAGCTACAACGTAAGGAATGTAAGGAATTCTTAGACGATTTAATTGTACGAGATCAAAGAATGATGCTATGTAATATTACGGTTGTTCATCTTGCTGATTCATTAGAAGAACTGGATAAAGATAGTGAAACATTAAAAGCAGTAGCTCGAAAATATGTTTGTGAATTAGAAACACTCTACTTTTCAAAAAGACAATTGGACGGTCTACAAACAGCCCTTCCTATTGGTGTCAACAAACTCAATATCACTCGTACCCTGCTTACAGAAAGTGCTGCTGTATTTATTCCCTTTAGAGCCCATGAAATCATGCAGAAAGGTGGTATTTGGTATGGTCAAAATGCCATTACCAACAATCCGATTCTTTGTAACAAAGCTTTATTACAAAATCCAAACTCTTTTGTATTAGGTATTCCTGGATCAGGTAAATCTTTTCTTACAAAAGAAGAAATTGAATTCCTAATTCTGTCTACGAATGACGATATTATTATTGCGGATCCAGAAGGCGAATATGATCCAATCATTAAAGCGATGAAAGGACAGATTATTCGTATTGGAACAAATAGTAAAGATTATATTAATGCCATGGATATGTCAGAAGGATATGGAGATAGTGGTAATGCAATTGCAGATAAATCTCAATTTATCATGTCTTTATTCGAACAGTTAGATACTAATCATGGTGGTATATCCCCTATTGATCGTTCTATTATCGATCGTTGTGTATCTTTGGTTTATCAGGATGCCATGAAAAATAACTATATTCCAACATTAAAGCACCTATACAACAAACTATTAGAACAAAATGAACCAGAAGCTAAATCATTAGCTATCAAACTAGAACTATTTACAAATGGATCCTTGAATATTTTTGCTCATGAAACCAACGTAGATATCAAATCTAGAATCCTATCTTTCAACATCTTTAGTTTAGGAAAACAATTAAAGACGATGGGATTACTTGTAATTACAGATGCCATTATCAATCGTGTCAATGAAAATTGGAGAAAAGGTAAACGTACACACGTCTTTATTGATGAAATCCATGTCATCTTTGAAAATGAAGAAAGTGCAACCTTCTTTGCATCTGCATGGAGACAATTCCGTAAAAGAGATGCCTATCCAACGGGTATTACACAAAATGTGAAATATCTTCTTTCTTCTCAGCAAGGTACAAGCATGTTGTCGAACTCTGAATTTATCGTCATGTTGAATCAATCTGCCAACGATAGAGAAGATTTAGCTAGACTTTTAAATATTTCAGAAGAACAGATGAGCTATATTACAAATGCTCCTACCGGATCTGGATTGATTAGGTATGGTGGATCTATTGTGCCGTTTGTAAATAAGATGCCAAAAGGATTATTGTATGATCTAAATACAACTAAACCAGGAGATAGAAAACTAATAATGAATTAATACAATTTAGGGAACTTTATTAAGCAAAGTAATAATAAGCATTCCTTATTTTGTTCTATACAGTTTTTTATTTTCTCCTTGACATTACCCCCCCCCGTGCGAAAATCCACTATATATAAAGGAGATTTATTGCTATGAGTTATGTCAAAAAAAAGTGTTTTTTCTGCATTCTTCCACTGTTTTTACTTACTTTATCAAGCTGTTCGGTAAAAAAAAGCATAAAAACATCTGAAAATACATCATCTTCAGAAACAATGACCAAAAATCAAGATATTCAAAAAATTGAGCTTAATTCCGAAAATTGGAATGATTATTTGGAAATAAGAGAAGAAAATATACCTGGATATGATAAATTTGGGGATTTATCTGGTTTTGCTCATATGTATTCATTATGTATAAAAAAAGATGTACAAATTGCCGATCCAAATATCTATGATTTTGAAATTACAGTTGAATACTCAAGTACGATAAGTCATCCAACAATTGAGTATGATTGTTCAAATCAAACATTTTCAATTATTGATGATGGCGATGAACAAAGAACAACCATCAATCAAGCCTATATTTCCGCATATGCTTATATTCATAATAACAATGAATATATTGTTGAAGATGGATATACAAAAGATTATCATGACAACGGACATCTGAAGGTATTAGAATACGATACGTTTAAAAATGGAGGTTATAGTCCAACAGAAACAGATTTTTACACTGATGTCCATATCACTCGAGTTACTGGAAATTTAAATATCATAAATAACTAAATATTCTATGATGCAAAGAAAAAAATTGATCGAACTATAAAGCAGAATTGACTTTCTGCTTTTTTACATACAAAGGAGTTGATGAAATTGAGAGATATTAAGACAAAGCAAAAAATGCAAGCTATTAAAACAAAAGATACAAAGGGAAATATTCAACATTTCATTAAACAGCAAACAATTCATAATAAAAATGTTGATAGAAAAGAGGAAGCTTCTGTTAAATCCAATCCACAGATACAGGCTACAAATAAAGTAAGTGTTGTAGCAAGACAAACTGTAATTGAATCTAAACATCGTACTACTAAGTTTATTAAGCAAACGCGAAATGAATATAAAATCAAATCAACAAGTAAGAAATCTATTATTGAATCAAGCCATGATATTCAGCCACAACGAATTTCTTATATATCAAAGGCTAAGAAACATATCGTAAATAAAGTGAATGCTTCAAAGATAAAACAGTCTACAGAACAAATTGTTTTCAAGCCTATTGTCCAAAATACAACACACGCTATAAAGAAATCATTTCATATTGTTAAGAAGAGTGTATCTACATTGAATACACTCTTTTCTTTTGGAACAGGATTGATTTTATTGATTGTAATTACCCTGTTTATTGGCACATTTAGCGTATTAGCTCAAGATGGTGGATCTAATAGTGAAATTGTTTCTTTAAGTGAAGAAGTTATTGCGTATGAAGATACCATTCGAAAATATGCAATAGAATACGATATAGAAGATTATGTATCTTTACTTCAAGCGATTATGATGCAGGAATCTGGTGGTAAAGGAAATGATCCTATGCAAGCTAGTGAATCTGGATACAATACAAAATATCCTAGGATTCCTAATGGCATTACAGATCCGGAGTATTCCATAGATGTTGGTACACATACCTTTTCGGATTGTGTTAAAAAGGCAAATGTAAAAGATCCATCCGATACAGAACATATCTATCTTGCTCTTCAAGGATACAACTATGGATCTGGATATATTGATTGGGCAATTTCTAATTTTGGTGGTTATTCCAAATACAATGCACAACAATTTTCAGATATGAAAAAGCAAGAATTGAATGTATCAGGGTATGGAGATCCATCTTATGTAGATCATGTAATGCGTTATGTAGGGATTACCTTTAGAGGTGGAACTAATCCAAACTTTAATAACATGGAAGCATGGATTACAAAGAATCCATATGCTAAAGAAGGCTTATATGGCCAATGCACATGGTTTGCTTGGGGAAGATTCTATGAGCTATATGGATATGATTCAGGCTTTACTGGAAATGGATGGGATTGTGTAGATGAACTACTAAAAGCACATCCAAATAAGTTTGAAAGATCCACTACCCCAAAAGCAGGAGCAGTATTCTCTGGCATTGGTAAAAACCATGTTGGTATTGTTTTAAAAGTAGATGGTAACAACATTACAATTCAAGACGGGAACTATGATGGCATTACCAATACATTTGAAGATGCAAAAAAAGACTGGCAAACTAACACATATACTCTTGATTACTACAGGTCAAGAATGGGAGGGATTGTGTTTGCCAATCCCAAATAAAAGGTGGAGGTGAAATCATCATCTCCACTTGTTTGCATTTTGATGTTGTTCAACAACTTTCTTTGCCTCTTCTTCTGTACGATACAATTTGCTTTCACGAACACGTGTTCCAGAAGTAACACAATTACCATCTGAAAATCGTATTGTACAAAATCCACTAGTATTACGAATAACAGTTGCTTTCTTGATAAAGACAGAAGAGGAAATAAAGTAAACAACATCTCCTTCATTAAATCGTTTCAAATTATCATCTCCAAACAATTAATTCACAAGTATATTTTAAAAGATGAAAAAATTCTTGTCACTAAAATAATCCCATTGATTTTTCAATGGAATTAGATTTGATACTATAGTGATCTTAGCATTTTATCAATTGTTTTTTTCTTCTGTTCTTTATTAGGATGTACGTACAAATTTAATGTTGTACTAATGTTAGAATGCCCTAATAAAACAGAAACGGTTTTATAATCCGCTTTTGATTCTATACATCTCGTTGCAAAGCTGTGACGTAAACCATGAAATTTTAATTCCGGTATATCTAACTGTTTACAAAGCTTTTTATAGTAATTTCTATACGTTCTTGGCTCAATTGGCTTGATATCATTAGAAATTACATAATAGTTTTCATTTACCACTTTATTGAGAGATTTAAGCATCTTTAGCAATTCACTAGACATTGGAATATCTCTAACAGAATTAGCAGTTTTAGGTGTATCTAACAGTAACTCTGTATGTCTTGTTTCGTCTTCGATAATATAGATGCGTTGCAACGTATGTCTGACTTTTATTACTCCTTCAGCAGTATCTACATCACACCATCTTAATCCGCAAATTTCACCAATGCGCATACCAGTGCTTAAACAAATAAAAATACCTAAATTTTTAAAAGTGAAATTAATTCGTAAATGCTCCATAAACTTTTTTTGATCCACTTTTGATAGCACATCAAGATCCTTTTTTTCTTGCTTTGATGGAAATTTAGCATCAATTTGAACATATTCTAAATATCCATTTTTGATGCCAAACTTCAAAATCATTTTTAATACAATGATAATGTCTCGTATTGTTTTTTCACTTAAACCAGCATCTAACTTATCAAAAACGAACTGCTGAACCTTTTCCTCGTTTACTTCATAAAGATCACCAAAATAAGGTTTAATGTGATTTTGAATTAGTAATTGATAAGCTGCATATGTAGATTTCTTTACATACTTTTTCTTTTCCTCCTTCCATTCTTCAGTAATTTGATTAATTGTTTTTTCTTTGACCATTTTAATTCCTCCTCTCTGGTCAGATCAAAACAATATGAAATTTTTATTGATATATGTTCCTAATTTGAGATTTAGAGAATTTAACGAACAATTAATATACACATCTTTTGAAAAGGTAATAAAATTATACAGAGGAAGTTCTCCTCGCCCAATTATCAACTATGTAACAACAGATGAAAATGGCGTAAATTGGATAAAAATAGGTGACATGCCTTCTGTTGGTAACAAAGTTTTTTCTTGTTCAGAAAAGATAACAAAAGATGGTTCTAAAAAATCTCGTGCAGTATATAAAGGAGATATAATTCTTTCTAATTCAATGAGCTTTGGAAAGCCATATATTTTGGGAATAGATGGTTTTATACATGATGGTTGGTTTGTGATTCGTGATTATAAAAAATATTTGGATAAGACATATTTATGTCAGCTTTTATCATCTGATATTGTACAAAATCAATATAAATCAACAGCAGCAGGTGGGGTTGTTAAAAATATTAGTAGTGACTTAGTTAATTCCGTAAAGTTTCATTTACCTTCGATAATAGAGCAAAGAAAAATTGCAAGATTTCTTGAATCAATTGACCAGAGAATTGAAACTCAAATTAAAATCATTAACGATTTAGTTTTACAAAAGAAATGCATTATTTCCTCACTATTGAAATCAGTTCAAGATAATGAAAAAATAATGTTGAAAGATATTTTGTTTGATTACAATATTAAAACAACGATTAATAATGAATATCCTGTACTTTCTTCTACTGCATCTGGCATGTATTTACAATCGGAATATTTTAATAAGGAAGCATTCAGCGATAATACAATTGGATACAAAATTATTCCTAGAGGGTACTGTACATATAGATCTATGAGTGATACTGGATTATTTACTTTTAATATGCAAGAGCTTGTTGAAAAAGGAATTGTTAGTCCAGCATATCCAGTATTTTCAGCAAATGATGACTATATTAATGAGTTTATTATTTTATATTTAAACAACTCATCATACATAAAAAAACAAATTCTAGAATTAAAAAGTGGAGGTACTAGATTCGCACTACCATTTTCAACATTATGCACTTTAAAAATTCCAAAACTAGACAAAGAAAAGCAGTTATCATTAATTAAAACTATAACTGCCTTTGAGAGAAAAATTGAAAATGAAGAAATGATTTTAAAGGCCTTGCATCAACAAAAAAATTTTTTGTTAAACAACATGTTTATATAAACATATTGCATAATAGATATTTTTTCTGTTTTTGTAAATTCGTGAGTTCTTCAGTTAATATGCTTATCTTTTCATCTAGCATTTCAAATAATGCTAGATTTTTCCTTTGTATTAATAAGCTAGGAACAAGAATCGTAAAGTTTTCTAAATCCTTTTTTTGAATGTTTGGCAAACCCGTTCCTATTCTTAAGTTCATCATTTCTTTTTCTTTATATTTCAAATAATGATATAGGTATTTATTTTCTATAAGTGCTGAATTCACATTTTGTATTGTATAACAATGTCCACCGCTCCAAAAAGGACTACTGTTAAATTGAACATATCCACAAGAATTTCCGCCTTCACTGATTGAAATTGTATTTTCTGATACATTGTAGGAATCAAGATAACCAGATGGAGATGTTCCACCATTCATCATATAATAGGAGCCATTAGATAATAATTGATCATTATTTATTTGATCACCTTTAACTATGTAAGCTAATTGTTTAAGTTTATAATCAGCATAATTTTCTTTAAACATGCAATTATATATTCCCATTTTAAGAGAATTATAGTCGTCAATGATTTTACTTTGAGTCTCAATCATCTCATCTATTTTGGTTAATAATTTGACAATATGAAGTTGTTCATCATATGAGGGAATAGATACTAAAACCTCTTTTAAATCAGAATTATGTAAGTGTACTATGGATTTCCCTTGTGCCTTTTTTGCGATATCATATCGTCTAACACCATTTAATTGATAACTTAAAAAAGCTGCTGAAACATTTGACTTTGGACGTAATATATTCAAATCTCCACCTAATATAATATCATTTTGGTAAATAGCACGAGCAACTGCAATGTCGATAGGATCTTCTCCTGAGCCAGGTATTATGAGGTCATTGTTTCTAGATAAAAACGGATTTGAAAGAGTGGTATTTGTTTTGCTTATAATATCACTTATTACTTCATTTTTATATGTAGTATATAGCTCTCCATATAAAATGCATGGAAATCCTTCATTAGATAAATCGGATTTTGATAATCCATTTCCTTTAAAAAATAGACATATTTCATTAAGTTTTCTTTTACTCCAATCACCTTTGTAAGAAAATCTCAAATTAGGAACCATCAATAAAAATCATCCCTTATCTTATGCGTAAAGGATGATTTTTTAAGTGTTTATTTCTATAGTGTTCCTAATTTGAGATTCTCTTCATTCGCTGATCCATTTCGTATATATACCCTTAAAGAAGTGTTACAACGAATTTCATTTCCGGTAACTGTTGATGAAAATAAATTGTATTATCAAATTGGTATCAGATCTCATTCCAAAGGAATTTTCTACAAAGAAGCTGAGAGTGGAAAACAAATTGGAAATAAAAGAATCTTTTTGATTGAACCAAATTGTTTGATTCTTAATATCGTATTTGCCTGGGAACAAGCAGTTGCAAAAACTTCTGAAAAAGAGGTTGGAATGGTAGCTTCACACAGATTCCCAATGTATAAAGTCTTAAATAATTCATTAGATTATATTGTAGATTTCTTTAAAACAGAAAAAGGTAAACAACTTCTTCAAATGGCATCACCTGGTGGAGCTGGAAGAAATAAAACATTAAATCAAGATTTTTTTCTTAGCAGCAAAATTTATTTACCTTCATTAACTGAGCAATTAAAAACTTCAGAATTAATAGAGCTAATTGAAGATAGAATTGAAACTCAAATTAAAATCATTAATGATTATAAATTGCTAAAAAAGTACATTACAAAGAGCTTTATCAAACAGAAAGGAACTTCTTATTTATTGTCAGAAATAGCTGAATTAGGAAGAGGAAGAGTAATCAGTTCTGCAGAAATATCTAAACAAAAAAATCCAATCTATCCAGTTTATTCTTCACAAACATCAAATAATGGCGTAATGGGATATTTAGATAATTATGATTATGAAGGTGAGTATATCACTTGGACTACAGATGGTGCTAATGCAGGTACTGTTTATTACCGAAATGGAAAATTTAATTGTACAAATGTATGCGGTATTTTAAAAATTAAAAATGGTTATGATGCATATTATATTTCAAATATTTTAAATTGCTATACTAAAAAATATGTTTCAACTAACTTAGCAAATCCTAAACTAATGAATAATGTAATGGCAAATATAAAAATTAATTTACCATCTATCGAACGGCAAAAATATTTTTCAAATATATTAAAGGCTATTGAATATAGAGTTAAAATAGAGCAAGATATTAAATTGAATTTAGTGAAGCAAAAAGTATTTTTATTAAAAAACATGTTCTTATAATGAAACATGTTTTTTAGATAAATAGGTTATTAAGAAAAAATTGTTTTTGTAGTCTATATTTTTCTAATAAAGCTTCTTCATTTTTTAATTTGTTGTCAAAAGAAGTAAATATCTTACATACAAATGTTTGCTCCTTTAGATTTGGAACACTTATATCGGTTACTGCAACTTCTGATAAATAGTGTCGTTTATGATCTGTTGATTCAAAATTCAAAAATTGCAAATATTCATAAAAGAATTTTAGCATTAGTCCTTCTTTTGTTTGAAGAATCTTTAATGCTGATGATTTCACTTTAAATGGAAAATCAACATATTTATTTTCGTTAGTAAAGTCATCAAATATAATACAATCACCTTTTTCATAAATACCATCTTTTTCAAGAGTATATCCTAAGATAAATGACTGGTTAGCAGTTAATACTGGTGTATAATTTTTTCCATACGATAAATAATCAGTACTATGCACAATGTATTTTTGTGGCTGTTCATAAATTACATAATCTTGAATACAACAGTTTGCGTTTTTATGGATATCTTTAAAAATCAAATTTCTTATTTGTTTTTTTTGAGAACTTAAAGTGTCAATGATTTTAATCTGAGTCTGAATACGTTCATCTATTTTATCTAAGAAAACTGCAATTTGACGTTGCTCCTGATATTCTGGAAGTAAAATATGAAGATTATTTATAGTTTGAAAGTTTAAAGCTGGCATACCTGATGATTGAGTATTATTTAATTGTTTCTGTATGACTGGTGCATTTAAATAATGATATAAATATGATTTGTTTAATAAAGCACTATTTATAGGGCGAATTGTAAATAAATTATTTGCAATTATTCCATTTATTCCTCTTCCTACATAACCAGCCGAAGCACCATAACGTACTACTACAACATCTGTACAGTCAACATAATTTTCAGACCCATTACTGTATACATATCTAATATCATTTGTTTTTTGCGTATAATCTACTATTCGTATAAAACGTTTTAAATCTGGTTTCTCTTCGGTAAATTGTTGCTTCAAATCATACTGATTACCCTGTTTTAATTTACATATATCTACGATTTTAAAATCTTTTAATTGATTATTTGTAAATCTCAAATTAGGAACATTTGGGTTTTTATTTTTCTTATCCATAGCATTAATCCTCCAAAAGTCCAAGTTCTTTTAAATATACGTCAATTTCTTTATCAAGTTCATCGCGCTTAGCTTCAAGTTCTTTGATTTCTTTCATGACAGCATGAATATCGATTTCTTCTTCCTCTTCAAATGTATCTACATAACGAGGGATATTTAAGTTATAATCATTCTCAGCAATTTCCTCTAAAGATGCACAATGAGCATATTTTTCAACATCTTTACGTGCTAAATATGTATCCATGATTTTTTGAATATTTGCATCAGTTAATCTATTTTGATTTTTACCTGATTCGAATTCTTTTGAAGCATCAATAAAGAAGATATCATCATGTGTTTTACATTTTTTAAATACAAGTACACATGTAGGAATGGATGTACCAAAGAATAGGTTTGCTGGTAATCCAATAACTGCATCTAACCAGTTCTTTTCTTTGATCAAATATTGTCTGATAACTCCTTCTGCAGCACCTCTAAACAAAACTCCGTGTGGTAACACAACAGCCATTGTTCCTGCATCATCTAATAAATACAGCATATGTTGTACGAATGCATAATCTGCCTTTGACTTTGGTGCTAATTTTCCATACGCACTGAATCTTTCATCATCCAAAAATTTAGGATCTGCAGACCATTTAGCACTATAAGGTGGATTTGCTACAACTGCATCAAATCTCATTTTCATATGTTCCTCATTTGGATGTTCAAGTGTATCATTATTTTCAATATCAAAATGATTAAATGGCACTCCGTGTAGTAACATATTCATACGCGCCAAGTTGTATGTTGTTGATACTTTTTCTTGTCCATAGAAAGATACAACATCTGTTTCTTTGGCAACACGTAACAATAATGATCCTGATCCACAAGTAGGGTCATATACATTTTTTAATTTTGACTTACCAACAGTTACTAATTTTGCTAATAATTTTGATACTTGCTGTGGAGTATAGAATTCTCCTGCTTTTTTTCCGGCAGATGCAGCAAATTGACCAATTAAGTATTCATATGCATCACCTAAAACATCAATTTCAGCATCTTCATAATGAAAATTAATGTCATCAATTTTTAACATTACTTTAGCAATTAAGGCACTTCTGTCTGCTTCACTTTTTCCTAATTTTGATGCATTTAAATCCATGTCATCGAATAAGTTTTCGAAATCTCTTTGAGAACCCAATCCTATTGTTGATTCAGTTAAATCATTGACTGCTTTTGCTAACATTGAAATATCAAATTGTTTTACATTAATTTTATCAATTAATGTTGACCAGAGATTAGCCGGTTCAATTACATATCCTAATCCACCTTCATCATCAACTAATGCATCAATAATATCCTGTTTGAAATCTTCATCTTTCCATGCATCAGCATAAGAAATATCGTCGTCTTCTAATTCTTCATCTACAAAATTTGAAAGCTTATCTGATAGATAACGATAGAAGATTAATCCTAAAATGTAATTTTTAAATTCTGAAGCATCCATGCTTCCACGCAAATCATTTGCCATTGCCCATAATTGAGTGTGTAATTCTGCTTGTTGTTTAGCTTGAATTTCTTGTGTTTCCATAATGTCCTCCTAAAGTATATTTTCAAGTTTTTTATTTAATAATAGTTGTTTCAATTCAATTAATCTTCGTTCATAACGATTTTTTCGAATCGATTGATAATAGATTTTACCAATAAGGATTTGTTTGTTTATTGGTGGTAAATCTAAATCTAAATCTCTTATAACATCAAGGGTTATCATTTTTACGTATGATTGTCCTTGCATACTACTTGTAAGTTGATGCTTCATTATTGAATTTTCATTAAATAGCCAAGCAAAGTAATAAGGATCTAAGAGATTTGTATCATTGACTCGAACTAGACAAAAATTAGAAAGCAATAAACTATTTGCGCGCTCTTTTGTTATTACCATAGCCATCTGCGAAGATAAACCAATAACGATATCATTTTCTTTTGTTAGTAAACATTTATCAACTTTTTCTATGTCAATTTTGGAAATGATTTCATCAAATGAAGAATCATCCTTTCCACAAATATAACTCAATTCCTGCATACTAATTGTTGATATTTGTTTAAATGATTGAAGTTCAGATTTTGGCTTTACTCTTGTAAGAATGGTACCTAAACTAATTTCTGACAAATTGGAAAGTTTTGTACTCATCGTTTAACCTCCTTTGCAACTTACATAAATAGCATAATCCAAGAGAGATAAAAAGTCAATAGAAAAAGTGCAATTTATTTATATTGCACTTTACATGTATTTAATGACAACATCTTTTATAAATTGAGTGATCGTATTTGTTATAGAATTTTTAGCTCTCATACTAGAAGAAAAGTTTTTTTCTTCTTTTTCTCGTTTAATTACATCTTTTGTAAGATCAGTTTTAATGTCATTTTTATCTACAAATCCACCAAACTCATAATCACCAATTAATCTATTAATTTTAGGTTCTGGTATTTGGTATTTTGCAGCAACTTCTCGTATTTCATTGGTACGTTGCTCTTCCATATATTGATTATATTCATATTCAAAATCAGCATCAGGATCCATCTCACTTGCAATACTATCGATAAATCCATGGATCAAATCTGATTTCATATATAGCTCTGGATCAGTTGCAGATTCAATCATCTTTTCAATTTCATCTAAAGTTTTACGACGTTTTTCTCTAGATGGTTCACTTACAGCATTTTTAATTAGCTCTAAGATATAATGAACGTTGATTTTATCATTTCTAAGAAGTTCAATATCGAAACTTACGTCAGAAAGAATCGATGTTTTTTGCTGATCTGGTCGAATATCTCGATAGATTTTTTTATATTTACTTACAAAATCTTCATATAATTGATTTGACATCCCAAGTTCATCTTCAGAAAATTCAAACTCGTCAAATGTTTTTAATTTAACCATTAAGCGAACTAATTCACGGAATAATAACACAAATTTATATTCTTCCTGTTCGTCTCCACCATGTTCTGCTTCTTCTGGAGAAGGAGTATGTTTTAATAGTTCTTCAACGGCTTTTCTAAATTCATCTCTATAATATTCATATGGTTTCATTAATACTTCATCAGCATTATCTGTCAATGAGAACAACTTAACCGCATCGTCAACTGCCTTTTTATTTGTTTGAAAACACACAATGTTTCCATATGGTTTATTAGCTGTTTCAATACGATTTGTTCTTGAAAATGCCTGGATTAGATCATGATGTTTTAATCTTTTATCAACATATAAAGTATTCAATCTTTTTGCATCAAATCCAGTTAAGAACATATTTACAACTAATAAAATATCTAACTCTGTATTTTTTACTTTTTTTGATACATCTGTAAAATATGCAGAGAAAGTATTGGTACTATAATTTTTATCAAACATTTGATTATAATCTTTGATCATTCTTTCAAGTGAATCACGAGAATGTTCTGTTTCGAGTTCTCCGTCTTCATTTGCACCAAAAGTAAAGATTCCGGCTATTTTTAAATCAGTATTACGCTTTTTAAATTCATCATAATACTTAATAAGCATTGGAATACTACGGACAGTAAAAATAGCGTTGTATCTTCTATTGTTAGTTTTAGAATTATGTATTTTTAAAACATAATCAACAATGTTAGAAATACGCTGATCATCCATTAAAACTTCTTCAGTATCAATAGCTTCAACTTCTTCATCATCCTCAATATCTACAGTTGAACTAATTGTTCTAACATAATCAACATTAAAGCCCAAAACATTTCCATCGGCAATAGCATTTTTAATCAAATAATGATGGACTAATTTTTCAAAAATGTCTGCTGTAGTTCTACCATCCTGACTGGCATTTTCTGCAAAACGAGGTGTCCCAGTAAAGCCAAAATACTGTGCTCTTGGAAACTTTTTCTTTATCATTTTATGCATTTCACCAAATTGGGATCTATGGCATTCATCTATGATAAAGACAACCTTTTTTCCTTCAAAGCGATCAATAACATCCTGATACTTATCATTTTTACATGCATTAGACATCTTTTGGATTGTTGTAAGAATAATCTTCTTTGAAGAATCTTTCATTTGAGCAATCAATGTATCAGTGCTATCGGTCATATCAACTGTGTCTTTCTGGAACCGATTGAATTCTTCAATGGTTTGACTATCCAAGTCTTTTCTATCTACTAAAAAGAACACTTGAGCAACTTCTCGGTTTGTACTTAATAACTGACTTAATTTAAAAGATGTTAATGTTTTTCCAGAACCAGTTGTATGCCATACATAAGCATTGTTATTTGTTTCATATGCTCGTTTCATCAATTCTTCTACTGCATAATATTGATAAGGTCGCATGACCATTAGATTTTTTTGTGTATCATCTACAACCATATATCTAGAAATCATCTTAGATATATGACATTTAGGTAGGAAATCTAATGCAAAATCATATAAATTATCTATACGATTATTATTTTTGTCTGTCCAATAGAAAGTGTATTGGAAGTCCATTTCTTTATCACTGTTTGCAAAATATTTTGTATCAATTCCATTGCTGATAATAAATATCTGAACATATCTAAACAGGTCATTAAGCGAATGCTTTTTATAACGAATCACTTGATTAAAAGCTTCTTTGAAATCAATACCTCTTCGTTTAAGTTCTATTTGAACAAGTGGCAGTCCATTGATAAGTAAAGTAACATCGTATCTATTTTCATACTTTCCGACCATAGTTACTTGATGAGTGACCTGAAATTCGTTTTTGCACCACTCATTATTTTTAGTGTTAAAAAGTTCTATGTATTGTGTACTGCCATCATCCATTGTAATGTCTTGAAGACTTCTTAAGGTTTTAGAACTTCCGTATACACCTTTCCCTTGAATTTTTACTAATAATCGCTCAAATTCTTTATCAGACAATTCATGGCCATTTAACCTTGAGGCATTATGTTTATTGACTTGCTTTCTAAAATTCAAGTGCAAATCATCAATATCATTAATTTCAACAAATTCATATCCATCTGCACATAACTGCTTTATTAAATTATCTTCTAAAGTTTTTTCACTTTCATATCCTAAATTACTGCTCATTTAATATCCTCTCCAATCTCAAAGCTTTAACATTAAGGATTCTACAAACTAAAATAATAATCTCTTATCTTTTGTGACATTAGATATCTTCTTTTGGCTAAAAATTCATAATAATTGTTAACATCGTAATTTACAAATTCGTCGGGAATGCAGTTTTGTTTGAATGATTCATTCAATTGTTCTTTAGTTAGTATTCCACCGATAACCGATTTTTTAGATTCTATTTGCTCAAGAATTTTTGTCATATAAATATTTGGTGCATCATCTTTTATTTGATAATTAATTTCAGATTGGGTAATTGCGTAATTAGCAATTTGGTTGTATTCAGATCTAGAGTTGTGACCATTTCTTTGTAAGTATTTTTTAGGGAAAAGATGGTGAATATCACCTCGATTTGATATTAAAGCATCTACAGTGATTTGATTTGATAAAAAGCCTTTATCCCCTGAATGCACTTGAGCCATTAAATATAGTTTAAAGTATGGACTGCTTGCAACAGATGTGTTTAATCTTTCTGGCAGTATATGATCCCAATAAGCATCGGATAACTGTCCAAGTTCAACATTTTTTAAATATTCTTCAGGGTCATTTACGTCAAAACGTTTGATATCATAATCAAACATAGATTCAGGAGATCCAGAATATCTTCCTGTAAGAATTGATAATACAAGCCATTTTCTTACTACAGTTTCTATAGAATTAGGGTGAACACCTTTATCTCTGAGTAGTAGGAATAATGCGTATCCGAAATTTAAAGCATTGTCTGACCTGATTAAAGAAGCATCAATGATTCCAGCTGATTTCAAAATCATCATATAACGATCATAATTTGTTTTATTAATGAATTTCAATACGCCTTCATGCAATGTATTATAAGATTCTTCTGCAATTTCTTCTTCATAGTCACGCGTTTCAAAATTTCTTCCAGATAGTAGGTTTACTAAATCAGAAAGTTTACCTCTATGGAATTGTGAAGTAAATGCAACACGTAGGATATCAGTATAAGCGGGAGAATAGATATCATCCGTATTATTAACAATCCAAGTAATTTTACTGAATTCATCAAGTTTTGAAAACTCCTGATCATTAGCTTTTATTGCTTCTAGATCCATAGGTCTTTGGTTTAAATGACAAAAATAATCAATTGTTTTTCTAATGATATCTCCACCATATTTTTCATTCGAAGATATTTTACTCATTGCAAAATCCGCTTGAGATAAGACAGTTCCTTTTGAATTAATTCGAATGAAAATGTCAGTGACGGTTTCAATATCTAATTCCTGATCTAAATCAATAACGCCTATACTATTATTTAAAATACCTTTTAGTTTAACTATGGTATTGTTGATTTCTGATGCATTCGAATTATTTTGTTTTGCATATTCTATAGCAAAATTGAAACAATTGAAATCAGGTTTAAAAACTTCAGATATATCATTGATATATTTACTGTCCTTTTCAAGCGCCGGATTACAAACTTCAAATTTTTCATCAAGTGGATTAAATGAAATTCTAATCGGAATTTTTTTATATTCCTGATTAACTACTTCTTGCCCAGTGATTGCTGCAGTTAGAGCTGTAATTCGTTGCTACCCATCAATAACAATTTTTTTACCATTACTAAAAGTACCGTCTTTTAATTTAACGTCTGGATTTTTCCATATTATTATGTAACCTACTGGATAACCTTTATACAAAGAATCCATCAAATCTCTTACTTTACTGGCTTCCCAAACAAATGGTCTTTGCATTTCTGGAATTGCAATTTCGCCACTATTGATCCAAGAAATAATATTTTCAACAGAATGATTATTAACACTATACTTCGCCATTTTATTTCTCCCCAACTATCTCTACAATATCATCAAATGTACAATTTAATGTTTTACACATTTTAATTAAAGAATCCATTGAAACTGTTTGATTCTTTGAAAGTTTTGCTAATGTCCCAGGAGTAAGTCCGGCAATTTTAGCAAATTCAGTTTTCTTCATACCTTTATCAATTAATAATTTAAACAAGCGATTATAACTAATTTCCATATGATTCGACTCTCTTTCTATATTTCCAATTATAAAGGAATTTGGTATAAACATAAATAAAAATATCACTTTTTGGTGATATTTTTTTATTTTTTATTTATTTCATCTTAGTTATTAATAAACTAACTTTCACATGTTCTAATAATATTAATGCAAAGAAATCGAAGTCCTCCATCTTTTTTGTTTTTAAAAAGGAATAGATACATAAAATACAACGAATTGGTACAGATCTCTGTTTCAGACAGTTGATCTGTTTTTTTATCCATTTCAAGGCTAAAAAATGCCTTTTTTGTGGACTTTCAAGTGAAGGGGAAATTGTTTTTCCTTCACAAAAGGAGGAATAATTAAATGTATAACTATGGTTATGAAAAGAAAAAGTATTTAGAAGCAAAAGAAAAAGAAGAAAACTTACTACGATTATTAGGATTTCCTGAATGGAAGATTCGATATCTTCGTGAACTAGATGATTTTGATTTCAATAAAAATCGCAGTTTTCACCGTAATGAGTCACCAACTGAAGTAAAATTCTTTCTAAATGAACCTTCTAAAGATTGTATAAGTGAATATACATGGGAAGACGTACTAAATGGAGTAAACGATGCCGTTGTTTATAAGCATTTGAAAAAGTGTGATCCTGTCATGCAGAAAATTATTGTAATGCTGAAAAACAAGTATTGTGTATGGGAAATTGCTGAAGATTTACATATGACAAATAACGCAGTTTATAAAAGAATCGAAAAATTCTCAAAAAAATGTAAAAAGAGAGGCTAATAATTCACGATTTCAAGGACTATCTAGTGAAGGGAGATATGTAATCTTCCAAGTAGCTCTTTGAAAACAACATAACAACTATTAGATACAACACTTATATATTCGAGCTATTTCACTACTGCGCGATGATGTTTTTAGCGAGCGATGATACTTTAGATTGATAAACAATTTTGCTGATTGTGCCATGACAATATATAAGATAATGATACTTCTAGCGACAGGCTCAAGCGTAATATGGGTTGGTGCGATGCCAATGAAAGATAATTAGCAACTATCTTGTCTAATAGGATTCCTTTGTTTTCGGGTAATCAGGTGATAAATAGAAAACACGATAAATATTTTATTTTTAAACATCAACCGGGACTTGCTCCCGGTTTTACATAAGGAGTGAATCGAAATGAAAGTCAAAAGAGGAGAAGTTTATTTAGCAGATTTAAGTGATGCATCTGGATCAGAACAAGGTAAAGTACGACCTGTTGTAATTATTCAAAATAATCGGGGTAATAAATATAGTCCAACAACTATTGTGGCTTGTTTATCTTCCAAGATTTATACAAAACATCATTTACCAACGCACCATCTTTTACCAGAAGGTATTGGATTGAAATATAAATCCATGGTCATGTGCGAACAGATTCGTGTCATTGATAAAAGTCGTTTGCAAAAGAAAATTGCTACTGTGAGTAGACTGGATATGTTGGCAATTGATCGTAAAATCAAAATCAGTTTGGATCTACGTTTACATAGCCAAAGAAAGTAGCATTGGTTATGTTCCCTTTCCTTTTGGAAGCAGTCCTTTCCCAGCTGCTTCCTTTTAATTTGTAGGTGAGAATTTCTGTTTTAAAAACTTTATAGTAAGGAGGAACAAAGCGATGAAACAACCTGTTATATGCGAAAAGAAGACGTATACCGTTGCTGAAATCATGGAAATACTTGGTATTGGAAGAACAGCAGCTTATGACTTAACAAGAAAAGGCTTGTTTAAAGTGATTCGTGTTGGTAAATTACTTCGTATTAACAAGGAATCCTTTGATCAATGGTTTGACAGTCAACAATAAAGGAGGAATGAGGAATGGCTGTAATTTTAAAATTGGGAAAGAAATATCAAATTACTTACGAAGTAGTCACACCTACAAAGGAAATAAAATCAATCAAAGAAATATTCGATAATTATGAAGATGCAGCTAAACGAAAAGAATTATTGGATGGTGAAGTTTGTATGTTTTCACCAGAAAGTTTGTTTGTGGATGTCATGGAAGACTGGCTTGCTGATCCATATTTCAGAGATCATTTAAAAAAATATCACGAAGCTCAAAAAAACTATGATGTGTATCTTCGTAATATGATTCAAACGAAAAAAGTGAAAGAAGTCGACTCCAATTTAGCAAATTCTATTATTAACCAACTATGTGCTACAAAAAGCATAGGAAGAAATAGTGCATTATCTGTTAAAACAATCCGTGCTTGCAAGTTACTACTTATCAGTACTTGCGATCATGCAATTAAGATGGGAATCATGGATGAAAATCCATTCAATGAAATACACATTTCTGATCCACATGATTTTAAAAAGAGGCCAAAGAAATATGCAGATTGGACATATGAAACGATGATTCAAATTTTTGATGCATGCAAAGAAGAAAAGCTTTACGTTATTATGCAGATCGTATTTGCAACCGGAATGAATGTAACAGATGTTCTTGGTCTAGTTTGGAGCGATTTTTATCATGAAAAAGATAAATACTATATTCGAACAAATAAAGTAATGGAGCGCATGTATGAAAAAGAATTGCAATTTCTTCCTAAAGATTATGTTATCCAAAAATATGTTCATGATAAGAAAATAAAATTAAAAACACAAGTTGTTCATCATTATGTAGATAAAGAAAATATCTACTCTATTCCATGTGCCTTATATGAATTATTACAAAATTGGAAAAAGAGATCGAAAGAAATCTATCATTTTGATATAAATCCTAATTCATTAATGTTTACTACTTATGGAATCAATCCATATGATGATCGTCTCGTACTTAAACATCTAGATCAAACTACATTAAATCTAAAACTACCTAGACACACTTTAGCAGGATTAAAATTTTTTTCTAGTAAAACTTCTCCAGATGGACGACATTATCGTGACATTTATTATTATGAACATAATGATATTTCTTTCAACCAGATTGGATTAACCGCAAAAGAAAAAGCTGTAAAGATAAACAAAGAATTTACGAAATCCATGAAAAAAGAATTGCCTGATAAGGATAAAAAAGATGCTGTGAATTTAGTAAAACAACTTAGTGAAGATAAAAATATACGTAAGAAATTATTGATGAAACTATTAGAAATTGAAAGTGGTGAATAAAATGGCATCCATACAAAAACGAAAGGATAAATACAATGTAGTTTATTATTATACGGATAAATATGGAAAGCAAAAACAAAAATGGGAGTCCTTTAGAACATTACGGGAAGCTAGAAAACGTAAGGCAGAAGTTGAATTACAACAAGCCAATCGAACCTTTATTGCACCAAGTACTACGACTTTAAATGAATTCTGGCCAACATACGTGGATCTATATGGATGCAATAAATGGTCAATATCTACTATGGAAAAGAATACGGCCTTATTTACAACATATATTTCGCCATATTTAGGACATTGCAAACTAGATGAAATTCGTCCAATAACCATTGAGCAATATTATGCAAATCTAAAAGAAAGTGAAAATACAAAGAAAACAGGAAAAGTATCCACTCGTGTTGTCACAGAAGTTCATAGAGTTTTACGATGTACATTTAATGTTGCGGTAAAATGGGAATACATTTCCAATAATCCATTTTTAAAAGTGGATACGCCCAAGCATGATTATGAAAAGCGAGAAATATGGACAGCCAATCAAATTGCCAAAGCACTTGAAGTTTGTGAAGATCCAAAATTATCGATTGCCATTCAACTCGCATTTGCTTGTTCTTTAAGAATTGGTGAAGTGCTCGGTCTGACTTGGGATAATGTGCATATCAGTGAAGATGATTTTGCGTGTGGTGATACACACATTTATATAAAACAACAATTAGAACGCGCCCGTATGGATGCCATTGAAAAATTGAACAACAAAGATGTACTATTCATCTTTCCTCAATTTGAAAAAAGGAAAAATGCGACAAGACTGATATTAAAAACTCCAAAAACAGATAGTAGTGTTCGAAAAATATGGCTACCAAATACATTAGCTTCTTTTTTGAAGCAATGGAAAGAAGATCAAAGTAAATATAAGGAAGCCTATGGAGATGCTTATCATGATTATAATCTTGTAATATGTCAGCCAAATGGGATTCCGTGTGATGGAAGTATCATTCGTAAAGGCCTATCCAAATTAGAAAAAGAAGCTGAACTTCCCCACGTTGTCTTTCATTCTTTGCGCCATACTAGTACAACCTATAAATTGAAATTAAACAATGGCGATATAAAAGCAACCCAAGGAGATACTGGGCATTCTCAAGCAGATATGGTCATGGATCTATATAGTCACATCTTAGATGAAGACCGAAGAGTAAACGCACAAAAATTTGAGGACAGTTTCTATAAACAACATATGGAAAACTATGTCGATGTACCACAGGCAAATAAGAAGGTTGACATAGATAAAGTACTTGAAAAAATCAAGCAAGATCCTGATTTATTACAGCTTCTAATAGCCACTTTGAGCGGTGATTAAATGATGTTTATTAGCACGTGACATATCGTTTGATACGTCCTGTGTCGTAGGGTTCTATTCGATGCCGTTAGATGACCATTAGAAATCCATTAGACGGCCCCAAAAATAGCACAAAAAAGTTCGGATAAAGATAGGTCATCCGAACACCTTTAAAATTTAATTATTTTTCCGTTTGAAATGTGAATTTTAACAGTGATGAATAGGTGTATTAAAAAACAAAAAAAAGCGGAAAAACCGCTTAAATAAAGGCTAAAATGGTATTCCGGATGGGATTCGGACCCACGACCTTCCGCTTAGGAGGCGGACGCTCTATCCAGCTGAGCTACCGAAATATCTATGCTTATAATACCACAACTTCTACCTCTTGCTTAGGAAAATGACCTCCTGCTTAGGAGGGGGACGCTCTATCCAACTGAGCTATTGGCGCGTATATCAAATGAAATTGTAAATAGTGAGGATTGAACAACCGCTTAGGAGGCGAATGCTCTATCCAACTGAGCTACTGGGACATATCATGATTTTAACACAATTCTGTAAAATCAACGATTGTTTTTACATGGTTTTTTTCAAACACCTTTTGATTGTTTGGATTTACTAAACCAATACACTCAATATTCAATGATTGAGCTGTATTGATCGCATACATTGAATCCTCAAATACAATCGCACTTTCTGCAGTTGTATTTAAATCTTTCAATACATACTCATAGATATCCACTTCTCTTTTTGACATCTTCAATTCATCTGCTGAATATACATTCTCCATATATTCCAACATACCAAGTCGATCTAATACTTTTTCAGATAATGCTCTTGTGTTTGATGTTAATACAGCCATCTTTTTATTTTCTGAAGCACACTTCTTTATATAATCCAAAGCACCCTTCTTTGCCTCAATATGATACGCATATTGATTCAAGATATCTTCATTTACTTCATTGAACATCCAAGCCTCATCTTGTTTAGTATGAAATCTTTCTTTAATGTATGTTAAAACTTCCGAAAATTTCATCGTAAAAAAGATTTGACGAGCCTCTTCCATACTCATATACAAATCCATCTTTTTAAATAAACGAATGATGGCATCTTCCCATACGTGCATCGATTCAATTAATGTATCATCTAAATCAAAAAGTATTGTTTCCATATTTCACCTAAATGGTGCGCCTGACAGGTCTCGAACCTGCAACCGCCAGAATCGGAATCTGATACTCTATCCAGTTGAGCTACAGGCGCACTACTTGATAATTATAGCCTAAATTAGTTTCATAATCCATTAAAATGTGGTATAAAAGTTAAGGTATATTTTAGGAGGAGAATATTTTTCATGGCAAAACGAATTATTCAAGTTGAAGAAAAAGTACCCGCAAATCTGCTGATACCATTAAGTATTCAACACATGTTCGCAATGTTTGGAGCCAGTGTATTAGTACCATTCTTATTCGGTATTAACCCAGCTATCGTACTATTCATGAATGGTATCGGAACATTGTTGTTTATTTTTATCACAAAAGGAAAAGCACCAGCCTATTTAGGAAGTAGCTTTGCCTTCATTGCTCCCGCAAATATCATTATCGCAAAATTTGGATATCCATACGCATGTGGTGGATTTGTTGCGGTTGGTTTTTGCGGATGTTTATTGGCAATGATCATCAAGAAATTTGGAACAAAATGGATTGATATCGTACTACCATCTGCCGCGATGGGACCCGTTGTTGCATTAATTGGTCTTGAACTATCTTCATCGGCTGCAAATACAGCTGGAATTCTAGGAGATAACATTGACCCTAAAAACGTGATTGTTTTTGCGGTTACACTTGGTATGGCTGTAATTGGAAGTGTATGCTTCAAAAAATTCTTAAGCGTCATCCCAATCTTAATTGCCGTAGTTACAGGATACTTAACTGCTGTTGCCGTAGGCATTGTAGACTTTACTCCAGTCCTTCAGGCAAGTTTTATCTCAATTCCAAACTTCCAAGCACCAAAATTCAGTATTGACGCCATTCTAATGATGCTTCCCGTATTATTAGTTATCGCATCGGAACACATTGGTCACCAAATCGTTACAGGTGAAGTTGTAGGAAGAAACTTAATCGAAGATCCAGGACTACACCGCTCTTTATTCGCAGATAACTTCTCAACAATGATTTCAGGTTTAATTGGATCTGTTCCAACTACAACTTATGGAGAAAACATTGGAGTTATGGCGATTACAGGCGTATATAGCGTACAAGTTATTGCCGGAGCTGCCATCCTATCGATCATCTGTTCATTCATTGGTCCATTATCCGCATTGATTCAAACAATTCCAAATCCAGTTATCGGTGGAATCAGTTTCTTACTAT
>OLPC01000867.1_pt1 | contig 28442 bp, 24 predicted proteins | sample 1672341 | NCBI WGS metagenome assembly OLPC01 (sample SAMEA3136673, study PRJEB25190) | human gut metagenome | reverse complement strand
CATCAAAACCGCAAAGATGGATAAGCCGATCAGAATCTGTTTCAATTGTCTTTTTAATTTCTTGCTCATGCCCTCATCCTCAAAATTATCTTCTATAAAAATAAACTACCGAATAACCTCACAGTCCGGCTCGACCTTGGCAATCAACTTGCAGGCTTCGTCCAAAATCGCCTCGAAGGATTCATCCTCCGCTTCCAGCGTCATCTTCTGGGTCATGAAATTGACCGATACCTCTTTAACACCGTCAATTTTGCGGATGGCATCCTCCATCTTTGCCGCACAGTTTGCACAATCCACTTCATCCAACTTAAATTTCTTCTTCATGATAACCTCCTCGTTACTCTTCGATGTGATCTTTGCCCATTGCGATAATCGTACTTACGTGGTCGTCCGCCAGAGAATAAATCATGGACTTCCCCTCCCGGCGAGCGCAAAGAAGCTTGGCATTTCGAAGGATTTTCAGCTGATGAGAGACCGCCGATTGATTCATTTCCAGATCCTCGCAGATTTCCGACACGCTCTTCTCTCCCTGAGACAGGTCGACCAGTATCTTAATTCGTGTGGAATCCGCAAACATCTTGAACAAATCCGCCAAATCCATCAACTCATCCTCATTGATGCCTCCGATTCGGGCTCCCTTCTCTTCCTGATATTTTCGTTTCGTCATGTCTTCGCTCCTTCCATACATATTATCGTTTGTTCATATGAGTATATTATCATATATTCATACTATGTCAATACCCTTTTTCATTTTTTACTGCCGCCGCGCATACCGGCGTCGGCGGAATAGGATTCTCGCCGCCGCCCTGTGTGAAGATTTTGCTCCCCGGAACGAAGCCGTAAGCCTTTGCGGGCGGCGGGGAGCAAAGGCGCCGGCCGGCGATCCGGCAATAGGACGATTTCCGCCGCCGCCCTCTGTGAAAATTTTGCTCCCCGAAACGAAGCCGTATGCCTTTGCGGGCGGCGGGGAGCAAAGGCGCTGGCCGGCGAGCCGGCGATAAAGCGTTTTACGCCACCTCCTTGTGTGAAGATTTTGCTCCCCGAAACGAAGCCGTATGCCTTCGCTGGCGGCGGGGAGCAAAGTCTGTGGCCGGCAAGCCGGCGATAAGACGTTTTCCATCGCCGCCTTGTGTGAAGATTTTGCTCCCCGAAACGAAGCCGCATGCCTTTGCGGGCGGCGGGGAGCAAAGGCGGCGACCGGCACGCCGGCGATAAAGCGTTTTCCGCCGCCGCCTTGTGTGAACTTTTTGCTCCCCGAAACGAAGCCGTATGCCTTTGCGGGCGACGGGAAGCAAAGTCGGCGGCCGGCGAGCCGCTGATAAGGCAATTTCCGCCGCCGCCTTGTGTGAACTTTTTGCTCCCCGAAACGGAGCCGTAAGCCTTTGCGGGCGGCGGAGAGCAAAGTCCGCGGCCGGCACGCCGGCAATAAAGCGATTACAGCCGCCGCCCTCTGTGAAGATTTTGCTCCCCGGAACGAAGCCATAAGCCTTTGCGGGTGGCGGGGAGCAAAGGCGGCGGTCGGCGAGCCGACGATAAGGCGTTTTCCGCCACCGCCTTGTGTGAAGATTTTGCTCCCCGAAACGAAGCCGCAAGGCTTTGCGGGGAGCGGGGAGCAAATCGCGCCGCGGAAATGCCGGCCGAAGGCGAAATTCGGAACGGTAGCCCGGCAGTACAGATAAGAAAGAATAGTGAGGCACAAAAAAACAGCGGCAGAATCACTTCCACCGCTGCTAACGAATTTAAAAACTCACTATTCTGCGTGCTCTTCCGAAGCCTCTTCCTTCATAATCTCCGCCAGAGACTTTCGCTGAAGCTCTTCAAACAGGACTTTCTGGATTCGGCAAAGCTCCTTATGGAATCGGCAAGGGGCATCCTTTGAATCCAACGGGCATTTCACATCCGGATGCAGGCAATCGTTGAGTACCGTGTCCGGATTCATGATTTTAAAAACATCATAGAGGGTAATCTCGCTCATATCCCTGGTTAACTTATATCCACCGGAATTTCCCCGGACACTTTCAATCAGGCCGCCTCGATCCAGTTTTCGGGCAACCTTATAGGTAATAGCAGTGGTCATAAGTTCCTTGTCGATAATTTGGCTGATGCTCTTGTGCTTCTTTGCATCAAGATTCCGAAGCAGCCGTAATGCGTAATCCGTTTCTCTTGTAAAAAGCATTTTTCTTATTCCTTTCGTTCTCCAGTCCTCAAATTCCCCATTCTCTCCTGTCGCCACTGCAGTTTGAAATATTATTCATTTTCGTGCAACATTATTTAAAAATATCACATACCGAGTCGGTAGTCAACTACTTTATTCGTCCGGATTTTTTTGTTCGGTTTCACTCCCCATCTCCGAAACGTTTCGAAGCTTCCGCTGAATCTGCCGGGTCCGCACGCCCACCAGCCGATCCAAATCCGCATTGGCCTGATTCAGCCGATGCTGCGTGCTCTGCAGCACGTCGGCAAAGGTGTCGAATTCCGAGCGCACCGACGCCAGCAGCTTCCACACCTCGTTGGACCGCTTCTCAATCGCCAAAGTGTTGAAACCCATCTGCAGGGAATTCAGCAGCGCCGCCATGGTGGTCGGCCCCGCAATGGTCACCCGATACTTTCGTTGGAGCATCTCAATCATCCCGTTGCGCACCACTTCCGCGTACAACCCCTCAAAGGGTAAAAACATCACTGCAAAATCCGTGGTGTACGGGACGGCAATATACTTATCGTGAATGTCCTTCCCTTCCGACGCAATCCGCGTAAGCAAACGCTTCCGCGCCAGTTCAATTTCTGCTTTGTCCCCGGTATCATACGCTTCCTGAAGAGCGCTGTAGGTGTCCCCGGGGAATTTGGCATCGATGGGAAGGTATACGGTCTCTCCCGCACCGGAACCCGGGAGTTTTACCGCAAATTCCACCCGCTCCGAGCTTCCCGGCCGAGTGGCCACGTTCTCCTCGTACTGCTCCGGGCTGAGAATCTGCTCCAGGATTCCGCCCAACTGCACCTCCCCCAGAATGCCCCGGGTCTTTACGTTGGAAAGGATTTTCTTCAGATCTCCCACATTGGAGGCGATGGTCTGCATTTCCCCCAGGCCCTTATACACCTGTTCCAATCGCTCGTTGACCAGGCCAAAGGATTGGGTGAGCTTAGTTTCCAGGGTATCCTGAAGCTTCTCATCCACCGTCTTTCGGATATTTTCTATCTGCTGGGCGTTCTCCTGACGAAGCCGGCTGAAATTCTCATCCAAAGCCTTCAGCCGAGCATCCTGCTGCTGGGCCACCGCCCGCTGCAAAGCGTCCTGCTGCTGGGCAATAGCCTTCTGAGTTTCCACCGCAGATTGATTGTACAACCGGAAGTACTCTCCGGTCTTGGCGCCGCTCCGACGCACGCCCCCCGCCAGCATCCACAAAAGCGCAATAATGGCGGCACTCATCAGAACCAACAATATCAGCAGCACCTGTTCCAGCATACACAACTCTCCTTTTCCCTTAATACAAAGAAGCGGAATAACCTAGGTTACATCCGCTTCTTTTCATCGTCTGAAATTCAAAATCTTCCGATTGCTCAGAGATTAGCCAACGATACGATACTTCTTCTCAACGTGGTTCAGAAGTTCGTGACCATCTTCTGTTACCAGAACCAGGTCCTCTACACGAACGCCGTATTTTCCTTCGATGTAGATTCCCGGCTCGATGGAGAAGATGTTGCCGACAGCAGCCGGATTGTGGTTAATCGGGCTTACATCACCGAATTCGTGGTCGTCCTGACCGATGAAGTGTCCCAGACGAACGCCCCAGTACTTGGTATATCCCATCTCATCGATGTAATCTCTTGCCTGCTTATCGATGTCGCAAACCGGAATTCCCGGCTTGATTACTTCCTCTGCCTTCAGAACAGCGGTACGAACGATGTCGTGAATCTTTGCCTGCTCTTCATCTACGCTCTTGCAGTAGAATGTTCTGGTCATGTCGGAGCAGTAACCCTTCCATACGCAGCCCATGTCAATCAGGATGCACTCGCCGGCCTTCAGAGTTCTGGTTTCGCTCGGTTCGTGGTGCTGGTCTGCAGCGTTCTCACCGAAGCATACGATGGTCGGGAAGCTGTTTCCGGATGCACCTTCCTTGAGGTACTCCGCATCGATAAAGTCTGCAACCTGTCTCTCGGTCATGCCTTCCTTGATGTACTCTGCAACTCTCTCCATTACGGTGTCGTTGATTTCGGAAGCCTTCTTCATGAGAGCGATTTCCTCTTCGTCCTTTTCTGCACGAACATCATCTACGCAGTTGGAACCCCATACGGTCTTCAGGTTCGGGCAACGCTCCTGCAGCGGAATCAGGAAACGCGCTGCCCAGGTCTTGTCGATTCCCAGGGTGCCCTCTTTGTCGATGTTCTCCATAATCAGACCGATCTGGTCATCCATGTCGGTGAACCAAACTTCCTTGTATCCTGTTTCGGAAACGAAGAACAGTGTGTTCATAAAGAATACGTGCTCCCCGTTGGACTTCAGCAGCAGTGCCCAAAGTCTTTCATACGGATCTACGAAGATACCGGTCAGGAATGCGATGCTCTTTGGATCGCTGATCAGCAGCTGTTCCAGGCCGTTTTCCTTCATTTTCTCCATTACACGAGCGATTCTTTCGTTCTGCTTTGCAGTGAATTTTTCGTTCATTATTTCGTCCTCCTTATATATAATGACTCTGACCCTATAATATCACGATTGGTTTTCATAAACTAGTATAAAGTCTAAACTTTGGTCTACTATTTTGTTTTTCAATAAAAAGAGGTATTCCCATAGATTACATGTTCCGATGATGCACATCCATCTGCGGATACGGGATTTCCAAACCGGAGGCGATAATATATCGCTGAATGATGGCCATGGATGCCCGCAGCATCGGCCAGTGAATTTTCGGAGAGCAGTAATAGCGAATCCGATAGATCACCCCGGACGCCTCATACCGCTGAATGCCCAAGTACTCCGCCCGGGTGATCCCCTTGTTCTTGGCGATTTCTTTTGCCGCCTCGCTAAAAACTTCTTTTACCCGATCCGGATCTTCCGAATAGGCCAACTGCAGATCGATGTCGTAGATGCCGTTGACCTTGGCCACCTGAGTGATGTTTCGATTGCACATCACCACCGTATTGCCCGTGTTCAGGTCCTGAAGCACCGTAGTCATCAGGGAGAAGCTCAGCACGATGCCTTCCACGCCGTTGATTTCCACCACTTCACCCACCACTACGGAATGGTCGTTCACGATGTGAATTCCCATGATGATGTCCTTGAAGAAATCCTGCAACGCAAGGCCGGCAATGGCACTGACCACGCCGACGCCGGTAATCATGGACGTGATGTTGATATCGTTAGCCTGCAGCACCGCAAACAGGCAGATGACAACAACGATTCCCTTGATGGTATTGAAGACGCTCCGCACAAAAGCATTCAGACGAATGTCCGCGGGATCGATTTTCTCCCGATATTTCTTGGATAAATGGTTCAGCACCACTACCAAGATGAAGGCGGCCACAATGTAAGTGGCGCTGATAATCATCCCTTTGGACAGCAGCACGCTCAAAACTTTTTCCAGACTTTTCTCCACCCTTTCCTCCTTTTCCGTTACGGGCTTTCGCCCAATTCGCAAGCAGCATCATTATAGCCCGAACGACGTCCCATTTCAATGTTCATACGGTGATAAAAAGAAGAAGAGATTGGCGCCGCAGTCATAATTGTTTTTATTCTCCACGCGCCCGGCAAAAGCAATAGGAGATTGGAGCCGCCGGGCCGCATTTTCCTCTTTCCCCGGCCCGCGGTTTGCGTACCGAAACCGAATTCATTGGCCTTCCGGGGAGTCGTACGCAAACCCGGATGTCCGCCGGGCCGCATTTTCCTCTTTTCCCGGCCCGCATCCCAACAATGAAGAAACCGAAGGCGCGCGCCTTCGGTTTCTTTTCTTTCCTATTATTCCCGGTTGCGGCCGGATGTTGCCAGCCGGCCGATCTGAGTTGCCATGTACCCGGCACCGTAGCCGTTGTCGATGTTCACCACTGCCACTCCATTGGCACAGGAGTTGATCATGGTGAGCAGTGCCGTCAGGCCCTGCATGTTGGCGCCATAACCCACAGAAGTTGGGACGGCAATGACTGGATTTCGCACCATTCCGCCGATCACCGTTGGAAGCGCCCCCTCCATGCCCGCCACCGCAATGACGCAATCGGCTTTGCGGATTTCATCCATGTTATTGAACAGCCGGTGGATGCCGCTGACCCCCACATCGTAGAACCGGTCCACTCGGGCGCCAAAGAATTCTGCCGTCTGCGCGGCTTCCTCGGCCACCGGGATATCCGCTGTGCCGCCGGTGCATACCGCAACCCGGCCGCCGGAGGCATTACCGACACCGGAGACGCCGTGCACGCCGGTGGCTCCGCTAACGTTGGAGGTGTCACTACTGACGGAGGCGCCGGTATTGCTGGAGACTCCGTGCATTCCGGAGGCGCTGGTGTTGCCGGAGGCGCCACCGCTGCGTTCCACCTTCAAGATTCGGGACACCGGATCGTACTCCGCCGCCGGGATGGCGTCCTGTACCAGCGCCGCCTGGTGTGGCGTGGCCCGCGTGCCGAACGCCCGGCCCTCCAGCTCTGTGATTTTGCGGTAAATTGCCACCAAATAATCGTCCGGCTTCCCGCTGCAGAAAATCACCTCCGGAAAACCCGACCGCTCCTTCCGCTGGGTGTCCAGCCGGGCGAACCCCATATTGGTATAGCCCTTCCCCGGCCGCTCATCGATCTGGCGGATTTTCGCCTCCGCAATCTCCAGGGAAATCTCCCCCGCCTTGTAGCCTCTCAAAATCTCCTGAATATCCATACCGTTCTCCTTACAACTCCCGTACCGACTGCTGTGCCGCCCGGTACACCTCCTGGAAAGGAACGTTCTTCTCCCGGGCAATCGCCGCCACGTCCTCATATTCCGGGTAAAAATAAGTTTCATCCCCGCTCCGGCAGATTTTAATTCTCACATTTCCGAAGGGGGTCCGGGCATTTCCGGTCTGCCGCTTCAGGATGCTTCGCTCCATTCGGATGCGCCGAATACCGATGGTGGTGGTTTCCCGGAAGATGATGCGCTCCAGCGCCGGCCGGTGCTCCTCATCGCAAATTACCTGGAGCTGCCACGCCGGGCGGTTCTTTTTCATGAAACACGGCAAGTAGTGGGCATCCTTGGCTCCCGCCTCCAGCAGGCGCTCCAGGGTGTAGCCCAGCACTTCCCCCGTGGTGTCGTCGATATCCGATTCCAGCTTCCACACGGAATCCGACGCTTCGTCTGCGGATTCCAAAAGCATGCCCCGAAGGACGTTGCTCCGTTCCGTCTGTCGCTTGCCGGCACCCATTCCGGTGCGGGCGATGGTGCAGCCCGCCGGAAAACCGCCGCCGGTACGAACTGCTTTTACGATGGCCGCACCGGTCGGAGTGACGAACTCGCCCTTGTACGGCAGAATTTCCATCGGAATCCCGGAACCCTCCAAGATGTTGGTCACCGCCGGAACCGGGACCGGAAGAATCCCGTGCTGGCAGCGAACCACTCCGGTGCCCTCACAGAGTTTTGGCACCAGCACCCGGCGGATGCCCAGGTTATCGAAGCATACGGCGAAAGCCACGATGTCCACGATGGAGTCCACCGCGCCCACCTCGTGGAAGCCCACCTTCTCCAAAGGAAGGTTGTGGGCCCGACTCTCCGCCTCTGCGATGATGCGGAAGATTTTTTTGGCCAGGGCATTGGCGCCGTCGGTCAGATTGCCGGCATCAATGATCCGATTGATTTCCGCCAGGTGGCGATGAACATGAGCGTGGGAATGATGATGGGCATGGGTATGACCTTCCCCTTCTCCGTACAGGTACTCCATGTCGTGGTCGTGATTCTCCTCCTCCAGAACCACATCGAAGTCGCAGCAATCGATGCCGTTCCGGTTCACCCTGGAAATCCGAATCTCGTACCCCTGCAGCGGCAAGGATTTCAGGGCCTCTGCCAGAACATTCCGGTCCGCCCCCAGATCCAGGAGCATGGCCACCGACATGTCTCCGCTGATTCCGCTTTCACATTCCAAGTACAATGTTCTATCCATTGACAACTCCCTTCTTCTCCTCATCCTTCAGAATTTCGTTCATGCTTCCCGTGCGGTACCCCTTCAAGTCCATGGTGACGTAGGTAAAACCAATTTGCCGAAGGGCTTCCGTTACCGAATCGCTCAGAGACAGCAGCTTCTCCCGCTGTTCCGGCGCCACCTCCAGCCGGGCCAAATCGGCCCCGTGGATGCGCACCCGAACCTGCCGGAAACCTTGATCCGCCAGGAAGTCTTCTGCCTGCTCCACCATGCGGAGTTTTTCCCGAGTGATCCGTTCACCGTAAGCGAAACGGGAGGCCAGGCAGGCGGCGGAAGGTTTGTCCCAGGTGGGAAGGTGCAGCTCTCGAGAAAGCTGCCGAATTTCTTCTTTATATAAGCCCGCCTCTTTCAAGGGGCTCAGCACCTGCAGCTCCCGGAGGGCGCGGAGTCCCGGCCGGTAATCCCCCAGGTCGTCCATATTGCTGCCCTCGGCCACGTGCGGGATGCCGTGACTTGCCGCCGTATCCAGCAGGCTTTGAAAAATTGTTTTTTTGCAAATGTAGCAGCGGTCCGGGGGATTGTCCGAGAAACCGGGAATCTCCAGTTCGTTCATCTCCACGATTTCCTGACGGATTCCTTCCTGTCGGCAGAATTCCATTCCCTGAGACAGATCCCGTCCCGAGAACACGCTGCCCTTTGCGGTCACCGCCAGCAGCCGGTCCCCCAGCTCCTCATGGGCAACCTTCAGCAGAAAGGTGGAATCCACCCCGCCGGAAAACGCCACCGCCAGGGAGCCCAGGTTCCGCAGGTTCCCCCGCAGCTGCGCTTCCTTCTCTTGTAACTTATTTGAATTCATCTCTAAGTCCTTCCTTTTCCATCCGGATAATCCGGTCGCTGATATGCTCCACCATGGGAATATCGTGGGAGATGATCAGCAGGGTTAGATTGCGGCGGTCCCGAAGCTGTTTCAGCAGCCGAAGGATTTCCATCTGCACCGGGGCGTCCAAGGAGGACACCGGCTCGTCCGCAATCAGGAATTCCGGATTCATGGCCAGCCCTCGGGCGATGGCCGCCCGCTGCCGCTGTCCCCCGGAAACCTCATAGGGATACCGGTCCAGCAATGCCTCTTCCAGCTCCACCTGTTCTGTCAGTTCCCGGAGCTTTTCTTTTCGCCGCTCCGGGGGCATTTTCCCGATGACCAGCGGCTCCTGAACAATCTCGCCCAGGGTCATCCGTTCGTTGAAGGAGGCCACGGAATCCTGAAAGATCAGGACGGGTTTCACCGGTCGAAAGAATTCCACCTCTCCGGCGGAAGGTTTCAGTATGCCGCAAAGCACCTTGGCCAAGGTGGATTTGCCGCATCCCGACTCGCCGATCAGTCCCAGGATTTCCCCTTCCCGGATGTCCAGATTGCAGTCCCGCAGCGCCGGCTTGGGTGCTCCGGGATACCGCACCATCAGGTGATGCACCGCTGCCAGGCGTTTCCTTTCCGGCTCCGGATTCAATGATTCCGCAGGAGCTTTCCCTCGTCCCCACTCCGCACAGCGCACCAGCTTCTTCGTATAGTTCTCCTTCGGCCGAGCAAAAATATCTTCCGTGGTTCCCTGCTCCAGGATTTCTCCTTCTTTCATCACCAGCACCCGGTCCGCCAACGCCGATGCCACCGCCAGGTCGTGGGTCACAAAGAGGATGCCCTTCTGTTTCTCATCCGCCACCCGGCGAAGGAGGTCCGTTACCATCTTTGCGGTTTCCGGGTCCAACGCCGTGGTAGGCTCATCGGCGACGATCAGAGACGGATCTCCCGCCAGCGCGATGGCCACCGCCACTCGCTGCCGCTGTCCCCCGGAAAGTTGATGGGGATATTTTTCCAAAATCTCCTCCGGCTCCTTCAGGCCCATTTCCAGGAGAAGCTCTCGGGAGCGGACTTCCAACGCACCGGCATCCTTCATGCCAAGATGACGGCGCATGGGTTCTTCCAGCTGCTCCCGGATTCGGTACACCGGATTCAGGGAACTCAGCGGATTCTGGAATACCAGCGACGCCGCCTTGCCCCGAATCTGCTCCATTTCCCTTTCGCTGCAGGTCCTCACATCCCGGTCGTCCAGGAGAATTCTTCCGGACAGGTACCGGGCATGGGCGGAGTGAAGCATCAGGATGGCCCGGCACAGTGCGGTTTTGCCGCAGCCGGATTCCCCCACCAGGGCCACAATCTCGCCCCGCCGAACTTCCAGATTGGCATCCCGCACCGCATGCACCGCGCCAAAGCGACCGTTAAAGCATAGCCGGAAATCCTCCACCTTCAGAACGGTTTTATTTTTGCCCGTATTCCTTTCTTCCCTATTGCCGCAATCCTTCATCATCTTCTATCGTTCCAGTTTCCAATCCGCTACGTTCCAGAAAATCCCCACGCCGTGGTGCCCCAGGACCACGTTCTTGTCCACGCCTTTTACCGCCTTGTTCACGCCGTAGTTGGCCTTGATGTAAGCGATGTAGGTGAACGGCATCTGCTCGGTCATGCGGTGGAGAAAGGTGCTGTAATACTGCTTCCGCAGGCTGTTGTCGTCGGTGGAGCGCGCCGCTTCCAGAGCCCGGTCCACATCGGCGCTTGAGTATCCGGTGTAGTTGTCTCCCGCACCGGTGGTGAACACCTTATAAGTATGGTCGTCCGCGTCAAACGGGCTGCCCCATCCGATGATGCAGGCATCCTGACCGGCCCAATCCAGCTCCTTCCGGTTCTCCGCCGTGGCATTGATGCCTTCCTTCTTCAGCTGCTCCGCGCACATGTTGGCCATATCCACCCGCACCTGATCGTCGGACATGGCGGCGATGGTGAACTTCAGCTCCGTGCCGTCCTTTTCGTACCAACCGTCCTTGTTTTTCTTCCAGCCATCCTGCTCCAGCAGGGACTTCATTTTCGCCGGGTCGTAATTGAACTTCTCGATGCTGCTGTCGTTGAACGGATTCTTCTGAATCGGCGAGTAGGCAATCTCTCCCTCGCCAAGAAGCACGCTCTTCAGAATCGCCTGCCGGTCGATGCCGTAGCTGAGGATGTTCGCCAGCTCCGGATACTTCTTGAACAGCTTGCTGCCCGCAAAATTATACGCAATCGCCCGGTAGTCCGCGGTGTCCATCTCGTACACGCTGCAGTCCGAATCCTTTTTCATCAGGGCTTTGCCGTCCTTCGGAGTCAGCTGGGCCATGTCCAAATCGCCGGATTCCAGCTGCAGGAGGCGGGTGGCACTGTCCGGTACGATTTTAAAAATAATTTTCGGAATGTTGGCTTTTCCGGCATAGTATCCGTCGAACCGCTCCAGGGTGATGCTCTGTCCCTCGTCCCACTCCGTCAGCTTGTACGGTCCGGCGCCCACCGGCTTCTGATTGAACTCGTCGGTGGTGAGGTCTTTCCCCTCCAGGAGGTGCTTCGGCAGGATCCCAATGGTCATGTATTCCGGGAATCCCACGTTCTCTTCCTTCAGCTGAATCTTCACCGTGCGGGCATCCAGGCAGGAAATCTTCTTTATGTCCGCGTAGTTGGACACGATTTCCGATCCGTTCTTTTCGTCCAGGATGGATTCCAGGGTGAACTTCACGTCCGCTGAGGTCAGAGGTTCGCCGTCGTGGAAGGTCAGGTTTTTCCGCAAGCGGAATGTCCAGGTTTTGGCACCCTTGTCGTAGCTCCACTTCTCTGCCAGTCCCGGAACCACGTTGTTGTCCGCATCGTGGGCCGTCAATCCGGCAAAAATAAGCAGGTTAATCTCCCCATGCTCGTACAATGCCGGGTTAATGGCGGTATAGTCCTGACTACCGTACACCATGGTGTCGCCGGCCGGCTTCGCCTCGCTGCCGCATCCGGCCAGAAAGGCCAATGCCAGAACCAGCAGCATGGCTGCCAGAATTCGCTTCCACTTCTTAGAAATATTTTTCATCTCGTTTCTACCTTTCGATTATGCAGAAATAACGCCAATCTCTTTTCCCGGTTTTCCCCTTCAAGGGCTTATAAATTGCTGTGCAGCCGGGTGTTCCCCTTCCGCACCTGTTCCCCCAGCGCCGCGATGGCAATCAGTGTTCCGATCAGCACGATGCCGGGAATCAGGATGATCCACCAGCTGTCGGAGAGCAGTGCATTCCGGGAGTCGGACAGCAGGCCTCCCCAGGACACCTCCGCCACCGGAAGTCCCAGTCCCATAAAGCTCAAGGTGGCCTCCGTCATCATGGCCGCGCCGATGCTGCTCACCGCCGCGTACAGCACCGCCGGCAGAAAGCCCGGCAGCAGGTGCTTCCGAAGGATGTACCCGAAGCTGCCGCCCATCATCCGGGCCGCGGTGACGTAATCCGTCTCCCGAATCCGCCGCACTTCATTTCGGATGATTCGGGCCATGGCCATCCAGCCCGTCACGCCGATGGAGAGGGCCAGGGACAGGTATCCGGATTTTCCGAAAATAGCCTGGAGAAATACCACAATCAGAATCTGGGGCACGCTGAGCATCAGGTCCGCAAAACCCATGAGTCCCCGGTCCACCCACCGGCGGCTCATTCCGCTGAGGGATCCGTAGACCATGGCGATGCCGGTGCTGATAGCCGCCGCCATCAGTCCGATGCACAGGCTGGCCCGCCCGCCGTACAGAATACGGCTCAGCAGATCTCGGCCCATGGAATCGGTGCCGAACAGGTGATCTGCCGAAGGAGCTTGGTTGATGGCCGGTCCCATCTCGTTGGGGCCGTAAGGTGCCAGCAGAGGCGCCAGCAGCGAAGCAATGCCCACGACGGCCAATAGGGTGATGCTCAGCCGGACGCCCGGGCCGAGGCGATTCTTTTTTTTATTCATAATCCACCTCCCGGAATTCCGCCCCATCGTCCCTCATTCTCGGATCGATGGCCGCACTGAGGACCTCTCCCAGCATGTTGCAGAAGATGACCAGGGCGCCGGTGAGCAGGGTCACCGCCATCAGTACGTTGAAATCTTTGTACAGGGCGCTTTCGAAGGCCAGGGTGCCCAGTCCCGGATAGCCGAAGACCATTTCCACCACGTAGGTGCCGCCCAGGATGTGGGGCACCGCCATGGTCATGGCCGGAATCATGCCCGGCAGGATGTTCTTCATGCAGTATTTTCGGAGGATTTTCTCCCGAGGAATGCCCTGGGATTTGTGCAGCAGCACGTAGTCCTTTCGGGTTTCCTCCACCAGCAGGTTCCGCACCATCAAGCCGTAGTAGCCCACGTGCTCCAGCACCAGCACGGCGCATGGAAGCACCAGGTGCCATATGCGATCCGGCAGGTTGTGAGCCATGCCGTAGGAATAGGCACCGCCGGTGGGAAAGATCCGGATTTTCACGGCTAAAAACAGGATCAGCAGCAGTCCCAGGAAGAAGGAAGGAATGTTTCCCGTCACCACGGCGATGCGGGAGAGCCGGCGGTCCTTTCGGCTGCCCTCTTTCAGGGCACAGCTGCTCCCGATTCGGAAAGCCGGCAGGAAGGTCATCACGTAGGCCAGGAGTCCCAGAATGGCGGTATTTCCCTCCACGCTGCCCAGCACCGCCGTCACCGGCCGCTTGTATTTAAGGGAGATTCCCAGGCTGCCTTGAAACAGGTTCCGAAGCCACAGGCCGTACTGCACCCACAGGGACCGGTCCAGTCCCAGATTCCGGCGCATGGCCTCTTTCTGTGCCGCACTCAGCCGGTCCACCCCGTCCCCGTACCAGGACCGGAGCGGATCTCCGGGACACGCCCGCGCCAGAAAGAACACCACCAGCGACAGGACCAGCAGCAGGAACAAGCCTCGCACCAGACCTCCCGCCGCAGCGCCCACCCGGCGCCGTCGGATGCCCGGATTCTTCTGATTTTCAATCCGGCTATTCATCCGCTTCCCCGTCTTCCCGAAGCAGCTCCTCCAGCGCCTCGCGAGCTTGTTCGTAATTCTCAAAATGCACGGTGCGGAAGCCCAGTTCCCGGGCCGCCTGAATGTTCTTCCCGTTATCGTCCACGAAGACGCACTCCTCTGCCTTCAGCTCGTACTTCTCCAGCAGGATGCGGTAAATCTCCGGCTCCGGCTTGATGCGGTGCACCTGATAGGAAAACACGCCCCCATCCAGGTACTGCAGGAAATCCAGTGTATGTGTGCTTCGCTTTCGCACATGTTCCGAATAGTTGGACAGGAACAGCACCCGGTATCCCCGGGCCTTCAGATCCTCAATCCACGGGATGGCATACTCCTTTCGCTCCGTACAGCATCCCACCCGGTCAAAGGCGACCCGGATTTCCTTCTCCCGTTCCGGCGCCCGGGCGATGAACCACCCCAGCACCTCTTCCTCCGACCAGATTCCCCGGTCCATCTCGTTCCAGATTCCGCTGCCGAAGGTGGCATCGGTCACCCGGGCTTCCACCTCCGGATTGCCGAACAGTCGGTGGACGTAATCCTTCCACTCGAAACCGATCAGCACCCGCCCGATATCGAAAATAACTGTTTTTATCATATCATCGCCTCGTTTTCTTTCCCGGTGCTTCCGCCGGCCCTATGCTACCGTTCTGCCAGGTACGCCAAAGCGTGGGGAACGTAGGCCTTCACGTGAATGCCGTCCCCCTCGTATTTTTCTTCCAGTAGCTGGCCGAATTTCCGAATCTGTTCCAGAATGCCCATCTCCGAGTAGGTGAGCACCGTGTCCACGTACACCCGAGATTCCCGAACGATTCGTCCCAGCTCTTCAAACATCTCTTCCAAGCCCAGGTTCTTTTTGGCGGAAATCATCACCGATGCGTCTGCCTGAAAATCCTGCCGCTTCTCTCCTTCCGGAAGCAGGTCCATCTTGTTCCACACCGTGATTACCGGTTTGCCCACCACGCCAAGCTCCTTCAGGGTGTCCAGCACCACCTTCCGGTGCAGTTCCCACTGAGGGTTGGATGCGTCAATCACGTGCATGATGATGTCTGCGTACTTTGCCTCTTCCAGCGTGCTTCGGAAGGCGTCCACCAGATGGTGAGGCAGCTTGTTGATAAAACCAACGGTGTCCGTCAGCAGCACCGACTGTCCGTCCGGCAGCACCGCGGTTCGGGTGGTGGGATCCAATGTGGCAAAAAGCTTGTTTTCCGCCAGGATGCCCGCATCTGTCACCTTGTTCAGCAAGGTGGATTTCCCCGCGTTGGTGTATCCCACGATGGCCACGGTCATGGTGGCGCTTTCGGACCGCTTTTTCCGGGTGGTTTCCCGCACCCGCTTCATATCCTCGATCTCATCGGACAGCACCTTGATGCGCTTCTGAATCACCCGGCGGTCCGTCTCCAGCTTGGTTTCGCCCGGTCCCCGGGTACCGATGCCCGCACCCAGCCGGGACATGGCTTCGCCCATTCCCCGGAGCCGCGAGGCCCGGTATCGCTGCTGGGCGATTTCCACCTGAATCTTTCCTTCCTTCGTCTTTGCGTGAGCCGCAAAGATATCCAGAATCAGCAGGGTCCGATCCAGCACCTTTGCCCCGATGGCTTCCGACAGATTTCGGAATTGGGACGGGGTCAGTTCATCGTCGCAGATGATTCCGTCCGCTTCTTGCACCTCCAGCATCTCCCGAATTTCCAGGGCTTTGCCGCTGCCCACATAGGTGGCCCGCTCCGGATGGTCCAGGTTCTGCACCACCATGGAGGAAACCTCTGCGCCGTCGGTGCGCACCAGTTCCCCCAACTCCTCTAGGGATGCCCAGGCCGCCTCTTCCTCGCCGGTGGCCACCGCCACCAAAATATATTTTTCTGTCTTTTCGATTTGTTCCATATCCTATTTCCCATGTTCCGCTTCGGTGTGGGTCTAGCCCCAGCTCTGGCCGATGCCCTTCTCCACCGCTTTATCGTAAATGACCTTTGCCGCCACCAGATCCAGAGCCGCAATGCCCACGTTCTCAAAGACGATGATTTCGTCGTCATTCTCTCTGCCGGCCACGGTTCCGTTAATCACGTCTCCCAGGCTTCCCAGCACGTCGCTTTCGGAAATGATGCCCTCTCGAATCGGAATCAGCAGATCCCCGCTTTCCGCCATCACCGCGTCTTTGGAGTCGCAGATAATCTTAGCGGTTCTCGGCAGCACCGCCGGATCCAGCTCGTGCTTGTGCGGCTCGTAGGTGCCCACGCAGCTGATGGTGCAGCCCTGTTTAACCTTGGTGCCGTCGAATACCGGCTCCGAAGATCCCGTAACCGTAATCAGCAGGTCCGCATCTTCCACCGCTTCGTCGGCGCTGTCCGCCGCATAGATTCGGGTGCCGAATTCCTTCAGTTCCTCCTGCATCTCCGCCGCAAAAGCCTCCCGTTTCTCCTTGTTCCGGCTGTACACGGCCACCTCTTCCAACTTTCTTGCCGTCAGCATGGCCTCCAGCTGGCAAGCCGCCTGTCCGCCGGTGCCGATCATGGCCCCTTTGCGGCACTCTTTCTTTCCCAGAATATCGAAAGCGGCTCCCGATGCCGCACCGGTGCGGGCTTCCGTCACGTAGGTGCCGTCCAGGATGGCGCTGATGTATCCCGTCTTACCGTCGATGAGCAGTACCTGAGCCGGAGAGGTCTTCAGCCCCTGTTCCGGGTTGTGGGGAAAAATATCCACCACCTTCAGCGCCGCCGCATCCAGACCCGGTGCGTAGGCCGGCATGAACACGAAGGATCCGTCATATTTTCCCGGAATTACCGTGCGCAGCGGATTCTCCACTTCTCCGTCCACCACGCTCTTGTAGGCCACCTTATTGCCCTCGATGATATCTGCCATGGTTACGACTTTGCGAATGTCTTCTTTCGATAGTAACAGCATTTTCCTTTCCTCCTATAAAAACATATTTCTTTACGCCGGCCGCTGCCGGTTTTCCATCGCTTGAACCGCTGCCTTGGCCGCGGCGGTGGCATCGTCCGTATAGATATCCGCGCCGATGCTGTCGCAGAAATCCTGAGTCACCGGGGCGCCGCCCACCATGATGGTCACGTCCTCTCGGATGCCCGCTGCCTTGCAGCCTTCCACCACCTTCCGCATCTCTTCAATGGTGGTGGTGAGGAGCGCGGAGCAGCAGATGATATCGCACTTCTCTTCCTTGGCGGTGCGGACGAAGGTCTCCGCCGGCACATCGCTTCCCAGGTCGATCACGTCAAAGCCGTTTCCTTCCAGCATGATTTTCACCAGGTTCTTCCCGATGTCGTGCATATCCCCCTGCACCGTGCCGATGCACACTCTGCCCAGGGAGGCTCCCGCATCGGCTACCAGCATGGGTTTCAGCAAGTTCAGTGCTGTGGTCATGCATTTTGCGGACATCAGCATTTCCGGGACGAACACCTCTCCCCGGGAGAAGGCATTGCCCACTTCCGTCATTCCGGTAATCAATCCCTTGTTCAGAATTTCCTGAGGCGCATATCCCGCATCCAGGGCTTCCCGGCACACCTTCTCCATCCGGTTCCGGTTCCCCTTCATCAGCACGTCCGCCACCTTTCCCAGCGGAGTTTTCCGAACACTGTCGGACACCTTCTGTTCCCCGTGAGACGCGGATTTATTTTTGCCCGTGGAAAGGGCATATTTCTTTTCCGTCACCGGATAGTTGTAGTGCCGGAAGTGAAGCTCATTGTTGTACCGGGCGATTTCCTCGTCGATAATCGGATCCACGTGCTTGAAAATGGTGCCGCTCAGCCCATATGTGATGGATGGGATGAAGTGCTCCAGGGATCCGTTCTGCTTCAGCATCTTGCGCATGTACTCCCGAATTTCCTCTTCCGTGGCATCGCTCCGGTCAATCTCAGCGCCCACGCCGCCCATGACGATCATTCGGCCGTCCAGGTGGCGCACCACTTCCGGGATGTTGTTCTCCGGCAGGATTCCCTGCCAGCACTGAATGCCGATTTCCACCATATCATCCAGAATCGGCACCAGATAGGAATCGGAGTGGTGGATGGCGATGCATCCCGCATCCCGAATCTCTCCGTAGAACTTCCGATACGGTTCCTTAAAGAATTCCCGCCAGATTTCCGGCTTCATGAACAGCTGGTTTTTCGCACCCCAGTCGTCGTGGGAGAAGATGACGTCCGGCTGCAATCCCTTAATCAGCATCCGAACATACTCCAGGCGGTAACTGAGGATGTAGTCGATCAGCTCGTGCATCTCCTTCGGGTGCTCGTAGAAATTGGTCAGGGTGTCTTCAAACCCCATCAGGAAGTGGCATTGCTCGAAGATACCGGTTCCCATAAAACCCGCCAGGAGACGCTGATCGCCCGCTTTTTCTCGCTGGGCCTTCCGGTATTCCTCCCAGCCCTCTTGGCAGTTGCTTTTAATATCCGGTGCGTGGACCACCTCTTTCCATCGGGTAATGTCCTTCAGCACCGTGGCTTCCTCCGAGTGATAGGGGATGGTGCCCGGCGCATCTTCCGGGAAAAGAATGGTCACGCCCCAGCGGTCGATGGTCCGAGACCCCCGAACCTGACCGGCCCGAAGGTACCGGCTCACCGGATCCCCCAGCGCCATCTGCAGGGCTTCATACTGGTCCAGCAGGCGCTCCGGGCGTCCCTCTTTCTTCAACAGTTCCAGAAATATTTCTTTTGGTGTCATATTGGTTCTCCTTTTGTCCCTATAAAAAAATCCCTTTTCTAGTCAATCAGTACCGCAGCGGAATAGGTGATGGTGCCCGGTCCGTAGTCGTACCGAAGCCCGGAGGCTTTTGCCACATCATTTACCAGCAAGCCGTAGCCCTCCATGGAAGTGAACATTTCCTCCGGATGGCGGCAGGGCCGGTCCGGATAGGTGCACTTTCGGCACAGGGTACAGGCCCCCGTTCCCATGGGAAGGCAGTCCGGATATCCGTAACGAATCTGCCGCACCAAAGTGGCAAACCGCTCCTTGTGGCGTTTCTCTGCCTGTAGAATTCCCTGGCTGTCAAAGTCGTGGGCCATCTGCCCCGTGGTCTGTACCAGAATCCCCCGATGATACTTCTCCGTGCGCCGACGGCTGCGTTCCAGATCCCCCACCGCCGGCGGGCAGCTCCACCGGGTGCCGTAGGCCCGGCAGCGTCCGCCGGAACACATGGCCCGCACCTCCGGCCGGAAGTCCAGCGCCCCCATATTCAGTTCTCCGGCGTGGTCGAATCCCACCTCCAGTGCCAGCTCGATGAGCTCCTCTGTTTTCATTTCCCTACCCCCGCAGTATAATGATTCATTATACCATTTTTGATATTTTCTTGACACCTCCAAAACCCTCTGCCTATAATATTAAGAAAAGATTTTATAGGGACAAAGAGACAAATACAAAGGAGCGTATTATGGAACTTCATTTTCCGATTCTGCTGGACGGCGCCACGGGGACCGAGCTTCAAAAACGGGGCTACCGGGGCGGCATCAGCGCAGAGCAGTGGGTGTTGGAACACCCGGATGCCATTACGGATTTGCACGACAACTACATCGAAGCCGGAAGCGACGTGCTGTACGCCCCTACTTTTGGGGCCAACCGGGTCAAGCTGGAGGAGTACGGCGTCTTCAATCAGGTGTCGGAGTACAATCGGCGTCTGGCAAAAATAGCATTGGATAATGCCGAGGGGCGCGCGCTGGTGGCGGGGGATATCTCCCAGACCGGCAAATTTCTAAAGCCCATCGGAAACACCACCTTCCGGGAGATGCTGGAAATCTATCGGGAGCAGGCGGAAGCCCTGGAGGAAGCCGGGGTGGATCTGTACGCCGTGGAGACCATGACCAACCTGGCGGAAGCCCGGGCGGCGGTGCTGGCCATCCGGCAAATTTCCGATAAACCCATCATGGTGTGTTTTACCTGTGAGGCCAACGGCCGCACGATGATGGGCAACGATATTGCGGCAGCGCTGGTGATCCTGCAGAACATGGGCATCGATGCCTTCGGGCTGAACTGCTCCACGGGGCCGGATCAAATGCTGCCCCACATTCAGCGGCTGCAGAAGTACGCGGAGGTGCCTCTCATCGCCAAGCCCAATGCGGGAATGCCGAAGACGAAGAACGGGGAGACCTACTACGACTGCGGTCCGGAGGAGCTGGCGTCCTACGTAAAGGATCTGGCGGCTGCCGGCGTGGGTATTTTCGGAAGCTGCTGCGGCTCCACGGAGGAGCACATTCGGGCGATTCACCGGGAGCTTCAAAATGTGGAATTCCTTCCGCCTCACCCGGATTTTCAGGGCAAAATCCCTCTGGCGACGGAGAAGAATCTCTACCTCCTGCCGACGGATCTCGAAATCGGCAAAATCTATCCTTGCGATGAGCACCTGGAGGATTCCTGCGAGGAGGCAGAGGAGGACGACGAGGCCCTCTTCATGACGATTGAACTGAAAGCGGAGGAGGAGCTGGACAACCTGGAGGACTTCCAATACGCCATCCCGCTGCCGCTGTGCATTCTTTGCAATGATGCGTCCCTTCTGGAGCAGGCGCTGGAGATTTATCAGGGCCGGGCCCTCTATGCCGGCGATCTGCCGGAAGAGGAACTTCTGCCGCTGGCCAACCGCTACGGACTGGTAATCTAGGGGGCTTGCCGGACGAGCGGGCCGCGGCGAATTTGTTTTTATCGCTTGACAAGGTTTTTCGCCGGTGCTAGAATCTATAATTATAAAAATAAAACGATGACGAGGACAGTACGCTTGTCGGGGGAATCTTACAGAGAGGGATAGCCGGTGAAATTATCCCAGATTCGGACTTGCGGAACACCACCTCCGAGTGGCACTAATCCTGCCCGCCGGCCGCGTGAAAAGCCATAATGAGTGCCGGGATTTTCCCGGAAGATGGGTGGAACCACGAATACGAAATGTATGCGTCCCTTCTGACAGTATATCTGCGGAAGGGGCTTTTTTTGTACCTTCCGTTTCAAGAAGGAGGAAACCAAATGATTATTGCTTTGAAAGACGGAAGTACCCGTGAATACGGAGAACCGATGTCCATCTACGATATCGCGAAGGATATCAGCGAGGGTCTGGCCCGTGTTGCCTGCGTGGGCGAGGTGAACGGTGAGGTGAAGGACCTGCGTACCGTGATCGACAGCGACTGTGAACTGAACATTCTCACTTTCGATTCCGATGCGGGCAAACACGCGTATCGCCACACCTGTTCTCACGTTCTGGCGGAGGCGGTGCTGAACCTGTACCCGGAGGCAAAGCTGGCCATCGGACCTTCCATCGACACCGGATTCTACTATGACTTCGATATGCCGCCGCTGACCCGGGAGGATCTGGACAAGATCGAGAAAGAGATGAAGAAGATCATCAAGAAGGGCGACCGTCTGGAGTACTTTACACTGCCGAGGGAAGAGGCGATTCAGATGATGAAGGATCGGGAAGAGCCGTACAAGGTGGAGCTGATTGAGGATCTGCCGGAGGGCGAGACCATTTCCTTCTATCAGCAGGGTGATTTCATCGAACTGTGTGCGGGTCCGCACCTGATGAGCACCAAGCAAATCAAGGCGTTCAAGCTGACTTCTTCTTCCGGTGCATACTGGAGAGGAGACGAGCACAACAAGATGCTCACCAGAATCTACGGAACCGCGTACACCAAGAAGGCGGATCTGGAAGAGTATCTGGAGTACCTGGCAGATATCAAGAACAGAGATCACAACCGTCTGGGCCGTGAGATGGACCTGTTCACTACGGTGGATGTAGTGGGTCAGGGTCTGCCGCTGTTCATGCCGAACGGTACCAAAATGATTCAGAAGCTGCAGCGCTGGATTGAGGATCTGGAGGATTACGAGTGGGGCTACGTTCGTACCCGTACTCCGCTGATGGCGAAGTCCACCCTGTACAAAATCTCGGACCACTGGTACCACTATAAGGACGGTATGTTCCTGCTGGGCTACGATAACCTGGAGGATCTGAACAACACAGAGGATGCTTCCCGTGAGATTCACGGTGTTCAGGACCTGAAGATGATTGAAAACGATGCGGACAGCGATGTATACGCGCTGCGTCCGATGACCTGCCCGTTCCAGTACTATGTGTACAAGGCGCGTCAGAAGAGTTACCGCGATCTGCCTTACAGAATGGCGGAGACTTCCACTCTGTTCCGTAACGAGGATTCCGGTGAGATGCACGGACTGACCCGTGTTCGTCAGTTCACCATTTCCGAAGGCCACCTGGTGTGCACTCCGGAGCAGATCGATCAGGAATTCAAGGACTGCGTTCGCCTGGCAAAATATTGCCTCACCACTTTGGGGTTGGAGGAAGATGTAACCTATCGGATGTCCAAGTGGGATCCGGAGAACGCGGAGAAGTATCTGGGAACTGCGGAGGATTGGAACCGCGTAGAGGATGCCATGAGAACCATCCTGGATGAAATCGGTCTGGACTACACCGAGGCGACCGGCGAGGCAGCATTCTACGGTCCAAAGCTGGACATTCAGGCTAAGAACGTATACGGCAAGGAAGACACCATGATCACCATTCAGCTGGATATGTTCCTGGCAGAACGCTACGATATGTACTACATCGATAAGGACGGTTCCAAGAAGCGCCCTTACATCATCCACCGTACTTCCATGGGCTGCTACGAGAGAACGCTGGCATGGCTCATTGAAAAGTATGCGGGCAACTTCCCGACATGGCTCTGTCCGGAACAGGTTCGCATCCTGCCGATTTCCGACAAGTACGATGACTATGCGGAAAAGGTATTCCGTGAACTCCGTCGTAACGGCGTCGATGTTCACGTGGACCACAGCACGGAACGTATCGGTTATAAGATCCGTAAGGCACAGATGGAAAAGATTCCGTACATGCTGGTTCTGGGTGCCAAGGAAGAGGAAGAAAATGCCGTTTCCGTTCGTTCCAGATTCGCCGGTGACGAAGGCAGCAAGCCGCTGTCCGAATTCGTCCGCCAGATTGTGGAAGAGATTGAGACAAAGGCGATCCGGAAGAAGGAAGTAGAAGAGAAATAAAAAAAGGGGGGCTGTAAAATAGGTCCGCAAATAAAGAAACGCCAGTTCCGGCAAATGTCGGTTCTGGCGTTTCTTTGTACTGATCTTTTCGTATTCTATTCCAACTTCTTTCTCCGCGCAAACAACCATACACACAAACCAACGAATACGCTTGTAGCCTCGATTAATATTGGCCACACCGGGATGGGACAGACACTTTCGCAAATGAGGCGGAGTCCCTGATATAGTGTGTACACTCCAAAGATGGAGAATATCACGAATGCAAGACTCTTCAGAAGTCCGTCCGGCGTCTTGCTTTTCAGCAGATATCCCACCATCATCCCCAGGATATCCGCTGCGAACAATCCAAGAGAACAAGCAAGCCAAACGATAAGCGCCGCACTCATTCCCTCATTTGCACCAAAGGTGATGGCAGTAAGCTGCGTCTTGTCTCCCAGCTCTGCCACAAAGAATGTGCAAAAGACAGCCAGTGGCGCGAACTGAATTCCGGATTTCGCATTTTCTTCCTCTTCATCCTCATCCCCCGCAATGGTAGATGCAGCGAAATAGAGAAATGCCAGTGCAGCAACAATCTTAATGACCCAATCCGGGATAAATTCACTCACCAGTCCACCTGCCAGCACTGCAAGTCCATTCAGCACGAGAATCGCCACCGCAGTTCCCAGTATAATGTCCTTTAATTTGTACTTCGAGGTAAGCGCAATCAGCATCAGCTGCGTCTTATCCCCCATCTCTGCAATGAATTCCGTCAAAAAAATTTTAAAGAATAACATCATCCATCTTCCTTCAAAAAACACAAATGCTCGAATCCGGGAATCCGAGCATTTGTGCGTTCTTTATATTTGCCTTAAGTTAAAGTCTTACAACTAGTCTTTAAATTAACCCCAGAAGCTTGTGAGCTGTCCATAAACTACCATTGCCAGGAAGATCGGTCCAACCCACTTGATGCAGAAGTTGTAGAAACCTCTGGACTTGAACTTTCTGGTTCCGCCATTGCTGATTTCATCATCCAGATATCCAGGTACAACCCATCCAAGCAGGATAGCCATGATGAGACCGGTCAGCGGCATCAGGATACCTTCTGCGATGCAGTCCCATACGTCCAGTACATCCGGCTGTCTGAACAGGCCACGGAATGCTACGAAGAATGCATTCTGGCTTGTGCCCAGTCCGTCAGCGGTGGTCAGGAAGTTACCACACCATGCTGCAAGAGCCATGATAACGGTAACCTTTACTCTGTTTACACTCTTTCCGGCTTTCATTCTGGAGTCCAGAATTGCGGAAATGCCGGCCTCCATCATACCGATGGAAGAAGACAGTGCTGCGAAGAATACCAGCAACCAGAACAGCAGCTGGAAGATCTTTCCTGCAGTGCCCATGGATGTGAATACGGTTGTCATCGATACGAACAGCAGTCCAGGTCCTGCGGATGGCTCCAGACCGAATGCGAATACAGCCGGGAAGATAGCTACGCCAGCCAGAACCGCTACCAGAGAGTCTCCGAATGTGATGATTGCTGCGTTGGATTCCAGGTTCTCCTTCTTATCCAGGTAAGAACCGTAAGCAATGATACAACCGGACGACAGGGAAAGTGAGAAGAAGCACTGACCACCTGCCGAAGAGAGTACACTGAAGAATCCCTTTGCACTTCCCCAAGCGCTCAGATCCGGGCTGAACAGGAACTTCAGACCAGGGCCTGCGCCAGGCAGTGTGCAAGATCTTACTACTACGATAACCAGCATGAAGAACAGCAACGGCATTGCTACCTTACAGAACTTCTCGATACCACCGGATACACCACCGAATACGATTACCATTGTCAGGAGCAGGTAACCTGTCATCCATGCAACGGAGTTTCCGGTGTTGGTCAGCAGTCCGCCGAACTGTGCGCCCGGATCGGCAGTGTTCAGAACACCCTTACCGAAGAGAGACAGAATGGAGTCTCCCAAGTACTTGGTGATGAATCCACCGAATGTGCAGTAGAAGCAAATCAAGAGCCAAGGAACGATGGTCTGCAGAACACCGTTGAAGGTGAATCTGTGATCGGCTTCCTTGTAAGCCTCGATTGCCGCCTTCTGAGTCTTACGACCGAGAGCCATCTCGGAGAGCATCAGAGGGTAACCGGTTACAATTGCCAAAATAACGTACAAGAGCAGGAAAGCGAATCCGCCGCCCATACCCATCTTGTAAGGGAAGGACCACAGGTTACCAAGACCTACGGCCGATCCAAGTGCTGCCATCAAGAATCCAAAATTGGAATTAAATTGGCCTTTTTGGTTTTCTTGTTCCATTTCAATACCTCCATACAAAATGAAAACGACACATATAAGAACTCTGTATAAGACATTACACCTTTCGGACTAAATCGGAATAATCACTCTATTGGTTAATCCGCCCTATACAATTTATGCTCAAAGTATATCACCTGTTCTTCACATTCGCAACATATGTTCTGTATATTTAGTTAAAGAGAGAAAACTTTTTACAAATTTTAATACTGGCGGAAACCTATTGAACAATAGGGTTTTGGAGATTTGTATGATTTTTAAAGCAAAATTTCGTTATTTTATTGTCGTACTTTTTTGAAACCGCTATATATTGTGTTTTCTTTTCATGTCTAAATCAATATACGCGCGCATATTTGCCTTATTGTTGATTAATTATCCATTCAACCCATTTTTAATATAAATTGAAAAATTTTTCCAACTCATTTTTCAACTGTTCTTTTTTGCTATCATGTTTTTTCATACCGACTTCAGTATGAACCCTCGCTTCCGCAATCCCGTATAACAGAAAAACACCGCCTCCGAAACCGAGACGGTGTTTCCCCTATATAGTATAGAAATTAGTGTTTTAAGCGTTTTTATTCTGCTTCCAGCTTCTTACCGGCCTTCAGTTCCTTTCCGGAGAGCAAAGCGGCATCTTTCTTCCAGAATGCACCCAGACCGCAGCCGATCAGTGCCGGGATGACCCAGCCCAATCCGAAGGATGCGAACGGCAGATTGTCGATGAACGCAATCGGATGTCCGGAAGTGCTAATGGTGCTCAGGATGCTGGTAATCAGTGCCACATAGGTTCCCACACAGATGACGTGATCGTTATCCGTAATTTTTTCCACATAGGCACCCAGTACCAGTACGATCAGCGGAGGGTACAGAATGTTCAGTACCGGTCCCGCAATGGCGATGATCTGGCTCAGTCCGAAGTTGGACATGGCGTAGCTGATGGCAATTAGGGCAACAACAATCTGCTTGTACTTCAGCTTTCCGTGAGTCAGCTCTTCAAAGTAGTCTCCTACGATGGAGCTGAGTCCCAGTGCGGTGGTGACGCAAGCCAGGATTACGATGGCCGCCAGAGCGTATACGCCGTATTTACCCATCAAGTGGTAGGTAATCGCTACCAGCAGGCCGGCCTGGTCCAGGCCGGCATATTCCGGAATACCGGATGCGGTGGAGCCCAGATACGTCAATCCGCCGTACACGATGGCCAGCAACGCTGCGGAAATGAGATCCGCGCCGACGATCATCTTTTTAACGTCTTCGTGTTCCTTGTAGCCGTAGTTGTACGCAGCGGTAATCAGCATGATGGTAATCAGCACGCCGCCGATTCCGTCCAGTGTCTGATATCCGTTCTGAATGCCGGATGCGATAGGGACGATTTCCTCCGGGGAAACGGAAGCGCCCAGCGGGTTGATGATTCCGATGACAATCAGGAGAATCATCACCGCCAGCAGACATGGGGTGAGGTAATTACCGATAATGTCTACTACTTTCGATGGGCGGATAACCAGACCCAACGTAATCAGGAAGAACACCAGACCGTAGAGCCACAGCGGAACGCTTGGCGCGATGGTCTTGAATCCCAGCTCATAGCTGGTAGCCGCGGTTCGCGGAATGCACACGCACGGTCCCAGACAGAGCATGATGGTGGTGAGCAGTACCTTTCCCGGCTTCGCTCCCATCTTGCCAACCACTCCGTCTACGTTCCCTTTTCGGTTCAGCACTACCGACGCAATCGCGATTGCTGCCAGTCCCACGTCCATGATGAAGAATCCCATGAAGCCGCTGATCCAGCTGCTTCCCGTTTCTCTTCCCAGAAACGGCGGGAAGATCAGATTTCCCGCACCGAACTGTGCGGCAAACAATGCAAGTCCCATACACAGGGTTGCGGAGAACTTACTTCTTTTCTTTTCCATTTTTTCACCTTACCTATTAATACATATAACCAATACGCCACCTACTCTACCATGAAGAAATGTGTTTGAAAAAAGAATTCTTTTCATCTTGCAAGCACTTTTTTTCATATTCTGACATACTAAACCAATTTATTCTATTGTTTATTATTTTTTATCCGTTATAATAAAAACGAGAGGTAAAGGTTATGGATATTCAGAAATTAGACTATTTTTTAACAGCAGCAGATACCGGGAATTTCACCCAAGCTGCCGACCAATGCAGGATTGCACAGACAACCATGAGCAAGTACATTGCCCAACTGGAGAGCGAATTCAATTGCAAGCTGTTCTATCGAACCAATAAGGGTTGCGAGCTCACCGACCAGGGGCAGATTTTCTACGAAAAGGCGCTGGCCATGAAAAAAGATTATGCCAACCTGGTGGCCGCCCTGAAGCAGGACCATTCCCGGGATTTGAACCTGGGGCTGGACGGTTCTCATTTCTACGTATCCCTCTTTACGGATTTTCAAACCGCCTATCGGGATGTGAATCTGAAGGCGTCTTTCGGCAGCGAAAAAGAGCTGATGAACGATCTGGTACACCAGCGACTCCACGCCATCGTCATGCCGGATAACATCAGCGATAAAGTTCGCGCCTATCCGGAAATCCGCAGCATTGACATTCTGAAGGCCCTGGACTATCTGGTTTTTCCGCCGAACACGGTACGCCACTTCGGTTCTATCGAGAAGGCGATTGAGAGCCTCCCTCTGATTACCAAATCCGTGGATGAAGAGTATTACGAATACTGCCGCACCAATCTTCACAAAAAATACGGCACCACCTTCCACGATGTTCGGGTCGCCCGCAGTCAAGATGTACAGACCATGATGCTGGCTCTATCCCAGGGTTTCGCCATCCTTCCCCTTTCGGAGGTGGACGCGGACAGCGACTTTGAATGTTTCCCGCTGGGAGAAGAATTCGTGGAAATGCTTCAGCTCTTCTACAGCACAAAATACATGAACGACCCTCTGCGGAAGCTCATCGAATTCATCAACCAGCACGGCATCGTCACCTGCTAATTCTTTTCATAAAAAAAACCGGCAGCGCTCCACTTTCGTGAAGCGCCTGCCTTTTCGTTTTGCATCAACTTCCGGGGGGGACCGGAAATCGGGTTTATTCAATGGCCGAGGCAAAACTCTTTTTATAAACTGTTAGTCGAGATTCGCATTTGCCTTCAGGTTTTCAGCCTTCTTGCCCTGTGGCTTCGGAATGAATGCACCTACCACGCATCCGATTACAGCCGGAACAAACCAGCCCAGGCCATCT
>OLPC01000863.1_pt1 | contig 28545 bp, 17 predicted proteins | sample 1672341 | NCBI WGS metagenome assembly OLPC01 (sample SAMEA3136673, study PRJEB25190) | human gut metagenome | reverse complement strand
CAGACGCAGCAGCTCTAAGCGATGGAGCAGATTCGCCGCCGGTTAGTATACCCGTACTCCGTATGCCCCCACGTAAACCACAGATGACGGGGTCTGGGATCGCGCAGAGACTCCCCCACCGAGCAACATCTCAATCTGTAACATCTACGGAGCGAATCGGGTCTCAGATGTTACAGATCGAGACAGAAGACTCCCCCGTCAGACAATGTCTCAATCTGTAACAGTTACTCGGCAAAATCGGTCCTTACTGTTACAGATTGAGACATACGATCTGCCCCTTGGACAACATCTCAATCTGTAACATCTGCAGGCTGAATCTTCGTCCAGATGTTACAGATTGAGACATACTGTCGATCCCATCCAAAACATCTAAATCTGTAACAAGTAGAGGTCGATTCCCGGCCTAGATGTTACAGATCGAGACCGAAGAAACCCTCTCCGAACAACATCTCAATCTGTAACATCTACTGAGCAAAACGGGTCCCTACTGTTACAGATTGAGATGTTTGATGTGTTGGGTGGAGAACTATCTCGATCTGTAACAGGTAGAGGTTGAAATCCCGCCCAGGTATTACAGATTGAGACGGAATCCGTACACACGAACATCACTATTGGCGCCGTCGGAAGGTTTTTCGCAGTGTTGCGCAACAACTTTGCCCTATACCGCAGGTACCATAGATTCGAACGCAAGAACCATCAAAAGAAGGGAGCTCACCTTATGTTTTGCACGCAATGCGGAACGAAGCTGCCTGACGACGCGCGCTTTTGCACCAATTGCGGAGCGTCCGTAGCGCCCAAGACAGCAACCCCGGCTCCGGTGCCCGCCGAGACACAGGCTGCTGAACCTGCACCCGCCGAGGCGCCCGCCGTTGATCCGGGCGAGACCGTCGTTACGCTCGATGCCGTTGAGCCGACGTCCGAGCCCGCACCTGCACCCGAGACCGTCACCGACCCCGGCGAGACGGTCGTCACGCTGGACGCTGTCGATGCAGACCCCGGTGAGACCGTGGTGACCCTCGACGCCGCAGACCCGGAGTCGGACGTCCCGACAGACACCGCCGAGCCACAAGCCGATCAGACCGACCCCGGCGAGACGGTCGTCACGCTCGATGCCGTTGAGCCCGCGACTGAGCCTTCGGACGAGCAAACCACCGAGCCGCAGCCCGCAGCCGACCCCGAGCCGGCCGCCGAGCCCGTCGTCATCGACGACGCCGCGCCCGTTGACGCCGCCCAGGCCAACGAGATCTTCGAGACCGACGACAACGCAGCCGTCGCCGTCGCCTTCCCCGGCGACGATGCAGCCGAGCCCGCGGCCGTCGCCGACGACCCCACTACGCTCGTCAACGTCAATGACGACCCCACCACCATCGCCGAGTTCGACGAGGATGCCCAGGCAACCGCCGAGGCCATGGAGTCGCTCGGCGTGGCACAGCCCACGGCCGGCGCCACCGTCGTCGACCTGCCGCAGCAGCAGATGACCGACACCACCATGCAGGCGGCGCCTATTCCGCAACCGCAGCCCCAACCGCAGATGCCCATGCCCCAGCAGCCACAGCAAAAGAAGCGCCGCTGGCCGGTCTTCGCGGGCCTTGGTCTGGTCGCCGCCGGCGCCGCCGTGGCAGCCATCCTGCTGCTCACGCCCAACGCCAACGCCGTCGAGATCACCTCCGGCAGTCAGGACGCCGTCGTGTGCACCGTCGACACCAAGGTCCTGCCCAAAAAGAAGGACCGCGTGATCCACAGCTACACCGCGACCCTTACTCCCAAGAACGGCGGCAAGAGCTACAAGATCAAGGTCAAGGGCGACGACGGCTTTACGATCGGCGACTTTGGCAAGGTCAAGCCCGGCGACTACAGCTGCAAGATCGAGGACACCAAGGGCAATACGGTCCAAAACTTCAACACCACCGTGGTCAAGAAGGACGACACCAGCGCTGAGAAGCCTGCCGAGAGCGTGACCGTCAACACCCCCAAGAAGGACGACGACGCCTCCACCAGCACGGACAACGGCAGCTCCTCGGACACGACCTCCAAGGACGACGCCAGCAAGGACGACTCCACGACCGAGGACGATTCGAGTACGTCGAGCGACAGCACGAGCAGCTCCAAGCCCAGCAAGTCCGACAAAAAGACGGACAAGAAGACCGATACGTCCAAGGACACCACGAACACCACCGCGCCCGCCACGATTGACGACGCGACGTACAAGGCGGCCTGCACGGCTTACAAGAGCAAGCTCAACAGCCTGATCAAGAAGTATGGCGAGCCCGAGCTTGTCTCGACCGGCACGAGCGACTACCAGATCAGCGGCGTCCAGTTTGCCCAGCTCGTCGACTTTAACGGCGACGGCCTCGAGGAACTCGTGACCGTTCACTCCAAGACCAAGGAAAAGTCCTTCAACAAGAAGACGCGCCTTTCGAACGGCGACTACGTCCTCGACGTGTGGGGCTACAACGGCAAGAAGGTCGTCAATCTCTACAGCGGCTCACCGGAGGCTTCCAACGGCGGCTATGTCTTTGTAACCTTTAAGACCATGATCGGCGACTCGAGCAATCACGTCTATCTGACCCAGCTCATGTCCGACGACACGGCCGTGCTCGTTGACGACGATGCCGAGTACAAGTATTTCACCTACGACGGCACTGAGTTTAAGGCCGCCGAGGGCGAGCTCCACGGCGACAGCTTCAACTACCAGAGCGCCTTCCTCATCAAGGGCTACAGCGACAACCTGGAGGACCAGGACGCCCCTGCCCCGGAGGGTGCCATCGACACCTCCAAGCTCAACCTCAACAACACGGTCGATACCGTCGAGCAAACGCTCATGGCGCTCACCACCAAGATCAGCGGCACCGATAACGATGCTGATGCGAACAGCGGCAAGTCGACCGACTCGTCCAGCAGTAAGTCGAGCTCCAGCAAAAAGTCGAGCAAGTCGAGTAGCTCCAGCAAGTCGAACAGCCACGATGACTCCGACGATGACTACGACTACGACTCCGACTACGACGACAGCTACGACGATTCCAGCGACTACGACGATAGCTACGACGACTCCACGGACTCCGTACCGCCCACCGAGTTCACCGACGTCGAAGAGTAACGCCGAGCGTCACAGTCTCATTGCACAAAGAAGTGCCCCGTTTCCACCAGGGAAACGGGGCACTTTCTTGTAAGCAAAACTATTTAATGTAGACCGAATCGACGATGTACTCCCAATCGGAGTCGCCCGAAAGCGAATCGTACGATCCGAGCCACAGATTGGTCGATTTACCCACGTTGTTCGTCTTCCCAATCGTGTTAAACCCCGAGCTGAAGTGGTTGGAGATCATCAGCGTTCCCACCGTGTAGCCATCGTGGACAATCGTGTAATCGACCCACAAACCGTTCTTGACGCCACTGTACGCGCCCTGTGAGGTCTTTACGTCCCAATCGCTCCCCCAGTCCTCGGGAACCTCGAACGTAAAGACATCGCCGTCGTAGGTACGGCTCTTACGGCTCGCCTCCGAGACGGCCGCGTTATAGCTCGCGACCGCACCGTTACGCGCCGAAGAAGCCAAGCCCGCCAGACGATCGGCCTCGTCCTTGTCGTCGCAGCCACCCTGGCGCGCGTAATTCTGGGCCATGGTGATCTCGCCGGGCTCAACATCCACGGCGTTCACCGGATCGCCGAGCTCAAACTTGGCATTCTCGCGCAGGTCGAGCTTCTCGCCCTTCTTGAGTGCGTCGCCCAGCTTAATGCTCACCGAAACGTTGGGTACGTCCCAAATCTCGCCATCGGCACCCAAGGGCGACGCGGCCACTGCAAGGCTGTAGTTGCCTTGCATAAGCTTGATGCCGTTTCCGTCGCTATCAACGTAAAAGACCGTATCCACGTCCTTGCCGTCAACGTCGGTTCCCGTCACGCGCACCGGCAGCTTGGTAGCCCCGGTATCGGTATCCCACTGCATGCCGGTCGCCGTGATGCGCACTGGGTGCTTGGAGTGCTTGACGGCCTCTTCTTCCTTCTTCTTTTCGATACGCTCGAGCTCGGCCTGCTGTGGGCGATACACGCCAAAGTAATAGCCGGCGCCGCCGCCCGCAAGGATAGCCACCAGCACGCCAACGGTGATAAGCGCAGCCTTCTTACCGTTCTTCTTGGGCCGCCGCGGACCAGGACCGCCTGCACCCATGTCGCGGACACCCGGTACGTCGACCGGCGGCATATAGGGCGGCAAGTCGCTGGCGTCCGTTACAGAAGCAGGCTGCCCATAGCCCTGCTGCGTCTGACCAGGCTGCTGGTACGTCGGCTGCGCCGGGACGTCACCGGTAGGCCCAAACTCCTCCATAGGGGCACCGCAGCTGGTGCAGAAGTGCTGGCCGTCGGGCACGTACGAACCGCATTTAGTGCAAAACATAAGGTTCTCCCTTACTACAAATCCTTATCTCAGAGTGTAACCCGCGCCCCGGCAGCAACGTTGCGCAACAATTGCCACCTCATAGCAAAAGGCCCCGCGGAAGATCCGCAGGGCCTACGATAGTCTCCCGTAAGCGGGGCCGAGTCTAGCCCGCCATCAGGCGTATCGACCAAATTAGTCCTCCTTGAGGACAAAGGAGCACACCAAGCCGGCAGCCGAGAAGATGAGCGTGAGGATGGCGCCGAATGCAGGCTGGATAAACGGCTTGATGGACGCGATGATTCCGGCCGTGCTGCTGCTACCCATCGAGGTAAAAGCCGAAACCAGGTTGCTCTCGATCTGACCGTTAACGACAAAGGACGCGATCACGCAGACCAGCGAAATGGCGGCAGTGGCGCCAAAAGCGGCAATCAGAACGACGTCGTTCTTCTTGACAAACTTGAGGACGACGCCGGCAATCAGTGCAGCCAGGCAGGCAATCCACAGCACAAAGAAGATGGTAAGGACGTTGGCCGCCAGGTTAATGGAGCCCACGGCGCTCTGGGCCTGCTGCAGTGCCGGAAGATCGGCATAGCTCGACATTTGCGTAATATAGGTATTGGCCGCCGATGCGATACCACGCAGGCTACCGGAAAGGCTAAAGACGTGCGGCATATCGAACGAGGTGTTGATGAATGCCTTGAAGGCGCCGCCCAGCTGCTGCTCGATCATAGCGGTGCTCGAGCCGCTCGCAGCCTGCTGCAGGGCATAGTCGAGGCCCTTGTCGGCAAACGGCAGCGAGACCCACGGCTGGAACATGCACACGAACGATGCCACGGCGCCGCCAAGCATGGCGAGGGAGCGCTTGCCAAAGCCCGTCGCCGCCGACAGCGTACCCTGGAAGTTGGAACCGGAGCCGCCAAACCCATGATGCGCGGCGGGTGCAGGTGCGGGCGCGGCAACGGGCTGCTGTTGAGCCGGAGCCTGACGGGCAGGAGCTGCCTGAGGCGCAGAAGAAGCGCCAACCATAGACTGACCGCAGTTACCGCAGAAGACGGCGCCATCGGGCTGCTGGGCTCCACAATGAGGACAGAACATAACATTCCCCTTTCTTAAGGGAGCGGCCGGGCTCGATACCGCGTCCGCTCGTTCACCTTTGACAGTTAGAATCATCCGTCCAAAAATTCGAAAGTTGTTGCGCAACATGGAAAGCGACGGCAAGTTTTTTACCTGCCGTCGCTCGTCTACAACGTTTTGCCTGGTACAGACCGTTATCTGTTAACGAATCTCGACCGTAAAGACCTCATTGCCCATCTTGAGCTTATCGCCGTTCTTGAGCTTGACGAGCTCGCCGGGCTCCAGACGGTTGCCGTTGATGCACGTGCCGTTGGTAGAGTTCTTGTCCTCCACGGCAAAGCATTGGCCCGTGTAGCGCACCAGCAAGTGCACGCGCGAAATAGCCGTGTTGCCCTCGATGCGGACATTTGCCGCCGAGCCCTTGCCCACCGTGGCGGGGAACTCGGTAATGTCATAGCGGGTTCCGCGCTCGCGGATCAGTGCCATACGCGGACCATAGGCAGAACGCGGCACATCGGAGGCGATGCGGGGCAGCTCCGAGGACGACGGATGATCCGAGGATGCCATGAGATCGTCGAGCACCGTCACGCCCGTGCTGGGACGGTTGTAGACCGCGTGGGGCTGGTTGTAGCCGGCAGCCGGCTGGTTAGCGCCAGCCGCGGGGCCACGAGGGATCACCACGTTACCGTTGGCCCCGGCAGGAGCGGCCGTAGGGGCAGCAGCAGGATGCGAACCGGGACGCACGGCAGGGCCGGCGTCCGGGATGTTGGACGGACGGTTGTGCGAAGTACGGGCGGGACGCTGCACCGGCTGCTGAGGAGCCATACCGGCAGCAGGACGACCAGCCTGCGGCATCTGGGGCTGCGCCATGGGTGCCACGCCAGGACGAGCCGTCTGCGGTATCGGAGCCGCAGCGGGGCGCTGAGCGCCCATGCCCGTCTGCGCACCAGGCGCCTGCACGGGGCGCTGCTGCTGAGCAGGAGTACGAAGCGTGGCCGCGGCGGCGGCAGAGGCGCCACCGGGCATGTACTTGGCAAGCTCAGAGCCGCACTTTAAGCAAAACTTGCTGGTATTGGGGTTGTTGTATCCGCAGTGACCACAAAACATGATGGGTCCTTTCCGGCGCCAGGCGCCTTATTGTGCGATCTTGACGAGCTTGGGGTTCTCGGCCGAGGTGTCGAGCGTCCAAAGCGTAGAAGACTTGCCACTATTATCTGCCACAAAGAGCGTCGTGCCGTTGAGCCACAACGCCGAGGTTGAAGGATCGAGGTCGAGTCCGGCCTTCTCGGCTACCTTGTCGTAGTCACTCGAAAGGCCCGAACTCGCGTCAATCCAACCGAGCTCGCCTCCCGAGAGCACGAGCGCGCAACCGTGGCTATTGGCCCACAGGAGACCCGCATCAGCATAAGCGTCAAACGAGCTAAACGTACCGCCCTGGGTGCAGCGCGAAAGCGTGGTGTGCCCATCGGTGCCCGTCAGCACGGCATAGAGCGTACCCTCGCCAAAGAAGGCATTCTTGAGCTGCTCGGAGCCGGCAACGTACGAACCAAAGGGGCCGTGCGTCTCTTGCGGATGCTCTGCCTCAGCCTCGGCATTCTCCTGCTCAAGCGTAATCTCCGCAGCAGACGAAACGTCGGCAAGCGTCGCCTCGCACACGGTCCAACCCGTATCGGTGGCAACCACCACATCGCAATGGGCGTCGTCGGCAAACAGCCAGGCGCTCGATGCCGGCTGGGCGGCCACCAGGTGCGCCGCGTCCTTGTCGAGACGCCACACACAGGCCTTGCCGTCCTTGAGCGTCATGGCAACGGCGGTGCCATCGCGCACGACAAGCCCCTCAACATCGCCCTCGAGTGTCGCCACCGTCTTGACCTTGACCTTGGACTTGTCCTTGCCGCCCGCCTGCTTGGCGCACTCGGCAACGTCCTCAATCTTCATGACGCTGGCACCGTCCGCATAATACAGATCGCCGTCGCAAACGTTCAGGTGCTTCGCGGTGGCCTTGGTAAGCACGGTCGCATCCACGGCTTTGGTACCCGAAGCCTTGCGCGCCAGGATATGCGAGCCATCCGCCCAATACAGATACGAGCCGTCGCACACCATCGCGTCGCCGCCCAGGCCCGCCTTGGCTTGCGCCTTAATCTTGCGGTCGCCGCCCATAAGGTCGAGCTTGCTCTCGGACTTCTTCTTTTGGGCTGAGACCTGCTGCGCCTCGCGCTTAAGATCCTGATCGCCCTTCCAAGCCACGCCAACGCCCACGATCACCGCAACAACCAGCACGGCAGCCACGGCAATCGCGATCTTTTTCGCCAGCGGCTTGCGGACCGCGGCGCGTGCGTTATCCAGATGAGGCGTCATACTCGGGATCACAGTGCCCTTACCAGCAGAGGCATTGGGGTTGACCCCCGCATCGCCATCCAGGTTGTCGAGCGAGAACAGCGCGTCCTCCCCCGTCGAAGCCTGTGCGGCAGGGTTTGCGGCCGGCGCGGAAGTCTTCGCAAACCGACGGCCAGGCTTCTTCGCGGCCGGTTCGGCGGCTGGCTCAGCAGCATGCGTGGCAACATCGGCAGCCTCGCCGGTGCCGGCAGCGTGCGACCCAACATCCACCGCAGTATCCTCGCCCGCACTCAGCGGCGCCCCGCAAAACGGGCAGCAACGCATTCCCTCATCGACCGGCTGTCCGCAAAACGGGCACAGTGCCTGTTTGGAACTCATCGATCAATCCTTTCCTAACAAAAATGGCGCCCCGCCCAGCAGTGGGGCAAGGCGCCGTAAAGCTCACAGATGCACAAGCGTCTTGCGAAGAGCTTACTTCTCCTCGTTCTCCTTGCGCTTCTTGGCGACGACCATGTAGATACCGCCAGCGACGACAACGATCGCGACGATGGTGCCAACCATAAGCGGCAGGTTGTTCATCCACAGAACGAAGGAGTCGTTGGTGACGAGCACGCCCGTAGCCTTCAGCTCCTTGGACTTGTTGCCCGCGGCGTCCCAAGCGACAACGGTGACGTCCTGCTTAGAGGAGCTGCCATCGAGCGTGAACTCGCGGATCGGGCTCTTCTCGAGCTGGTCGGCCGTGAAGGTAGCCACGGTCTTGCCGTTCACCTTGATCTGAGCCTTCGAAAGCTTGAGGTTGTCCTCGAAGCTCACCTTGGCCTTGTGCGAGGACTCCTCGTACTTACCGTTGGAGGCAAGGTCGACGAAGGAAGCAATGGGCGCGGTGTCGTCAACGGCGAAGTTGATCTCGGCCGCAGCGCCGGACTTCTTGGCGTTCTTGCCCTCCATGGTGTTCTCGGAGGAGTTGCCAGCGGCGTCCTCGCTGTGGAACAGCACGCGGTACGCGCCGTCCTTGTCGTAGTTGGACTTGCTGACGGTGTAGTTGTACTCGCTCCAACCGCTCGACGTGTCGGAATCGGTGGTGTAGTTGTCACCGCTCTTGAGCGTCGTGTTCTTGGTGTCGCGGGTCAGCTCGACGGAGGTCTTGTTGTCATCAAGGCCGGACGGGTTGATCTCGGTCACCTTAACATCGGTGGTCTTGGAGCTCTTAAGGTACTGGTCGAGCATCTTGCCGGTGTTATCGGAGATGACGTAGGTCGAACCAAAGCGGTTGACCGACCAGGTGACAGCCTCAGACTCGGTGTTGCCGGCCAGGTCGATAGCCTGAACGGTCAGGGTGTAGACGCCGTCGTTACCCTTGGTCTTGGCCGGGTTGAGGTAGCTCACGGACTTGTCGGTAGCCGAGGTGTTGATCGCGGCGCCCGCATAGGGGTTCGGATCATCCTTGGACAGCGGGTAGCTAATCTTGGAAACCTCGATGGAGGTGCCATCGGCAAGGTTGGTGTCGTGAACGGCAGCGGTCGGGGCGACCTCACCGGCGTAGGCCGTACGGTTGACGACATTCTGGATGTCGATCTTGGGCTTGATGGTGTCGATCACAAACTCAGGCGAGGTGTAGGACTCGGACTTGTTGGAAGCCAGGTCCTCACCGGAGACGGAGAGCGTGTAGACGCCCTGACCCGGGAAGGTCACCGTAGCGGTGTGGGTATCGCCGTTGCTGGACCAGCCGCCGATCTGGGCAGGAGTAGCCTCGTCACCGTTGCCGGCAGAGACGGGAGCCTCAATCTTGAACAGGTTCGGATCGAAGTTGTGCTCCTCAACCGTAATGGTAGCCGTACGAGCAGCGTTGTAATACTTACCGTTCTGAGCAGCCTCAGTGTTCCAAGACACATTCAGCTTAGGAGCGGTCTGGTCAATGACAAACTCCTCGCCAGCAGCGAAGGCCGTGTGAACACCGCGGGCAATAACATCGTGGAAGCTGGCCTGACCGATGACGTAATCGCCGTCAGCCGAAAGGTCAACCGTATACGAATAGGTATCGTTGCCGAGGTCCTTCCAACCGCTGCCCTGCTGATCAAGGCTCACGGTTGTGTAATCAGCACCGTCACGCGTTATCGTGCAGATCGCCTGCGGCTCATACTTCTTGGTGTACTTGAAGAACGGATCAGTGACAGTGAACGTAACGCTGCGGCCATGGTTGTAATAGCCCTTACCGTTGGCCGTACGCTGAGGAGTCGTGTCGCTATAGCTTACGTTGACCGTCACGCCGGAGCTATTGGAAACCAGCTTGCTAACTTTCTCGGGAACCTCCTTCGAATCAGACGTATCGAGCGTGGCAACATTGCCTGCCATATCCACGGCATGAATCGAAATGCTGTCGACAGGGACTTCGGTGTCGCCCTTAATGTCAAAACTGGCATTGTCGCCGGTCTTACCCCATTTCAGGTCTGCCGAAATACCAGATTTACCCGACTTCAAATCGTCGTAGGTAGTCTTAACGCTATCATGATCAACACCGGAGAGCACATCGCCGAGGGTGTAAGAAACATCAGATTTTTGATCAGTGAAAAGAATGTCGTCCTTTGGTACCTTCTTAACACTCGCATCGTTGTCAAACGTAATGTTCTTCAGAGTCGGTGCGGTGTGGTCATACTTATAGGAGACCGTCACGCGAGTAATGATGCCGTTCTCGGAATTACGCGCATAAAGCGGGTACGCAGGGCTCCCCTCTTCGTCTTTGTCATTTTTCCAAGTATCAGCGAAGTTGTCCTTCACAAGATCCTTGCTCAGCGTGTGGCCATCCCAGCTCGCGACAGGAAGCTTCTTCACATAGCGCTCGCCGAAGTTCTCATGGGTGATGGGCCACTCATGATTGTCTTCACCGTAATAGGAGGTAAGGGTGAGATCGGCCGTTTTTTCGCCACTCTCGGTGGTATCACCCCAATGCTCCAAATTAACGGATTCAATGGGGACAATGTAAACCGACGTCGGGCAGTTAATCTCATAGTTGCTGTAGACGTCGTTCTTGTCGTTCTCTTCGCCAGGAACAATCTTGCAGACAGAGGCGTTTGCACCCGTCTCATCATAGCCATCGAGACTGACGCTCTTGAAATAGTCCTCTTCCTTGACAGCGGCCTTGTCCGCATCATCAACAAGCTGGTCCTTAACCTTTTGGTTCAAAAGGTCACAGACGTTCTTTTCCTGGTCGTCCTGGAAACGGTAGAACTGGTAATTGATCTCGAGTTGGTCTGCTTCAATCGGCTTCTTGGCAATGCCCTTTACGTGTACCGTGGTCGTACCGGCAATATCATCCTTGCCTTTCGGATAACTCCATTCGATGGTAAACGTCTTATCGCCCTCAAAAGCCTTCTTGGGGGTAATCTGCACGGTCTTGGTCTTATCAAGACTCGTGCTCGTCGGCTTGACATCAAAGAACTCGTCGTTCGCCTTATCGCTTACGATCTTGCCTTTCAGGCCCACCCATTTGTCATCTTTGCCGTTAAATACAACGTAATCATCATGAGCCGTCTTGTAGACCAGACCCTCAGCGTTGACATCAGCGAAAGTTGAGGAATCGATTCCCGCGTAGTACTCCTCAGTCGTAACACTAGCTGTGGAGACAGTAGACCCGACGCCGTAACCAGAAGTAACGTCCTTAAGGGTCACATCCGCCTTAGCATCGGCGTCATTGTCGATCACTGTGGGGGTAACGGTGGTATTCGACGGGACTTTGTTAGTTGTCGTCGTGTTGCCATTCTCTGTTCCGACTTCAATCGAGATACCGCCGTTATTATTGCTGGTCGAACCATCAGAGCTCGAAGAGGAAGAGGTCGTCTTAGTCACCGTCTTGGTGTACTTATAGCCAAAGCCCACCTTCACGGAAAGCTGCGTAACCTTAAGGTTAACAGTGCCGCTGATTACCCCATTGCTCTTAATGGTGATGCTTCCATCATTATTAACCGTGGCAGCAGAGTTAGCGCCCTCGGTGTTATTCGTCAGTTCAACTTTGCAGGCAGTAATTTCACGAGTCATGCTGTCTTCTTTATAAACAGCATTTGAATACTCGGTCTTCTCCGTACCGTCCTCGCTCGTGACGTTCTTCTTGGGCAAGACGTCTTTGTTGATCTCGGCGAGCTTAGCGTCAATTTGCTTAGACAGCGTATCCTGTCCGCTCTTCGTATAGACGAACTGATTTTTGAAGTCTTCAGAATTCTCCAGCTGGTCCTTAACGAGCGCCTTAACCTGATCGGCGGAAATCGTGGCAACGGCTTCGCCTTTATCGATATGAGTGGAGAACGTCAGCGTGATGTTAGACTTGCCATCCCAAGGAGTTTCCTTGATTCCGAGATCAGCAGGAGTGACCTTCGTCTCAGTAGCCTCAGTCTCCTTGGTCGTCTGAGTCGTGCTCTCCGCATACGCGGCGGTCACGGCCTGGGCGATCGGGGTGGTGGGGATGGTCGAGGTAGCCATCACGGTGGCGAGAATCACGGCAGCAGGCTTACGTGAGTACGCCTTGAGTTTATCAAACACAGACATCGTTCGATTTTCCTTCCCTAGTTGCAGACCCGATCGAGAGACTCGTCGGTATGAACTACGATCACATTCTGTTTGAGTATGAAGCGGAATCCGTCATCCTCGTGTTGAGCAACACCATCGGCACCGATGTTTTCATAAACATCGCCGCTGCTGAGTACGTCAGTCTCGGATTCGGACGCCTCGGCGCCCTCGTCGAGCAGACCGGTCTCCTGCTCGGAGTCCTCGTCGGTCTCGTCGAGCAGGCCCGTCTCGCGCTCGGACTCCTCGTCCTCCTCCACGAGCAGGCCCGTAGATCGCTCGGACTCTTCGTCGTCCTCGACCAGGACACCCGTCGGACGTTCGGAATCCTCTTCGTCCTCGGTAAGGACGCCGGTCGGTCGCTCGGAATCCTCTTCGTCCTCAATCAAAACTCCGGTCGGGCGCTCGGAATCTTCCTCGTCCTCCACGAGCACGCCGGTCGGACGCTCGGTGTCAAGATCGTCCTCGGTCAGCACCTCGGTCGGGGTCTCGCTGCCGGCAAAGCCCTCGTCGTCGTTCTCGTCGCGGACGTCCTTCTCCACCGTGGCGGCGTGCGCCTTGGTATGACGGGCCGATGCGGGCTCGTCGCTGATAGGCGCGACCACCGTAGTCATGTTGTCGTCGCCCTCGGGGCCCTCATGCGCAATGTCGGTCACGCGGTCGTCGCCCTCGGGGCCACCCAGCACGGAGCGGGCGGGGTTACCGGGCTTTTTAGCACCGGCACCGCGCGAGCCGCGCGTCGTACGACGGCGTGCGCCCTCGCCAGACGTAGGCACGCGCTTGCCCTGGAGGAAGCGGATGGCGTTGATGACATCCATCTTCACAAACACAACCACCGCGGCGACGGCGAGCACGGCCGCGAGAACAAACGCGGCGATCGCTACGTAAAAGTAAACGTTTTCCATGTTCGCCCCTCCTTAATCCTCGGCGACGACGGCGTTGGAATACACCGTGGTGATCTTGCGCTGGACCTCGTTCTCCAGGCGCTGGATGGTCTCGTCGCGACGCTGCTCGGCATCGTCATCCTTGGGCGAGACGGACTTAAGACCCGAATCGACCTTCTTGTAGAGCTTCTCGGCCTGCGACTTCTTAATGCCGGCGGCCTTGAACTTATCCATGTAGGTCTCCATGGCGTTGGAGATCAGCGCGTAGCTGTCCAGGCGCACCGTCTCGTTGGACTCGCTGGCGATCTCGTCGGCCAGGTCCTCCAGGTTGCCCCAGTACTCCTTGTACATAGAGTCGGAGTCGTCGTCGGTCTTGACCGCGATGGCGATCTTGGTCGTGAACTGCGCAATGCCGTTGTAGATCTTGGCCTTGTCGCGGTTCTCGAACGACGGGTCCTCCGCGGCGTTCTTAAAGTACTCGGCAGACGCCTTGATGCGCGTGGTGCGGTTGGCGTCCTCGTCGTCCTTGCTGCCACCATAGGAGTAGAAGTACCAGTACAGACGTCCCATCTCGTAAGACAGCTCCGAGAACCTGCTCGAATTCTCAAGCTCGGTCAGGTTCTGCTGATACACGTCGTCGAGCTGCGCCTTCTCCTTGGTGGTGAAGGTGCCGTCGGCCTTGTAGGCATCGATGAGGCCCTCGTAGCCCTCGACGTCGCCCGGACGATAGCCAATGGCGGCGAGGTAGGCTTTCTCGGCCTTCTCGGGAGCCGACTGAGTCTGGTCGCGGCCGAGCTTCATCTGGTAGTCGAACTTCTCGGTAATCGTGGACTCGCGCAGTGCCATGCTGCCAATGCCCACGACCAGGCACACCACGCACGCGATGACACAGCCAAAGAAGGTCTTGACCTTGCGGGCCTGCTTATCGCGGAACTCGCGGGTGAGTTCCTTGTAGATCTCCAGGTCGGCAGCCAGCTCGTCGCAGTCCTGGTAGCGGCGGGCACGCTCGAGCTCGCAGCACTTGGGGATGATGACGTCGGCAAAGCCCTCGCCCACGTTCTCATTCTTGGTGTGAACGTTGGGCAGCGGGAACTCGACCGGAGGCGCCTCGCCCACCAGCAGGTGCCACATGGTGGCGCCGATGCCGTAGATATCGGTACGGGCGTCGGTCTGGGCCTTGCCGTACTGCTCGGGCGCGGCGTAGCCCGTGGTACCAAAGGCGATGGTGTCCTTGCGGGCCTCGTCCTTGTACTCGCGCGCAACACCCAGGTCGATTAGCTTAATGTAGCCATCGGGGTGCAGCATGATGTTGGAGGGCTTCATGTCGCGGTAGACGATGGGCGGGTCCTGACGGTGCAGGTAGCCCAGGGCGTCGCACACCTGCAGCATCCACTTTTGCACGTCCTCCTCGGACTGCGGGCCCTCGCGGCGCACCACGTCGGCCAGGGACGTACCCTCGACGTGGTCCATGATGACGTAGATGAAGTCCTCGGTCTTTTCGATATCGACGATGTCGACGATATTGGGGTGATCGAGCTTGGACAGCAGCTCGGCCTCGCTGGCCAGGGACTGCTCGACGGGACGGCCGGTGGGGTCGGTCGCGTTGCGGTCGACCTCTTTGACAGCCCACTGCTTGTTGGTGAGCTGCAGGTCGGCGGCCAGGTAGACACGGCTCATGCCGCCCTTGCCGATCACCGACAGAATCTTGTAGCGGCCCTTGATGACGTCGCCCACGCGCTTACGGCGCGCGTCGACCTCTCGCCTGCTTCTGGTAGACGGCATGGGCTATCGACCTCCCTGAGGCTGGACGCGCAGCACCAGCGCGGTAACGTTATCGGCCTCTTTGCGATCCATGACGAGCTGGGCCGTCTCGGCGATGCGCTGCGTGACGCAACCGGGCTCAAAGCCCTCGCGCTCCTCGCGGTCCAGGTCGGCGGCGGTGCAGGTGGCGTAGGCGCCGCGACGACGCTCGGCGTCCCAGGCGTTGGCGTCCAGGGCGTCGGGGCCCAGGCGACGACGGAGTTCGGTGTCGGTGAGCACATGGCGGAAGCCGTCGGAGCACAGCAGGTAGATAGCATCGCGATCGAGGTTGCCGTGGATCAGGTCGGGCACGACCTCCTTGGTGGAGCCCAGGCACTGCAGCAGCACGTTGCGGCGCGGGTGCGTGAGGGCTTCCTCGGGGGTGATGCGACCGGCCTCGACCTCGCGGCGCACAAAGGTCTGGTCGACGGTGAGCTGATTGGTTGCCGACTCGGTGAGCTCGTAGGCACGCGTGTCGCCCACGTGCACGATGGAATAGCGGCCGCCGATGGCGAGCATGGCGGTAAGCGTGGTGCCCAGGTTCATATGCTCGGCCATGCCGTAGCGGATTAGCGCCATGTTCATGTCCTGAACCAGGCCGCCCCACTGACCGTCGACGAAGTTCTCGAAACCGCCGACGGAGCTCTCCATGGCCTCCAGGGCCACGGGAAGCTTGTTGTCGAACCAATCGGACAGCATGTTGATGACCGCGGCAGAGGCGAGCTCGCCGCACTCAAGGCCACCCATACCATCGGCGACGGCGACCAGGGCGACATCGCCCACGGGGGTGGAGGCGACCTTGATCAGGTAGCTATCCTGGTTGGATTCGCGCGTTCGGCCGACATTGGAGTAACCGGCCCCTTCGAAAAGCATCTGCGCTCCTTTCTCGAATATCTCAACGTGGGTCGCACGCCCTTAGGCGGGCTGGACCTCGAATGCAAAGTTCTCGTCACTCATGCGCACGGTGTCGCCGTCGACGAGTGCAACCGGGAAGCCCGGATCGATGCGCTCGTTGTTGACGAAGGTGCCGTTGCGCGAGTTGTCGTCCTCGATGGTGCAGGTAGCACCGTCGGTAACGAAGATCGCGTGGCTGCGCGAAACCGTCGTGGAGCCCTTGACCATAAACGAGCTGTGCTTGGACTTGCCAACCACAAAGCGACGGCCGCGGACCTCAAAGCGCTCGCCGGTGGCAATGCGCGTGAGGTAGAAGCGCAGGTGGCGCTCGGGAGCCGCGGGCGCGGGGGCCGGCTCGGGCTCGGGAGCGGGCTTGGGCTCAGGTGAGGGCGCAGGTGCGGGCTCAGGTGCGGGCGCAGGCGCGGGCTCGGGCTTGGGCTCGGGCTTGGGAGCGTGGGCGGCGTGCGCAGGCGCCTTGGCGTCGTTCGCATGGGAGCCATGGCGCTCGACCGTATCCTGGGAGAACAGGGACTCGTAACCCTCGGCGACCTTAAAGTCGATCGGGTTGAGCACGCCAGTGCGATCCGGGCGGGACTGGGCGATGGGCTCGTCGGCCAGGTCATCCTCGTCCTCAGGCGCCGGCTCGGATTCGGGCTCCGGCTCAGGCTCCGGCTCAGGCTCAGGCTCAGGCTCGGGCTCGGGCTCAGACTCCGGGGCAGGCTCAGGCTCAGGGGCAGGCTGCGACTCAGGCGCGGGCGCAGGCGCAGGTTCGGTAGCGGCAATCGGCTCGTCTTCCAAATCGGAAAGAACGACCGTACCCAGCACGGGACCGGGGGCAGACACGTCCAGGTCCTCGCCATCATCGAGCACCGTCGTGCCGTGGTCATCGCCGCTATCGAGCACCGTGGTGCCGTGGTCATCGCCATCGCCATCGTCGAGCACGGTGGTGCCGGCATCCATGAGCATCGCGCTCACGCTCACCTGCTTTAGATGGCGCGAGAAACCCAAGATGTCGAAGGGGCCGGACTTCTTAAAGAAAGAGCTCAGCGACGTCAGCGCGTTCTGGGCAATATCGTCGGCGGGCTTGACCGCGGCGGCGACCGACTCAAAGAAGACGCGGACACCATCCAGGTTGGGCTTGATGCCGGTCATGGGCAAAAACACAAAGCGGCATCCGGTGCCGGCGGCGTCCATAACCACCTCGTCGGCGGCAAAGCGCAGGTTCATAAGCGGCATCTGGCCTGCAACCAGAGCATCAAGCGCGCTGGAGATGCTCTCGAGCAGCTCACAGGTCTCGGCGCCGTCAAAGGGGCGCGCCAGACGCTGCTCCAAGGTCTCGCCGGCAATGCGATAGCGCATCTCGAGCACGCCATCGGGGTAGCGCATAAGCGCGCCGGGCAGCAGGCAGGGCACGACACCGCCGGTTACAGCTTCATAGAGACGCTTGTCGAGCTGACGCTGGTCGGCGACCACGTAGCCGAGTGCCATAGAACCGTCACGCTGCTGAATAACTCGTTTTTCCATTTGGCTAACCAATCGTCAGAACATGCGCGTCGCGCGCGCAAAACCAATAGGTAATTCGGCCGGCGAGCACAATGCGGTCGCCGAACTCGAGCGGAAAGGCCCGGGGGCCCTTCTCTCCCCCGCTGTCGAAAACGCAGGAAAGGGCATCGTCCTCACCGCGCAGGACGCGCGTGCCGTGAGTGCTTCCGCCATCCTCCAAAAACCAGGTGCCGTCGAGCATGAACACGCGACAGTGCAGGCGCGAGACCACCGGGTCGGCCTCGATCGCGTCGCAACTGCTAAAGCGCCCGATCGAAAAGGGCCGGTCGGCATCCACGCACCACACGCCCGAGATACACGGTCCGTCTCCGACCGTGGTGCGCACCAGGCAAGCGCCTTTGGACACGCGCTCGCCGCACGCCGCCGGCGAGTCATCGGACTCCGCAGGCGTACGAGAACAAAGCGTGCGGGCGAAGCGATCGTCCAGGCAGCCAAAGGCCATGGTGCGAAAGCAGGCAGCAAAGAGCTCGGCAAGCGGGGCGCAACCGCAAGCGGCCTGTTGCTCGCCCCAGCGCACCACCTCGCGCGACTCGCAGGCCATGCGCAGCGGATCGACCTCGCGACCGGCGCGACGCTCGCTTTCCAGTCCGCGCAGCAGCTCGGGCCACGAGGTGTGGAGCGCGTAGTCAAACAGCTCCGCATCGTCCAGCTTGGTCGTCTCGTGCAGCATCTCGATCAACGAAGTCGCGGCCTTGGAGAACACCGAGCTGTCATCGGCATAGCCCTGCTGCATATCGGCTGCATAGCGGCTCGAATGCATCAGGCGGGACAGCGCCGCGGCCGTACGCTTACGAACGACCGGGTTGCTGTGGTTGATATACCTGCCACGGGTGCCCACGAGCGCGTAGATGTGCTTGTGGTTGCAGCCGCCGCACGTCAGGTTTCTGATGGTCTCGGCAAAACGGTAGAACGCACTGTCCCAACCATGCTCGTGAACGCAATCGCAAACCTGAGAGGAGCTCGCCATAAGGCCCCCTTTCCTAACTCCCCGGCACCCCAAACTTTAGGGGCCACCGCATTCCCGCGCTGTTGCGCAACACCTCGGGAATAGTCCAGTAACTCAACATCGCCGCCGGTGCGGGCGGCATTACAGCAACGTGACGGGCGTCACCACATCCATCACGTGCCGATCGCCAATAAAGTCGCCCTTAAGCTGCACGTGGCGGCGAGCCAGGTCGTCAAACACGCGGGCCATCTGAGCCGCCTTTGGACGAGCATCGGGGTCGCTGGCCAGGCACGCCGCGATGGCGGCGCGCACGTCCGCCGGCAGGCCCTCGTCCACCGCAATGGCTTCGGCGCCCGTGTCTCGGCAGGCCCCGAGGAAATCCCGCCACGCGCTGCCGGAGCCACCGACGTCGGGTGCACCCGGCAGGTACGGCAGGCTGCCGCAGAGCGCCTCGTGGGCAAGGACGCCCAGCGAGAACACATCGGACGCGGGCAGGGCGTAGCGTGCCCCATCGGCCTCCCCCAGCAGCAGCTCGGGTGCCAGATAGCCCGGCGTTCCATGCGGGCGGGCGCGATACGCCCCCTCCTCGGCCAAAAACGAAAAGTCCAGGTCGATGAGGGCGGCCCGGGGAATATCCCCCAAAAGGTCGGGCGCCAGATCAAAGGGGTCGCTCTCGAACACGATGTTGGAGGGCTTAAGGTCCTGATGGACAAACGTCCCGCCAAAGGCGGCCTGTGCCTGGGCAAGCGCCTTAAAGCACGAGGACACGAGCAAAAGCGACTGCGCAAACGAGAGGGTGCGCACGCCCGTGGCGCAGGTGCGCACCACGTCGGCAAACGACACGCCCGGAACCATGACGGTCACCACGGCCAACACGACGTCATCCCCGGGCAGGGCGACGAGCTCGTGGAAGAGCACGCGCGCCAAGCCATGCGAGGAGGGCGTGAGGGTACCGCCGGCATCGGCCTGCGTGTCCGAGACACGACAGAAGAAGTCGCCCTGGCGACGCAGGTGATCGATGTCGCCACGGATGAGCTTGAGCGAGCACGAGGTGCCACGCAGCCCGTCAGCCGTGCAGGAACCGACAAAGACCTGCGTGCCGCCCGCCGCGCTCGAGACGAGCTTGAGCCCGTCGACGCCAGCGAGCTTGGCAACCATGTCGACCTTGGCGTCGATCGGGGCCGCCGCGACGTTCTTCTTATCGGTCGTCTGATCCATCTTGGTAAGCACCTGCCTTTCTTTGCTACCAATACCATGAGGGCAAAAATCAAAAAGTTGTTGCGCAACATTGCCTCTCATCGCAAATTTTTTTGTTTTGCCTGCTGAGCGAGGGTAAAGACGAAAAAGAAAAGCGGCCGGGGATGTTGTCCTCGGCCGCCATGGGTCACGAATCGGTCGTATTGAGCGCCGGTTTTCTAGCGAGCCGACGGAACAGTCTGCTCGCGCAGCACAAAGGTGAGCACGGCGGCGGCAATGGCAAACAGCGCTGTAAAGATGGGGGGGGTCGCCGCAGAGCCAATAGCACTCATCATGTTGGCGTACAGCAGCTCAAAGGCCAGCACCGAGAGCACCATGAGACCACAGCCAGCGGGAAGCACGACCTTGAGGCCCTGGGTGAGGTAGAGCACGATGCCGGCGATCGTGGCAAGCATGCCAAGGGCCCAAAAGGCGGTGACGGCCATCGAGATAAAGGAGACGCCGCCGGAGGAAACCTTGCCGTAGTTGGGATTCGTGATGCTCACAGCATGACCGTGGCCCGAGTCGGAATAGTCATCGTAGTAGGAGCTGCTCAGCGAGCTGGCGAGGTCGGACGCCGAGTCGTACATGCTCTGGTAGGTAACGGCGACCTCGCCGGCCTTGCCCAGGCTCCAGACGTTGTAGCTCTCGTCAAAGCCCAAGCTCGACGAATAGTCGGTGTTCTGGCCGGCAAGTTGGCTTAGGAAATTGGCGCCCTGGCTCGCGTAGCTCGATGCCTGCACCACCGTGGGCGAGATGCTAAACCACGGCATAAAGGAGAGAACGATCGCGACCACCGCAAGAACGCAAGGGATGATGCGAGCGATGGACAGGGCCGGATGCACGGCAGAGGCGGGGGCAGCCGCATGCATGGCGGGCGCCGTAGCAAAGGCGGGGCCGGACTGGGGCTGAGCGGCAGGTACGGGCTGAGCCGCGGGGGCGGGCTGAGCCGGGGCGGCTGCGTTCACAGGGGCAGCGGTCGCCGCCTGGATCTGTTGGCCGCAAACCGGGCAGAAACGAGCGCCGTCGTCGATCTTGGCGCCACAACCGGGGCAGAACATATCGGGTACCTCCTTGGGGTCAAACAACAAGTCGTGCGGACCTCTGAGGTCCACACGACCATATTCACCGCTCAGTGCGCAAACTTGTTGCGCAACATGAAAAAGTTTTTGAGGTATCGTCCCCGACTGTCTAAGCCACGGTCAGACGCTGCCGATTACGCCAACTTGTGGCCACAATTCATGCAGAAGGCGTGACCCGCCTGGATGGGCGCGCCGCACGCGGGGCATACGGCCGCACCATCGGCAGGAGCAACCTGAGCCTCGACCGGCGTGGGGGCCGCCTGGGCCTGGCGAGCCAGCTCGGCCTGGATCTCGGCCATCGACTTACCGCAACCTGAGCAGAACATAGAGGACTGCTGCAGACGGTTGTGGCAAAACGGGCAATCGATGAATGCGGACGCATAGGCCGCTGCCTGCGCTTGGCGCTCGAGCTCGTCGATCTGGGCCTGAAGCTGAGCACGCTCGTTGTCGATTGCGGCGATGCCGTCAAAAAGCTCCTCGCGGCCCTGACGCAGCTCGGCGTTGTCCTTGGTCGCCTCGTACAGGCTGGCACCCAGCTGGCCGGCAAGCTGCTGGCGGCGCTTAAGGGCGTCATTCATCTGGCTCTTGATCCTGTTAACCTGCAGGGCACGGTTGGCATCCGCAGCCGTACGATCGAGCGATGCCTGCATCTCATCAAGAAAACCCATGGTGGGTCCTTTCTCGTCTAGGTATAAGGGCGCGGCGGGCCCCTCTCAAATGCGCCCATCATCGCACAGCGGCAGCACATCTGCACGCAAAACGGTGTTTTTCAACAGCGCCGCAACCACGAATGAGAGAAACTAGCCATATTATTGGACATTGCGCACGAAAGCGGACGGCAATTGCGCCGTCGCCGCCCGCACCTCATCACGACCGACACTCAAGGGGGCGAAGATGGACAATCAAGGACAGCAGGAGCTCATCGTTCTCGACACGTTTGAGCCCGCGGTTGCCTTTGATCCCGCCAAGCGCGACGAATCGCGCCGCCGCTTCTCGATGTTCCTCGTCCAAAGCGAGGCCGGCCAGGGCGGCACGGGCGTAGTCCAGCGTGCCACCAACACCGCCGGCGAGATCTTTGCCATCAAACGCCTGCATGTGAGCGACACCACGGACGAGCGCATCGCCGCCGGCATGCGCGCCGTGCTGTTCGAGGAATATCGCAACCAGCTCACCGTCTCGCACCTTAAGGGCTTTCCACGCGTATACGGCTATGGCACCAGCAACGGCGAGCCGCTCATCGTTATGGAATGGGTCGAGGGCTCCACGCTCAAGCACATCACCCCGCAGCTCCCCCACGAGGACGGCGGCGTGCGCGGCGACGCGGTAGCGGCCATCGGCGTTGCCGTGCTCTCCATTCTCAATAACGTACGGCACCTGGATACGGGCGTTGCGCACCGCGATATCTCGCCGCGCAATATCATGATCGCCACGAGTGAGCGTTCGCTCCAAGACCAGCTCGCCACACTCGACTTTGATATCCGCCTCATCGACTTTGGCAGCTCCACGGCGCTCAATCCCATCGACCCTACCTTTACCGTGCGCGCCGACGTCTGGCGCGGCGGCACGCCCGAGTACGCGCCGCCCGAGATGCTCACCCACGACATCGCGGGCATCGAGACCAGGCGCTTGAGTCCCACGGTCGACATCTACGCGCTCTCGAGCGTGCTCTACGAGCTGTATTGCGGACACACTCCGTTTAACCTGCAGGCGCTGGGCACCGCATCTCCCTACCGCGTCAAAACCGAAACGGCCTTTGAGATACCGCAGGCCCGTACGGCCGCCGACGAGGCGCTCGTCAGCATTATCGTGGCGGGACTCGCCGTCGACCAGGAGCGGCGTCCCTCCGTCGAGCAGATGCTCGACCTGCTGCGCCGCTGGCAATCGAGCGAGCTGGGCGATTGGCCCACACCCGAGCCGGTCTGGGGCAGCAGGGTCATGGACGCCCAGACGACCTACATTGGGCCGGGAGCAAGTATCGACGAGCCCGTGCCGGCCACGTTCGATACCGCACAGCCGGTCATGTTCCCGCTGGACGACAACGACGCCGCCGCTCCGGTTGACCCGTTTGCAGCCGCGCCCGATGCCGCCGCCGAAGATGCCCCGCTGGACCACGGACATCAGGACCGCGCGTCCTACCTGCCCGTACCGGTTGTGCTCGAGGCGCCCCGGGCTGCCTATGGCGCCGATGCCGCCGTGTCGGCCGCCGCGTGCATGCCCGCCGCCCCGGCAACGTCCGCAACGCCGAGCATGCACGCACCCGCGACGCCCGCGGCAGGCACCGCCGCACCCGTCGCACAAAACGCGATCTTTGGCGGCGCAGCGGCAGGCCCTTCTGCATCCGCTGGCTCCGCTGGTTCCGTCGCCCCTGCCGGCCTTTCCTCGACAGCGTCCGCAGCCACCACGACGGCCGCGGCGGCAACGTCCGTCTCGCGCCGCGCTTTTCTCGCAGCGGGGGGCCTTGCCTTTACGGCACTTGTCGGCGGCGGCGCCTACCTGCTGTCGCGGAACCTACACAACGGCAATGACACCGCGGTTGCGGCAGACGCCAAAAGCGACGACAGCTCGTCCAAAAGCAAAAAAGACAGCGACTCCGACGCTTCAGACAGCTCCGACACCTCCGCAACGTCGCCCAACACCATCAGCGTGGAGATGCGCTATGCCGCCCAAAGCGACGGCAAATGGGGTCTGATTGACGACACCGGCGCCTGGAAGGTCAAACCGACTTACAGCGACATGCGGCTTTACGGTGCCGGACTTGCCGCCGCGCTCGATTCCGCCACCGGCATGTGGGGCTATATCGACCAGGACGGCAATTGGGCCATCGAGCCGCAGTTCTCGGACACCCGGCCCTTCAACGACTACGGTGCTGTCGCCCAAGATGCGCAGACCAGCTTTTGGGGCGTGCTCAACCGTCAGGGCAAGTGGATTGTCGATGCCAAGTACTATGCCATGGGCGATATGGTACTGGGCAACTTTGTCCCCTACCGCTCCAGCAACGAAGAGGACAGCTGGGGCTACATCTACATCAAGACCGGCAAGCGCAACGACGTGCCGCCGGCCTTTAGGGGCCTGGGCGGCTGGGATTCGGCAAACGGCCTGGGGCCAGCGACGCAGGATGGCACCACCTGGGGCTACATCAACGGCTATGGACAGTGAAAAATCGAGCCGCAGTTTAAATCCGCACGCCGCTTTGCCAGCAATCGCGCCGCCGTACAGTTCGATGACGGCTCGTGGGGCTATATTCTGCCCGACGGTACGCGCGCATTCTCTGCCACCTTTGCCGAGGCGCACGAGTTCGCCAACGGCTGGGCACCCGTCAAGGACCAGGCGACCGGCCTTTGGGGCTGCTCGACGGTGAGCGGCGCTTGGCAAGTCGAGCCTAAATTCCGTGCCATGGGCGACATCTTCTACACCTCCACCGACGTCTTTTTGCCTGTACAGGACAACGAAAGCGGCAAATGGGGCGTGCTCGACGACGCCGGCGATTGGCGCGTTATGCCCAAATTCGACGCGATTATCTAACACCAGCGCCCCAACCTGTTTATAGCAATGTAAAGACGGCGTTGACGTGCATGTTTTAGTCCGTCCAATCGGATATAGTAGATGCATATGTCCGTCCACATACAAGCGCGACCAGCGCGCTGCAACCGCAAGGAGGGGACCAATGGATCGAAAGACACCGCGCTCCGTCATGTTCGACGATCTGCGCAAGTTCGGCGGAATCACCAATCGTGATACCGCTTGGATGCTGCTGCGCTCCACCCCTATGGCCGGTGGCAAAGCACCACGCGACCGTGTGGACGAGCGAACGTTCCTATCGCGCGAGGTTGTTCACGCCCCCGTCGAGCGTCCGCGCCCCGAGCTATTTGCCGATATCACCCAGACGGCCCAAAACATCACCGCTCGTCTGATCTCAAACCTCGGTGGCAGCGAGATGGCTCGTGCCATGGTGGCAGAGCACTATAGCGGCGAAGCCGCCGACGCCATGCGCGAGTCGCTGAGCGCCTATGGACTCGACGACCGCATCTACCGCAACGCCTGCGATCGCATCGCCGCGCCCGGCACCACGGCCGCCGATTGTGCACTACCGCTGGTCACGCTGTTTGTGGCGTGCGGTTGCCTGTGCGACCCCCAAGCCGCCGTGCAGGTGACCGAGACGCTCATCGCCGACAAGATGGGCGGGCACTTCTCCACCACCGAGCTCAGCGTAGGCGAAGGCTTTACCGCCGCCGTCGAGCCCGAGGTCAAGCATGCCGAGCGCCTGGGCCTTATCCGCATTGTGGGTAACGCCGCCAAGCCTCCGCTGTACCCGCTCAACGAGGGCGAGGGCGGCACCGTAATCGGTTCGCTCGCCACGGGTACCGGTGCCATCACCGATGTCGACCGCGATGTCTCACGCCGACATGCACGCGTTTTTGCCAAGGACGGTTACTGGTACGTGCAGGGCTTGGGTTCCACCAACGGTACCGTGCTCATCTCGGGTGCGGATATGTCCCAGCACGTGGTCGAGCCGCCGCGCCACACACGCAGACCCGGCGTCGAATACCCGCCCGTTCCCCTGTGGCACAGCGACACTATTTGCTTGGGTGCCACGACCCGTTTTTTGGTTATGAAACTCGCAATTTAGCATTGTGCCCGGCGCCGTACGTGGCGTACCGGGCACAACGTCTATTTGGTAAGAAGCGGTGCGCCCGCGCCCGCGACACCACAAGGTAAGGTCACCATGGCAGATACCACTCCGCAGTCCGATTCGACGACGGTCCTCTTTCAGCTCGAGTCGTTCGATACCGCCGCCCCCGTCAATCCCGCCGACGAGGAGCTCGCCAAACGCCGCTTTATGACGCTCATCGTCAAAGCCGACCGCTCTTCGCATGGCAACACGGGCCTTGTGCTGCAGGCGCATAACACCTCAAACGAGCGATTCGCCGTCAAAGTGCTCGCGGACAACACGCTCATGCGTGCGCTGGGAACCAATACCCCGTCGCGTACGGCAGACGAATCCGCCATGCATCTTGCAAACACCGCCGCGCTTTTTGAGGAATACCGAAACCTCTGCCGCGTGTCGCACTTGCGTGGTTTTCCCCACGTCTACGGCTATGGCGCGTGCCAGGGCGAACCGCTCATCCTTATGGAGTGGATCGAGGGTACGTCGCTCGACAAAGTAGCCAGCATGCTGCCGCATGATGGCGAGGGCGTGACTTGTGCCGCCACTGCATCGGTAGGCTGCGCCGTCCTGGGCACGCTGCTGTCGACCCAAAACCTCGAGACGCCGCTTGTACACCGCGACCTGTCGCCCGCGAACATCATGTTCCGCACCAACGAGCTTGGCATCGACGAACAGGTACGGACGCTGGCGTTTAAGCCGTGTCTGGTCGATATGGGCTCCTCGGTCCCGGCCCTGGGCAGCGACACGCTCACGCAGCGCGCCGACATTTGGCGCTATGCCACGCCGGCATACGCCGCGCCCGAAATGCTCACTCGCGATATCCCCAACGTTGCCGAGCTGCGTCGCTCTCCCTCCGTCGACGTGTACGCCATCGCGAGCATTCTCTACGAGCTCTACAGCGGTCACACCCCCTTTAGGGCGGCTAGGCATCAAGCGCATGGAGTCAGCTCGTATTACCTGCTCAAGACGCAAAACGAGCCGGAGCCGCTCGTCGCCCACAAGGGTGACGACCAGGCGTTTGCCAACCTCATTATGTCCTGCCTCGTGACCGACCAGGCATCGCGCCCCAGCGAGCGCGAGTTCTACGAGGGCCTCTTGGCTTTCGCTCCCGACCTGGGCGAATCGGCCGTAAGCACACCGGGGCTCTCAAACCAGCCCATCAACATCGATGCCGGCGCGCACCTTAAGGTCGACGTCGCCGGTGACCGCGCTCGAGCGCTTTTGGAGCAGGCTCGTCGCGATGCCATGACCCGCCGCCGGTTTATTATCGGCGGCGTCGCCGCTGCCGTCGTGGGACTCGGCGTTATCGGGGCGGCAACCCATGGCTTTGGCATCCCCGACTACCTCGACGGCATCCGCAGCTCCCTTGACGACTACACCTGGGATCAGCTGCAGGAAATTTCGCTTAAGATCAAGGCTGCAGAGACGCGTAATGAGGCGCGCGAGATCGCAAAGCGCTATCACCTGCTCGACGATGACGGCCATATCCCCTATCCATGCACCAAACGCGTGAAGCTCACTAACGGGCTGGAGGTCGGCGCACAGCTTGTGGGCATCCGCCACGACGAGCTTCTGGACGGGACGGGCAAGGCCGGACTGACGTTTATGTTCGATGCCGGCATTGCCGAACGCGACGCCGCGGCCCAACCGTTGAGCGCCGGCTGGGCAGATTGCGAGCTGCGGGAATGGCTCGACGGCGACGGCCTTAAACTGCTGCCCAACGAGTTGCGCGCATATATTAAAGACGTCAAAAAGATCTCGAATAACGTTGGCGCCGCCAGAAGCGCATCGTGTCTGAGCGAGCTGCCCGCGACCCTTTGGCTTCCCGCCATGGTCGAGCTCTGCGGCAATCAGCCACCCGAGTCATTTACCGAGGACTTTCACTACCTGGCAGATATCTACAACGGCGAGGGCAAGGAGTATCAGCTCTTCCGCGAGCTCAAGGTAAGTCCGTATACCACGAACGAGATGTTGGTTCGCCAGTGGAAGGGCAAGGACACCTGTTGGTGGGAACGAACGACGAGTCCCGACACATCGGAGAGCGAAGGCACGCTCTACATGAACCGCGTGGGACACGACGGCGACGTCTTTACGTACGCGACGCCTGCGGACAACCCCAAGAAGCGGACCTGCGTGATCCCCGGATTCTGTATCTAGGGGACGGTGGACTGCGGCGGGGCTTCCGGCCCCGGCGTTTGTCTCGATCTGTAACAGTAACTCAGGAAAATCGGGTCTAGATGTTACAGATTGAGATATTGAGTCATCGTCGGACGGTTTGTCTCAATCTGTAACAGTAACTCGGCAAAACTGGGGCTACATGTTACAGATTGAGACATTAAGTTTTTGCTGAAGGTTCGTCTCGACCTGTAACATCTGGAACCCAAAAACCGGTCTTAGTGTTACAGATTGAGACGAACCCAAACCTCACAAAACAACATCTCAATCTGTAACAGAAAAGGGCCGTTTTCCCTGCTAGATGTTACAGATCGAGATGTTAAGCAACCGCCGAATTGTTTGTCTCAATCTGTAACAGTAACTCGGCAAAACTGGGGCTAGATGTTACAGATTGAGATGTTTGACAGAGACTGCCAACGATTGAGCAGCCACCCTCATCTGTATCGGAATGTCATACATTTCTTTCTGTACTGGACACCCCCAGGGGGTATGGGTGTATAGTATCGGAAGGTTAACAATTCCAACAACGAACTATGGAAAGGAGAAGCCATGGCTCAAGATAAGTTCGACGTGGGCGGCATGACGTGCGCCGCTTGCCAGGCGCACGTGGACCGCGCCGTCAGCAAGCTCGACGGCGTCCAAAGCGTCGCCGTCAACCTGCTCGCCGGCTCCATGTTGGTGGACTATGACCCCGCACAGGTCTCCCCCGACGACATCTGCACCGCTGTCGACCGCGCAGGTTACTCGGCCTCACCCGTCGACGCGGACACCGGTGCCGCCGGTTCAAGCGGCAATGCGCAAGCCAGGTCCGGCGCCGCCCATATGGAGTCGCCGACCAAAAAGCTGGAGGCCACCGCCTCCGCCATGCGCACCCGTCTCATCATCTCAATCATCTTTCTCATCCCGCTGTTCTACATAGGCATGGGGCACATGCTCGGCTGGCCGCTGCCCGGCATCTTCA